>MDTG01167675.1_pt1 | contig 19500 bp, 14 predicted proteins | sample 811421 | NCBI WGS metagenome assembly MDTG01 (sample SAMN05326645, study PRJNA326480) | marine metagenome | isolation source: seawater | place: Pacific Ocean: South East | collected 2011
CCTCGAACAGCTGCCGCCTGTAAAGCGCATTTTTGGTTACTTTTTTTGCAACCGAAAAAAGTCACTCGCCCGCAAGCGCGCAGCGCGGGGCGAAACGGCTTTTGACGTTGAATCAAAGAAGAAGCCGCCGGCACCCGGCCAGGGTGCACTCATCATTGCGTGCCGAGAGGGCATTGAAAGTCGAAATCGAAAGGCGCGGCGCCCGCCGACGCCCCTCTTGGCCTTACCATGACAGCTGGCCTCCAGCATTCGCCGCGCTTGCTCCTCACCTCGCTGCACATCGAGAATTTCCGCAACCTGGACTCGGCTTCGCTGGAGCCCCTGCCCGGGCTGAACTGGCTGTTCGGCGAGAACGGCGCCGGGAAGACCAGTGTGCTGGAGGCAATTCACGTCCTGGCGCGTGGCCGGTCGTTCCGGGCCAACAGCATTTCACCCCTGATCCGCGACGGCGCCCGGGAGCTGAGAGTCGTGGCGCGCACGGCCAACCCCGAGGCACGAGCCGGGGTGGAGCGAAGTGCTTCGGAATGGACCGGCCGGATCAATCGTCAGCCGACGACGAAGATGAGCGAGTTCGCCCGGTTGCTGCCGCTGGTGCTGGTCGATCCCGAGAACCACGCGCTGGTCGAGGGGGCCCCGGCGATCAGGCGCAGTTTCCTGGACTGGGGATTGTTCCACGTGGAACAGTCCTATCTTTCGGACTGGAAACGCTATAGCCGTTTGCTGCGGCAGCGCAATGCGGCGCTGCGTACGCAAGCCGCACCCGCACTTCTCCAGGCGCTGGAGCAGCCGATGGCTGAGGCCGCCGCTGCGGTCGAGGCTTTGCGGGCACGCTATGTTTCGGCACTGCAGGCCGGATTGGCGTCGCTGGAATCCGAGCTGGAATTCCATGTCGATACCATCGCACTCTCTTACCGCCCGTCTGCGCATACGGCTGAGGAATACCTTGCCCGGTGGCTCGAGACCCGGGACCGCGACCTCGAGCAAGGGTTTACCCGAGACGGCCCTCATCGGGGCGACCTGTCGATTCGAGCCGGCGACCGTATGGCCGCGCCGCGGCTGTCGCGCGGTCAGATGAAGCTGGTTGCCCTGATGCTGAAGCTCGCGCAAATGGGGCTGGCCAGCAGCGCTGATTGCGAACCGGTCCTTCTGCTTGACGATCCGGTGTCCGAGCTCGATGGTTACCACCTTGATCGGCTTCTGACGTGGCTGCGGGTCCAGCCGAACCAGGCCTGGATTACCGCGGTTGCCCGCACCGAGGATGCCGGGGCGGGACTGTTCCACGTGGAACAGGGAAAAATCCTGCAGGTGTTATAATCAGCAGTGGTAATTCAATCCGAAAATTCAGTGAAGTATCGAGGCGTTGCACTTCACCCGCAGGTTGCGCCCGAATTATCGATTCCCATAGCTGAACCCTGGCGCTCGGCGCCTTCCGAACGGACTCGCGCATGACCGAAATCGAAACCTACTCATCCGACAGCATCAAGGTACTCAAGGGCCTGGACGCCGTTCGCAAGCGCCCCGGCATGTACATTGGTGATACCGACGACGGGACCGGCCTGCATCACATGGTCTTCGAGGTGGTCGACAATTCCATCGACGAGGCCCTTGCCGGCCACTGCGACAAGATTACCGTCCGCCTGCATCCCGACGGTTCGGCCAGCGTCACGGACAATGGTCGCGGCATTCCGGTCGACATGCACCACGAGGAGGGCAAGTCCGCCGCCGAAGTGATCATGACGGTCCTCCACGCCGGCGGAAAATTCGACGACAATTCCTACAAGGTTTCAGGCGGCCTGCACGGCGTCGGCGTTTCGGTGGTCAACGCCCTTTCCGAGCGCCTGGACCTGGTGATCCACCGCCAGGGCAAGCGCTGGACCCAGACCTACAGCATGGGCGTGCCCGAATCGCCGCTGGAGGCGACGTCGGACAGCGAGCAGACCGGCACGGAAATCCGCTTCCTGCCCAGCCGCCAGATCTTCACCGACGTCGAGTTTCATTACGACATCCTGGCGCGCCGCCTGCGTGAACTGAGCTTCCTGAACTCCGGCGTCGCGATTGAACTGATCGACGAGCGCACCGACAAGCGCGACTTGTTCGAATACGAGGGCGGCATTCGCTCCTTCGTCGAACACCTGGGCGCGAAGAAGTCGCCGCTGCATCCCAACGCCCTGCATTTCGAGGCCGATAGCAACAACATTACCGTCGAGGCAGCGCTGCAGTGGACCGATGCCTACCAGGAAAGCGTCTACTGCTTTACCAACACGATTCCCCAGCGCGACGGCGGAACGCATCTTGCCGGATTCCGAGCCGCGCTGACCCGCACGCTCAACAGCTATATTGAGGAAAGCGGCCTGGCCAAGAAGGCCAAGGTCCAGGTGACCGGCGACGACTGCCGCGAAGGCCTGATTGCCGTGCTTTCGGTGAAAGTGCCCGACCCCAAGTTCTCGTCCCAGACCAAGGACAAGCTGGTCTCAAGCGAAGTCAAGGCCGCGGTGGAGGCCACCCTGGCCGAGCAGCTCAGAGATTTTCTCCTTGAAAATCCACAGGACGCGCGGTCGATAGCGTCCAAGGCGATCGAGGCGGCGCGGGCCCGCGAGGCGGCGCGCAAGGCTCGCGACATGACTCGTCGGAAAGGCGTCCTCGACATCGCCGGCCTGCCGGGCAAGCTGGCCGACTGCCAGGAGAAGGATCCCGCACTTTCCGAATTGTTCATCGTGGAGGGCGACTCCGCGGGCGGCTCGGCCAAGCAGGGGCGCAATCGAAAATTCCAGGCCATTCTGCCGCTCAAGGGCAAGATCCTGAACGTGGAGAAGGCGCGCTTCGACAAGATGCTGGGATCGGCCGAGGTCGGGACGCTGATAACAGCGCTGGGCACCAGCATCGGCAAGGACGAGTTCAATATAGACAAGCTGCGCTACCACCGCATCATCATCATGACCGATGCCGACGTGGACGGTTCGCATATCCGCACGCTACTGCTGACGTTCTTCTACCGCCAGATGCCCGAGTTGATCGACCGCGGTTACGTCTATATCGCCCAGCCGCCGCTCTACAAGATCAAGCAGGGCAAGCAGGAGTGGTACCTGAAGGACGAGAACGAACTGGTGCGCTACCTGATCGACCGCGCCCTGGACGGAGCCCGTCTGCTTCCCGGCAACGAGCAGCCGCCGGTGCACGGGCACGCGCTCAATACGCTGCTGACCGACTTCCACACCGCCAGCCTGGCGGCGCGTCGGCTGGAGCGCCGTCACGATGCCACGGTAATAAACCAACTTGTTGATTTTGAACCATTTGCACTGGATTCAAGCTTTGATCGGGAAGGCTGGATGGAGCGCTTCAGGGCCCGCCTGGAGGCCGCATCGCCGGCGGGCGTGCGCTGGACGCTGACCGGGTTGGAAAACGGCGGGCTGGTCGTCAGCCGGGTCAGCCAGGGCATCAGCCAGGACACCGTGCTGGACGCTGCATTCTTCCAGGGCAGCGAATACCGCGCCATGGCCCGGATCGGCGCCTCGGTCCACGATCTGATCGGCGAGGATGCGCGCATCGAGCGAGGCAATCAGCAGCACCCGGTGCGCCGTTTTTCCGATGTGTATCACTGGCTGATGGAGGAAAGCAAGAAGGGCCGCAGCATCCAGCGCTTCAAGGGTCTGGGTGAAATGAACCCCGATCAGCTCTGGGAAACGACGGTCAATCCGGAGACCCGACGCCTTCTGCGGGTCACCATCGAGGACGCCGTGGCGGCCGACGCCATCTTCGCCACCCTGATGGGCAACGAGGTGGAGCCGCGCCGCGAATTCATCGAGACCAACGCGCTGAACGTCGCCAATCTCGACATCTGAGGCCAGGAGCCTTCCAACGAACAACTCTGCGCGCCGGTGCAGGGTTGTTCAGAGGTTTCACCGGCCCGCCGCGCGAGAGGTTTATTTCGCGGCCCGGTATTCCTTCAGCAGATTTTCCAGCGCGGTCCTGAACTGCGCCTGGCCGTCTATGCGCTCCAGCGATCCGATCACGCCTTCCAGCGCGTCGGCGATCTTGCCGGGCTTGACGATCGCGTGGATGTTTTCGAGCTTGCAGTCGTAACGGTTGGCCACGTCGGCCATGTTGCGCTGGTACTGGCGCTTGCGGCCGAACAGGCCCACGTCCAGGTAGATGATGGCGTCCAGCGCCCCGCCGGCGCGCCTGACTTCGGCCTCGATGTCGGCCTGGCGCATGAACGCCCGATCGACCCGGTTCCGGGTCGGCGTCCAGCGGTCCGGACGCGCCGCTACCAGCACCAGCGGCCGCTCGACCTGCTTGAGGTCGGATACCAGCGGCAGCCAGCGGGCCCGCCCCGGATCGTCGGCGCTCCCGAGCAGCTCGGCCTCGATGAGCAACGGGGCTTTCATGCCCGTCCGAGCTTCGCCACGTCGGCGATGCGCAGGAACAGCGCCCGCAAGCGGCTCAGGAGCGAGAGCCGGTTTGCTTTCAGCGAATCGTCGTCGACCATGACCATGACATCGTCGAAAAACTTGTCCAGTGCCGGCCTGAGCCCCGCCAGGCGTCGGAGCACGGCCGGGTAATCGCGCTCGGAGAGGAGCTGGTCGATGGCACCCTCGGCCTGGATAACTTCTTCGAAAAGCCGCTCTTCTGCATCTATTTGAAGCGAATTAGCGTCGATCTCCGGGATCTCTATGTCACCGGCCTGTTCCAGTAGATTGGCTGCGCGCTTGTTGGCCGCGATCAGGCTTTCGACTTCCGGATCGTCGGCAAACGCCTGAACCGCCAATGCCCGGTCGACGAAGTCGGCCACGGTGCCATCGGCCCCCGCGGTGACCGCGTTCAGCGTATTGGTGTCGATGCCGCGCTCGGTCAGGTGCGAGCGCAAACGCTCGTACAGGAATCGGCGGATTTCGTCGCGGTCTTCGTCGGACACCGGCAGCTGAGCCTTCAACGCGTCGGCGGTCCTGTGGATCAGTTCGTCGAGCGACAGCGGGCAGCGCGACTGCTCGAGGATTCTCACGACCGCCAGCGCGGCGCGCCTGAGGGCGAACGGGTCCTTGCCGCCCTTGGGTTTCTTTCCGGCGGCGAACACCCCGACCAGCGAGTCCATTCGGTCCGCGACCGCCAAAGCGCGTCCGGCCGGGTCTTCCGGCAACGCATCGCCGGCGTGACGCGGCAGGTAGTGCGACTGGATGGCGACGGCAACGGCCTCGGGCTCGCCGTCGGCCTGCGCGTAATAGCGCCCCATGATGCCTTGCAGTTCGGGAAACTCTCCGACCATCTCGGTCAGCAGGTCGCACTTGGACAGCAGCGCGGCCCGGGCGCAGTCGGCGGGGTCGGCAGAGAACGCCGGCGCCAGCGCGGCGGCCAACTCCTGCAGTCGGCCGGCCTTGTCGGCCAGCGAACCGAGCCGCTCCTGGAACAGCATTTCACCCAACCGTTCCATGCGATCGGCCAGCGGGCGCTGCCGGTCCTGCTCATAGAAGAAGCGGGCGTCGGCCAGCCTTGGACGAATCACGCGCTCGAAGCCGTGAATCATCAGCTCGGGCTGCTCGCTCTCGATGTTTGCCACGGTAATGAAGCGCGCCGCCAGCTCTCCATCGGCGCTGAACAGCGGGAAAGATTTCTGGTGTTCCCGCATCGAACTGATCAACGCCTCGGCCGGCACTTCAAGAAAACCCTCGTCGAACGAGCCGACCACCGCGACCGGCCACTCGACCAGTCCGGTGACCTCGTCCAGGAGCGCGGATTCCGCCTGGGTCGCAAGCCCCGCCGACTCGGCGCAGGCCCTGACCTGCTCGGCAATCCGCTTGCGGCGCTGGTCGTAATCGGCCACGACGAAGGCCTGGCGAAGCACGCGCTCGTAGTCGCCGGCCCGCTCGATGGCGTGCGCGCCGGCGGCGTGGATTCGATGACCGCGGGTCTCGCGTCCGGCCTCGAGGCCGAACAGGGAAACCGGCACCACCTGGTCGCCGTACAGCACCACCAGCCAGCGCACCGGGCGCAGGAACCTGTCGCTGCGGTCCGACCAGCGCATGCTTCGCGCACCGGCCATTTCACGGACGACCTTGTCGAGCATCTCGGGTAACAGTTCGGCAAGCGACCGCCCGGGCTCGTCGATTTCCGCGTACAGCCAGCGACCCTGTTCGTTTTCCAGGCGGTCGAGTTGATCCACGGCAAGCCCGACGCTGCGGGCGAAACCTTCCGCTGCCCGGGTCGGGTTGCCTTCGGCATCGAACGCGGCTTTTTCCGCCGGACCCTTGCGTTCGAGTCTGCGGTCAGCCTGGCGCGGCGCGATGCCCTCGCCCACGATCGCCAGGCGCCTCGGGGTCGCCAGCCAGCGCAGCCGGCTGTCGGATTCCATCAGGCCGGCATCGGCAAGTTGTTTGTGCATGCCGGTCGCGAGCATCTCCGCCTGGCGCACCAGCGACTTTGCCGGCAATTCCTCGCAGCCCAGTTCGATGAGCAAGGTATCGGTCATGCCGCCACTCCCTTCTTACCGCCAACCGGAAAGCCGAGCGACTCGCGACGGGCGTAATAGGCTTCGGCCACCATCCGCGACAGGTCGCGAATGCGAAGAATGTAGCGCTGTCTTTCCGTGACCGAGATGGCCTGGCGCGCGTCCAGCAGGTTGAACGTGTGCGACGCCTTCAGTACCTGGTCGTAGGCTGGCAGCGGCAGGTCGTCTTCGACCAGGCCGCGTGCCGATTTCTCGGCATTGTCGAACGCATCGAACAGCGCGCGGGTATCGGCCTTTTCGAAATTGTAGGTCGACTGCTCGACCTCGTTCTGGTGGAACACGTCGCCGTAGGTGACGACGCCGTTAGGGCCTTCGGTCCAGACCAGGTCGTAGACGCTCTCCACGCCCTGGATATACATCGCCAGCCGCTCCAGCCCATAGGTGATCTCGCCCATTACCGGTCGGCATTCGAGCCCGCCGGCCTGCTGGAAATACGTGAACTGCGTGACTTCCATGCCGTTGAGCCACACTTCCCACCCCAGACCCCAGGCGCCGAGCGTCGGTGATTCCCAGTTGTCCTCGACGAACCGGATATCGTGAACTTTCGGGTTGATCCCGACCGCCTCCAGCGAACCCAGGTAGAGCTCCTGGAAATCCAGCGGCGAGGGTTTCATGACCACCTGGTACTGGTAGTAGTGTTGCAGCCGGTTCGGATTCTCGCCGTAGCGCCCGTCGGTGGGCCTGCGGCAGGGCTGGAGGTATGCGGCGTTCCACGGCTCCGGGCCGATGGCGCGCAGGAAAGTGGCCGGATGAAACGTGCCCGCACCGACCTCGAGATCCAGTGGCGCGGTCAGTACGCAGCCCCTGTTCGACCAGTAATCGTCCAGCGTGCGGATGAAATCCTGAAAATTCACGGGTTTGACGCCAATTCAATGCGAATCGGCAAGTATACCTTTGGTCTCGAGCGGGGTCAGCAGGCCGGCCCTTCCCGAACCGGCTCGCCCTGGCGCGGATCATCGATAAAATCTTGATTAGAAAACCCGGATGTAGTCGGTGTAAGCTATCGGTCGGCACACCGTGAGCCGAACCGGGAGCGGATTCCCAGGCGGGGATTCAAGGCATTAACGCTGCGTGCGGCAGCATGGGCCGATCGAAATGTCGGATTCAACCGAAATCATCACCGCGGAGGTCATGAGCGCGCTGTTCGATCGGGCAACCGTTTCGGCCTGGATCATCGATGCAGACGAAACCATTCTCCTGGCCAACGACGCGGCGGCCGAACTCACCGGTTACGCCATCGAGGAGTTGACAGGCCAACCGGTGAGCATGCTGATGCCGCCCGAGCTCGGCGCGTCTCATGCCGAACACATTCACTCTTTCCTGGCCCGTCGCGGCCGATCAAGCATCCTCGGACAGGTGCGGGAATTCGAAATCCTGCGCAAGGACGGCAGCGCGGTCGACATCGAGCTGAAGGCTTTCGAACTGCCAGGCGCTCCCGACGGGAGACCACTGTTCGGCGCATTCATAAGCGACAACACCGCGCACAAGAACGTGGAGGCCGAAATGGCGCGGATGGCCCGCAAGGATTACCTTGCCGGTTGCCTCAACCGCCTCGGTTTCATGGAGCGCGCCCACGAGGAACTGTCGCGCGCACGGCGGAGCGGGCGAATGTTGTCGTTGATCGTCATGGATATCGATCGCTTCAAGCGCATCAACGACTCGCAGGGCCACCAGGGGGGCGACAAGGTACTCTCCGAACTGCTCGTCGCACTGGGCGACACGCTGCGACTGCACGACGTGTTCGGCCGAGTCGGCGGCGAGGAATTCTTCATTCTCCTGCCGGAAACCGACATTTCCGAGGCCGCCCTCGTGGCTGAAAGGCTGCGGCGGGCGCTGGAACAGCACGCCTTCATCTGCAACGGAAGGACGGTGCCGGTGACGGCCAGTTTCGGCTGCGCCTCGCTGCGCGCAGATGACGACCTCGATCGCCTGATACAGCGCGCCGATCGCAGGATGTATCTGGCCAAGAACGCCGGCCGCAACCGCGTGGTCGCGGTCGACGTCGCCGCCGCCGGCCAGGAGACCGAATCGCCGGAGCGGCATTCGGTAAACCGCTCGGGTACCCGCTCCAGATCCTGAGTCGATCGTCTGCGCGGACCGGGCTCCGCGCAGGGTTGTTCAGAGTTTCCTTAACGTCTCAGCGTATTCATGTCGATGACGAAGCGGTAGCGCACGTCCGATTTCTGCATTCGCTCGTAGGCCTCGTTGATGTTCCGGATGTCGAGCATCTCGATATCGCAGACGATGTCGTGTTCGGCGCAGAAATCCAGCATGGCCTGGGTTTCGGGCAGCCCGCCGATCAACGAGCCGGCGACGATGCGACGCCGCAACACCATGGCCGCGGCGTCCAGCGGCGGCTCGATCGGCTCGAGCAGCCCGACCAGGATCAGCGTGCCGCTGTGCTTGAGCGCATTCAGGTACGGGTTGAAGTCGTGCTGGACCGGCACCGTGTCGAGAATGTAGTCGAACGTGTTGGCAACAGCCTCCATCTGGTCGCTATCGGTCGAGATCACGACTTTATGGGCCCCTTGCTTCATCGCCTCTTCGCGCTTGCTTTCCGAGCGCGTGAACAACGTCACTTCGGCACCCATGGCGCGCGCGAACTTCACGCCCATGTGGCCCAGCCCGCCCATGCCGACGACCGCAACCTTGTCGCCTTCGGCCACGCCGAAGTACTTCAGCGGCGAATACGTGGTGATGCCGGCGCACAGCAGCGGCGCGGCCGCAGCCGCATCGAGCTTTTCAGGCATCCGCAGCACGAACCGCTCGCTGACCACGATCGCCTCGGAATAGCCGCCGTAGGTGATCGAACCATCGTGCCGGTCTTCGCCGTTGTAGGTCCCGGTGAATCCGGCCTCGCAGTATTGCTCCAGGCCCTCGTCACAGGCCGAGCACTCGCGGCACGAATCCACCAGGCAGCCAACCCCCACCCGATCGCCGGGCTTGAAGTTCTCCACGGCATCGCCCACCGCGGTCACGGTACCGACGATCTCGTGGCCGGGAACCACCGGGTAGACGGTCCAACCCCAGTCGTTGTGCACGAAGTGGAGGTCGGAATGGCAAATCCCGCAGTAGTCGATGCGGATGGCGACGTCGTCCGGACGCGGATCGCGCCGGTCGATTGAAAGCGGCGCCACGCCGGAAGTTTCCGACTGCGCGCCGTAGGCCTTGATGGTTTCCATGATCCTGATTTCCATTGCACACTGAGACGACCATTATGCAGCTGCGCGGCCGGGGGAATTGTGTTCTCATTGAGCGATCCGGCAAGAATATTGAACCATGCCCAAGCCCGAACTCATCATCGTCAAGACCGGCCGGGCCGTTGCCGAAGCGCGAGGCGACGGGCGCGACTTCGAACACTGGTTCGCCGACGGACTCGGCCGCGACCTGTTCGACTACCGGACCGTCAGCGTCGATCAGGGCGAGGTGCTGCCGCCGGTCGACTCCCTGGACCATGCCCCGGCGGTGCTGGTGACCGGATCACCGGCCATGGTCAGCGATCGGCTCGACTGGTCCGAAAACGCGGCGGCCTGGCTGGCCGCCGCGCACAACGCGAGCCTCCCCATCCTCGGCGTTTGCTACGGACACCAGTTGCTGGCGCACGCGCTGGGCGGCCGGGTCGGACCGAACCCGGCCGGCCGCCGCATGGGCTCGGTGACGGTCGAATTTTCCGACCCGGACGATCCCCTGACCGGCCCGTTCGTGCCGGCGTCATCGTTCAACGTCAGCCACGTCGAAGTCGTGCTCGAGCCGCCGGCCGGGGCGCGCGTGATCGGCACCGCGGCTCACGATGCCTTCCACGCCTTGTATTTCGGCAACCTGGCGTGGGGCGTGCAGTTTCATCCCGAATTCGATCGCGACATCATGAAGTCCTACATCCAGGCCCGTTCCGGACCCCTGGAAGCCGAGGGCCAGGACCCCTCGGCGTTGATCGGCGCGCTGGACGCCAATCCCAACGGCCGGCCCTTCCTGGCGCGTTTCGCCGAACTGGCGCGCGCGGTTGCCGGTGCGGATCCGGCGTGAAGCGCTGGCTGGCCGCACTGCTCCTGTTGCCGGGCGCGGTTTGGGGCGAACCGGTTCGGATTCACGACCTGGAAACCGGCGAACTGGCCGCCCTGCGCGAACGATACGATTTCTGGGGCGCGGATTGGCGCGCCGGCTACGCCGTATTCGACCTGGACGCCGGCCAGCGCAGCAAGCTGGAGCGGGCGGGATTTCGGATTACCACCGATCTTAGACGCGCACGCGAACTGGCCGACTGGCGCCGCGCGACCGAGCAGGCAGACCTGCAGCGTGGCGCCGGCACCATCCCCGGCTTTGCCTGTTACCGGACCGTCGACGCGACGCACGCGACCCTTGCCGACCTGGCCGCGGCCTATCCCGACCGCGCGACGCTGAGCGAAATCGGCGATACCTGGCAAGCCGATGCGGGCGCTGCCGTCGGCGACTCGATCGGGGTCCTGGTGATCAGGAACGCATCCTCTCCGCACCCGAAGGCGCCGCTGGTGATCGCCGCCGCCCAGCATGCGCGCGAACTGGCCACGGCCGAGATCGCCACGCGCTTCGCCGAACTGCTGCTGGCCAGTGCCGACATCGATCCGGACATCGGGTGGCTGCTCGATCATCGCGAGATTCACATCATCGCCCAGGCCAATCCGGACGGCCGCCGCCAGGTCGAGCTCGGCGCCGGAATGTGGCGCAAGAACCATAACGAGACCGCCTGCGCGGCCGGGAACCTGAGCGGCACATGGCCCGGCATCGATCTCAATCGCAACAGCAGTTTTCTGTGGGGGAGCTTTTCGTCGTCGGACGCCTGCAGCCAGACCTACAGGGGCCCGGTTCCGGCCTCGGAACCGGAAACCCTGGCCATCCAGAACTATCTCGCGTCGGTCTTCGACGATCAGCGCCCGGCCAGCGACCTGGAAAGCCCGGCGCCGGCCGAGGCCCGGGGCATATTCATCTCGCTGCACTCGTTTGCCGAGATGGTGCTGTTTCCATGGGAAGGCCTGGGCGGGCAGAACGAGAACAACGCGCCGAATCACGACGCACTGGCCGTCCTCGGCCGGCGCTTCGGTTTCCTCAACGATTACGCGGTGGGTCGCTGGCAGCTGCTGGGCCCCGCCGGCGGCACCGCGGTCGATTTTGCCTACGGGGAATTCGGCGTGGCCGCCTACACGTTCGAGGTCGGCACCGATTTCATCCAGTCCTGCGAAAGCTTCGAGGCCGCCGTGTGGCCGGACAACCGCGATGCGCTGCTGCTGGCGGCGAAAGCCGCGCGCCGCCCCTACCTGGAGCCGGCGGGGCCCGAAATCACCGCCCTCCAGGTCGCGTTCTCGGGCGGCGTTCGCCTGACCGGCACTGCCGACGACACCCGGTTTTTCCGCGGCAACGTCACCGAACCGCCGGACGATCCGGTCTCAAACGTGGTCGAAATGCGTATCGCGCTGGACCTGCCGGAGCACCTGGCCACCGAGACCTGGACGTTTCCCGTTGCCGTCCCCGGTCAACAGGCCGACTTCGATCTTCTGCTCCCGCTGGATATTCCATCCGAAGGCACGTTGTTCGTCACCGCGGTCGACGACACCGGCCAGCCGGGCCTCGCGCGGGTCGTCGAATACACGGATTTGATCCATGCCAATGGCTTCGAGGCCGAAACACCGTAGGCTGAACTTGCCGGTGATGGAAGGGTGAGCCGGTCGTTGCCGAAGGAGGAACCGAACCGATGAATTCGAACGCCGACGTCCCCGTTCTCCGCTTCCTGGGCGCAACAGGCACGGTGACCGGCTCGAAGTTTCTGCTCGAAGCGTCGGGCCGGAAGATCCTGGTCGACTGCGGGTTGTTCCAGGGCTACAAGCAGCTGCGCGAGCGCAACTGGAAGGCGCTGCCCGTCAGCCCTGCCGACATCGATTGCGTTGTCCTGACCCACGCCCACCTGGATCATTCCGGCTACCTGCCGCTGTTGGCAAGAAACGGTTTCGACGGGCCGGTCTATGCAACTTCGGCCACCCGCGATCTTTGCCGCTACCTGCTGCCGGATTCGGGCTTCATCCACGAAAAGGATGCCGCGTTCGCCAACCGCTACGGTTTTTCGAAGCATCATCCGGCGCGTCCGCTGTACACCCGCGAGGACGCGCTGCACTGCCTGAAGCTGTTCCGCGATCTGGAGTTTCACCAGGCGACCCGCCTGTTCGACGGTATCGAGGTCACCTGCACCCGGGCCGGGCACATCCCCGGCGCGGCCAGCCTGCTCCTGGACATCGCCGGCATGCGCCTCTTGTTCAGCGGCGATCTGGGTCACGCCGACAGCGCCATCATGCCGCCGCCCGACCCGATTCCCGCGGCCGACTATCTGCTTGTGGAATCCACCTACGGCAACCGGAAGCGCAACCACGGTGATCCCGAGGACGCGCTGGCCGGGATCATCAACGAGACCGTGGGTCGCGGCGGCACCGTCATCGTGCCGGCGTTCGCGGTCGGCCGCACCCAGCTGTTGCTGCACCATCTGAACCGCCTGCAGCGCTCGCAGCGTATTCCGGCGGTGCCGGTGCTCCTCGACAGCCCGCTGGCGATCAACGCCACCAACGTGTTCGCCGATCATCCCGAGGACCATCGACTCACGGCTGCCGAGGCCGAATCCGCCTGTTCGCTGCCGCGCTACGTGCAGGATCCGGAAGAGTCGAAATCGCTGGACCACGACCCGATGCCCAAGATCATCATCGCCGGCTCCGGCATGGCCACCGGCGGCCGGGTGCTGCACCATCTCAAGGTCTACGCGCCGCACCCGGAACACACCATCATATTCACCGGCTACCAGGCCGGCGGCACGCGTGGTGCGGCCATGGTTTCAGGCGCCGAGAAGGTCAAGATCCACGGCCGGTACTGGCCGGTGCGCGCCAGGGTCCATAATCTCGACATGCTGTCGGCCCACGCCGACGCCGATGAAATCCTGGGCTGGCTGGCGGGCATGGAAAAACCGCCGATCCGGGCCTTCGTGGTCCACGGCGAGGCTGACGCCTCCGACACGCTCAGGCACCGAATCGAGGAAGAACTCGGCTGGCAGGCCTGCGTGCCCGAATATGCCGAACCGTACGAATTGACGGGACGCTGATCGAGCCATGACCGACGCGCCCGAACATTCGCCCGACTCGCCATCCCCCAGCCATCTTCGGGCCCGCTGCATGGACCTGGACACGCGCGATCGGCCGATCGCCATCCTGCGCAAGGACAGTCCGCTGTGCCGATCCGAGGGGTTTACCGCGCACGCCCGCATTCGGCTGGAATCGGCCCACGACGATGTCATCGTCGAACTGTTCCAGACCGGCTCGGAATTGCTGGCGGCCGACGAGATCGGGCTGTCCACCGCGGCATGGGGCAAGCTCCAGGTGCGCGACGGCGACCATGTCCACGCCAGGCACCCGCGTCCGCTGAAATCGGTGCGCTACGTGCGGGGCAAGGTCTACGGCCAGCCTTTCCCGGCCGACGGGCTGAAGGAGATCATGCGCGACATCGTCAAGGGTCGATATGACGAAATCGAACTGGCGATGTTTCTCACCGCGATCGCGGCGCGGGCGCTGGACGACGCGGAACTGGTCGCACTCACCGGCGCCATGGTCGAGGTCGGCGAGCGGCTGGCCTGGGACAGACCTGTGCTGATGGACAAGCACTGCGTCGGCGGCCTGCCGGGCAACCGCACCACGCCGCTGGTGGTGGCGATCGTGGCGGCCAATGGTCTCGTCATACCGAAGACCTCGTCGCGCGCCATAACCTCGCCGGCCGGCACCGCCGACACCATGGAAATGCTGGCCCCGGTAAACCTGGATCTCGGCAGCATGCGGCGGGTCGTCGAGGCCGAGGGCGGTTGCGTGGTCTGGGGCGGTTCGGTGCGGCTGTCGCCGGTCGACGACATCCTGATCCGGGTCGCGCGGGTGATGGACCTGGACGCAGAAGCGCAGCTGGTTGCCTCGGTGCTGTCGAAGAAGGTCGCCGCCGGCGCCACTCACCTGGTGCTCGATATCCCGGTCGGCGACACCGCCAAGGTGCGAAGCCGTAGCGAAGCCGAGATTCTCGGGCAGCGGTTGGAAGCCACGGCCGGCGCGTTCGGTCTCGAAACGCGAACAATCGTTACCGACGGCCGCCAGCCGGTCGGGCGCGGCATAGGCCCGGCGCTGGAAGCCCACGACGTGCTGGCCGTGCTCCAGAACGACGGCCACCAGCCGCGCGACCTGCGCGAACGCGCCGTCTCGCTGGCCGGCGAACTGCTGGAAATGGGCGGCGCGGCATCGCCGGGAAGAGGCCGGGCCCTGGCCATGGAGACGCTGGAATCGGGCGCGGCCTGGCGCAAGTTCAAGGCCATCTGCGAAGCCCAGGGCGGTCTGCGCACGCCCCCGGGCGCGGCCTGCCGGGAAGTGATTCCGGCGCCCATGACCGGATGCGTCACCCATTTCGACAACCGCCGATTGGGCCGCGTGGCCAAGCTGGCGGGCGCCCCGGCCGCGCCCGCAGCCGGTGTGGAACTGCACGTGCACCTGGACGACCGGATCGCCAGGGGTGAACCGCTCTACACCATTCATGCCGAAACCCGCGGCGAACTGGAATATGCTCATGAATTCGCCGGCAGCAACGGCGACATCATCCGTCTCGACCCGGAATCATGAGCCAGCAAAACACGACCTCGACAGTCATCGCCATGCCCGGCGACGAAAAGCTCGCCGCGGCGCTTGCCGAGCGCCTGGGCGCGCGGACCGCCGCGCTCGAATACCGTCGATTCCCGGATGGCGAAAGCTACCTGCGACTGGACGAATCACTGGAAGGGCGGCCGGCCGTGCTGGTCGCCAGGATGGACCGGCCCGACGAGAAGATTCCAGCGGTGCTGTTCGCCGCCGACCTGGCCCGCGACCTGGGCGCTGCCGCGGTCGGGCTGGTCGCATCTTACCTGCCGTACATGCGCCAGGACATCCGTTTCCACCCCGGCGAGGCGCTCACCTCGGCCAGTTTCGCACGCTGGATTTCGGCGCACTTCGACTGGCTGGTGACGGTCGATCCGCATCTTCACCGCTACGATAGCCTCGACGAAATCTATTCGATCCCGTCAACCGTAGTCCCGGCCGCGCCCGCGCTGGCCGACTGGATCGTGGCCAACGTCGATCGGCCGGTGGTCATCGGCCCGGACGCCGAAAGCGCCCAGTGGGTCGAAGCCGTCGCCGCCCGGCGAAACCTGCCTTGGCAGGTGATGCGCAAGGAACGCTTCGGCGACCATGACGTGCGCATCGCGGCCCCCGACCTGACCGGGCTGGGCGCGCATACGCCGGTGCTGGTCGACGATATCGTGTCCTCCGGCGCCACGCTGGCGCGCGCGGCGGAACTGTTGACCGAGGCCGGCCTGGCAAATCCGCTGTGCGCGGTGGTCCACGGCCTGTTCGGCGAACGCTCCCGTGAATTGCTGGCCGAGGCCGGCATCCAACGGCTGGTCTGCACCGACTCGGTGCTGGTCGACGAGGGTGAGATCGAACTGGCGCCGCTGCTCGCCCCGGCGATCGCGAAGATGCTGGACGAAACTGCCGGCGTGTTTCGCGACAAAATCAATAATCCGAGCAAATCTGTGTAATCTGTGGGCTCGAGGTTTTGGTCTTGGCGTGGCTGAATCAACGACCTGATCAGGTACCGGAAAGCGCGATGAGCAAGGACGAAATCTACCGACAGCACACCGACCCGGCCGGGCCGTTCGAATTTTCCGAGCAGGTGGTCAAGGTGTTCCCCGACATGATCGAGCGCTCGGTGCCGGGCTATCGGCTGCTGCTGGAACTTACCCCCATCCTCGTCCGGCGCGCGGTGCAGCCCGACACCCGCATCTACGATCTCGGCTGTTCGCTGGGCGCGGCGACGCTGGCCGCCCGGCGCGCGGTGCAGGAACCCGGCGTCACGATCATCGCCGTCGACAACGCGCCCGATATGGTCGCGCGCTGCCGGCAGTTGATCGCCGAAGACAACTCGCGCGTGCCGGTGGACGTGATCGAAGGCGATATCCGCGGTGTCGAGATCGAAAGCGCCTCGGTGGTGCTGGTCTACTTCACGCTGCAGTTCCTGCCGCTTCAAGCGCGCGACGAACTGCTGCGGAAAATCGCCCGCGGCATGACGCCCGGCGGCGTGCTGATCCTGGCCGAAAAACTGGCGTTCGAACCCGACGCAAACCAGCGCTGGATGGACGACCACCACCACGACTTCAAGCGCGCCCAGGGCTACTCGGACCTCGAAATCGCGCGCAAGCGGCAGGCGCTGGAAAACGTGCTGGTTCCCGAAACCCGCCAGGCCCATCACCAGCGCCTGAAGAATGCAGGTTTCGATCATGTCCACGACTGGTTCCAGTGCTTCAACTTCTGCTGCTTCGCCGCAGTCAGGAACTGATCAAGACCCTCGGCGCGAGACGCGCCTCCCACACTTGAAAGGCGAAAAGCAGTTAACCACGAAGGGCACGAAGGACACGAAGAAGTGCGATCGAAAGATGCGAGTCAGAAAGCAACTTTTTTCGCCCTGAAGCCATCCCGTGTTCGTGATCAAAGCCTTCGATCCGGCACGGTGGACAAGCAGAGCGCATCCCTTACCATGCCCGCGTAGCCATAAACTGACCAGCCGACCAAATGAACCAACAACCCAACAAACCGTGTCTCGCCTATTCTCCTTCTTCGACCCCGAGCCCGCCGCCTGGCTGGAGCGTCAATGCATGGAAGCCCTGAAACCCGGTCGCCACGGCGATCTGCCGAAATGGCAGGCCGCACTCGATGCATTGCCCGAAGCCGAAACCGGCTGGCGGATCGAAGACGGCGTGCTGGTCGCCGGCAATGAAATCGAGGATCCCGAATCGCTGACCGAATCGCTGATGCAACTGGTGCCGTGGCGAAAGGGCCCGCTTCGCCTCGGCGGCGTGGCCATCGACACCGAATGGCGCTCGGACTGGAAATGGAATCGCGTCGCCCGGCACGTGAACCTCGGCGGCAAGCGCGTACTCGACATCGGCGCAGGCAACGGTTACTTCGGCTGGCGAATGCTCGCCGACGGCGCCGCACAGGTGGTGGGTTGCGACCCGACGCTGGTGTTCCAGATGCAATACCGCGCCATCGAGCACTTCGCCGGCAAATCGAATCACCTGCTGCTGCCGCTGAAGTTCGAGCAGCTGCCCGCCCGCGCGGATTTCGACGTCGTGTTCTCCATGGGCGTGCTCTATCATCGAAAGAACCCGCAGGAACACCTGCAGCGTATCCGCGACCACCTGGCCGAACAAGGAACCGCCGTCATCGAAACGCTGATCATTCCCGGCGAAGGCGACGACGAACTCGACCCGCCCGACCGCTACGCCAACATGCGCAACGTCCACCACCTGCCGACCGAATGCCGGCTCTTGCGCTGGCTTGAACAGGCAGGCTTCCAGAATGCAAGAGTTGTCGACATAACGCCGACCAGCTCCCATGAGCAGCGATCAACCGAATGGATGCCGTTCCATTCCCTGGCCCATGCCTTGTCCGAAGATCGAGCGCTTACCATCGAAGGCCACCATCCGCCGCAGCGTGCCACGGCAATCGCAAAGGCACCGTAAGCGTACCAATATTGCTGTTAGTAACTCAGGACCTGCTTCCAGAAACTTCCGTCAGCCGCTCGGAACGCCCGCTTCGGTCGGCTATTGCTTCGTCAGATCGGCAAAATCGGGTAACCGGGCATATCCGGGGCAGGTTTCGGCAGCGTTGGCCAACGCGGTTTTGGCCCGAATCGACTGGTCCAGGTTCAGATATGCCTTGGCCGCGCTGACCCAGGCGCTTGCCGATAAGCCGGCTTCCGTCAATGCGTCGAGTTCCACTCTGAGTTTCTCGATGACCTCGTCCGATACCGCTCTCGGGCTCAGCTTCCTGACAGCCGCGTAGTAATGGACTCGGGCCGCGGCGTCGTCCTGACCGGAAGTACCGCGCAACCGGTCGCGTTCGACGATCTCGATCGCCTGCAGCCAGGCCTGCACCGCGCCGGTGGTATCGCCCGAGCGCCATCGCGACTCCGCCAGACCACTCCACATCTGGTGAATTTCCGGCGAGCCGTCGGCCAGTGCCTCGATTGCGCGCTGTCGCAGCTGTCGTGAGATTTCGTACTCGCCAAGGTAATAGTGCACCAACCCCAAAAACTCGTCGCCGGAGTGCGCTTGCGGTGCAAGTTCGCGCACCCGCAGGTAGCGCTCGCGCGCCTGCTCGATGTTGCCTGCGCACAGTTCGAATGTGCCCAGGTTGGTGAGGATGCTGGTGTTCTCATCGCGCGCCAGCGCTTCGCGACTGGCTTCAACGGCGGCTTCAATGTCATTGGCGAAGTACTCGATGATCGCGCGCGTGAACAACGGCTTCCAGAAGTCCGGATCGGCCGCGGCCGCGGCGCCGGCAGCGCTTCGCGCGCGCTTCAGGTCGGCGGTCTCACCGGTCTGGCGGAAGCGATGAAAGTACAGCGTGGCCTTGAGGTTCAGCAAGTCGGCATCGTCGGGTTCATCGCGCGAAGCCGTTTCAAGCTGTTTTATCGCGCCTTCGATATCGCCGCTGCGTCTCAGCAGGGCTGCGTGTGCGAGCCGAACCACAGGATCTTCCGGCTCAAGCGCCAGCGCCTCACGGCAGGCAGACCCGGCCTGCTCCAGCGCCCATTGCTCATCCTGAATCCAGATTTCCTCGAGCAGCGCCAGGCACAATCCGGCATGGGCGCGTGCGAAGCCGGGATCGCGTCTGAGCGCCGCTTCGAACCGGCCCTGGGCTCGGCGCACGTTCAGTTCGGTCAACGCACGGTCCAGGTGCATTCGCCCGATCAGGTAGTCTTCCAGCGCAGCGTCGTCCGCAATTCCTTTTTCGCGTGGTTGGCGCCCGAGAATGTGGTCTCGAATCGCAGCGAAGGCTTCGTCGACCAGCGCCTCTTGCTCACGCCGCAGGCGAGTGGCTGGAAGGCCTTCGTTCCATACCGGCAGGCGCTGGCCGTCGTGTTCCAGCCAG
>MDTG01176259.1_pt1 | contig 19500 bp, 24 predicted proteins | sample 811421 | NCBI WGS metagenome assembly MDTG01 (sample SAMN05326645, study PRJNA326480) | marine metagenome | isolation source: seawater | place: Pacific Ocean: South East | collected 2011
CATCCGGGCTACATCATTGAGATGGCGGTAGAGCCCGTGGTTGTTCACGATTTTGCTAAGCAACCCGGTCAAACTGTTCAGCTAGATCGCTACCGCTTCTGGGGCAATCCTGGTAACAAGGATTCCCGAGAACGCACAGCTGATCAAACACTGGGCACTGCATCTAGCCGCTCTATTGTTAAAGACAAGGTTATGGTGACTCTTAAGGAGTACACCGGCCCTGCAGACCCGACTGATGCCACCGCACCCTCAACTTTCAAGGTTGCGCGTGAGACACTGCTGACCGCTCAGCGCTTGCTGCTTGATACCGGCAACCTGAACGTCTTCCACCAATCAATTGGTAGCCTTACGCTGCTTGATGATTATCGTCGTTGGCGCGATCGCGTCTTTGCCGATGAACTTTTCAAGGCAGAAGCTAATGGCGCATCTGACGGAAATAAAGGTGGTTACTACTACCCACTAGGTAAAACAAAGGCTAGTTCCGCTCCTTTCCTGACTTACTCAGGTACTGAGTCGGCCAAGTTTGATGTCAAGACCGACCTGCTTCAGGTGGTCAAGGACATGCGTAAGCGCAATGTCCCGACATTCGCCGATGGTTATTACCGTTGCATTGCAGATCCCACTGCAATGATGCACTTGAGGCAGAACGATGCCTTTAGGGAGATCGCACGCTATGCCGGTAATGGCATGGTGAACCCCCTGCAACCTGAGCAGGCTCCTAATGCCAACTTCTTCTATGGCATGGGTCCCGCTTATGGACAAGCAGGTTTCGTAGCTGGCCAACCCGTGATGCCGACGGGATTCCTGTTTGAGGGAGTTCGTTGGTTCGAATCCACCAACCTGGCTGAGAAGAGCCTTCAGGTGACTATCGGCACCGGTATCACTAATACAGTGACGACTGCTGCTCCGATGATCTTCTTCGGTCCTCAAGCCGTAGGCGTGGGTATCGGCGGAAATAATGCAGGTATTCTCCTTAACAATAATGACGACTTTAGTCGCTTCATTATTATGATCTGGAGTCTCTTTGCTGGTTTTGAAGTACTGAACAAGGACTTCATCACCGTTGCTTACTCATTCGTATATTGAGGGAGGTAAGTAACTATGTCTAAGAAGATTTTCCCCGGTAACTGGGTTACCACTCTGAGCAGCTACCAAGGTCAATCCGTGGTTGCTCTCCCCGGTCGCGTGTATTGCCACAAGATCGGCTACGCACTTGTCGATTCCACTGGCGGCACATCATTTGATGTTGTCATCCCCAGCCCCGACCTGCGTGCAGACGACAAAGTAAGGTCTGACATCACAGGCCTGACCATTCCAGCTGGCGCTGTTGTCTATTCATTGGGCATCCGCGTATCCGACACCCGTAAGGACGTCGGCGTTGGTTCAGCCGAATCTGGCCTTGTCGGCACAAACACCGACACCCTGAAGCTGGCATCTGCTGTCAACTCAACTGCTGGTGGCGTGATCTCAGCCTCTGCGCTGGGCACAACCGCAGCAGACCTGACAGTAGCTAGCACCACCATTGCTCCTGGCACTGGTCGGTTCAGCTCTGCAGGCGCAACTCTCAGCGGCGCACTGACCCTCAAAGTCTTTGTTGCTGACAGTACTGGCGCTTCCGCTGGTTCCACTATCACCTCAACGGCAGCTGGTGGCACCCCGATCATCGTCGAAGTTTCTTACTACGTCGACGATGCAGTGGCGACCAAAGAAGACACATTCCTGCCTTATCAGACAGAGTCCTGATTAGGTAATTGTTTTCCCTAGGATGAGGGCTATTGGGTGACCATAGCCCTCATTTTTTGTACATATGGCTCTGTACCAGAACACTAAGACTGGCCAACTCGTTGAGTTTATTGGCTACCACGATAAAGAGTGGGCCATGGTTAAAAACTCCAGCGGTCAAGTCAACTACGTGGCGCTAGCCGACCTGGAAAGCTATGAAGCTTCCAAGGGCCGGACAGGAGAAAAGCCTCAGCCACAGTCAGCCGAGACTGAGGTTGACGAGGATAAGTTGCCCGAAACGATCATCCCTGCGGATACTCGTTTGAATTTGAATGTGGCGACAGCAGAAGCGATCGCCAAGCATGTCAAAGGCATTGGCTATGCCACAGCTAAGAAGATTGTTGAGCTCCGTCTCTCACTTCCTGCTGAGCGATTCAAAAGCTTCGATCAGCTCAAAAAGATTGGCCGCGTTGATTGGGATGAGGTCATTGCAGCTGACCTTATTTTCATCGCTTGATTTACATAGAATTAAGTGAGGTCGCTGGTTAATTATGGAGCTCAACGACTTCGATAAAAGCCGTTGTCGCTTCCATTTGGGGTACAACGTAGGAGCGAATCTTCCGGCAGGCGATATCGCCAGACTGGAAGAAGCGCTGGCCAGGGTCCCGGATAGTTACTTCTATTCGAGGATCCTGGAACACATGGATCGCTGCGACAAGGCCTTTAAGGTTTCGCAGGTGTTCCGCGTTGAAGATCAGCCACAGCCCAGCCGGGTTGAGCGCATTACGGGTGACACCGATCGTGCGATCTTCCAGTCAGAGCCCCTCAAGGCTGACAAGGATTATTGGGAGATCTACCTCCGCGAGACTGATCGTCTTGCGGAAACTCTTTACGTGGCGAACTATCGCCGCGACGAAGTGAGGCGATATGCCTACGACCGGGCCGGATCAGAATTCATCATGTCTGTTCCTGGTCCTGCTGACACTGCTGTGGGCACTCGCGTAATTCAAGCCCAAGGCGCAATGAACTGGAGGTAATCAGTGGCTGGCAAGTACATCACAGTCCCAGGCAACAAGACGTATTCAGGTAAGCCTGAGCGGCGTTATCAAACGGCAGACGGAGAGATTCGGCTGACGGGTCCGCTTGAGACATTCAATGTTCGAGATCTCTTGAATCTGGGAGCGTTCAACGACCCTAGGTATCACGGATGGGAGCAGGCCGAACCGACAACGCAGCCGAAAGCTTCGTCCGGCTTGACGGAAAAGCAGCAGAAGGCGCTGATTGAGAGCACGGAAGGTGCTAATGCTCGCGTTGCTCGCATCAAGGCCGAGAGTGATGCGCTTGTTGACGCCGCTCGAACAAATCCCGAGCACCAGTACCACCAACTGTTTAAGAGCCAGGATTCGCTGCCGGTTATCACAACCTCCGACGACGTCAACGCACGCGACTCGGCGTACCAGGCGATGAAGCAGCAATACGCACCGCAGGCAGATATCTGGGGAACTGACGAGGGCAAGGCAATCCTTGCCGCAGCGCAGTCAAACCAATACGGCGGGGAGGCTGCAGGCTTAGCTGATTACTACAGCAACCAGCAGAAGGCAGGCATTGGAGCCATGCCAGAGATCATCGACGCCATGGGTTACACGGGCGACATGGCTAAGTGGGCTGAGGCCAACCCAGCGCTGGCAATGCGTGAGTACAACAAGAAGTTCGCCAACTCATACGAAGGGACTGGTCCTGATAACGCTGCCATTCAGCAAGCGATGGGCCAGGGCAAGTACTTCCCATCAGAAGGAAGCCCTAACCCACTGGGCGAGACAGGGGTAGCCACTGACATGAATATGGCGCAATTCGCAGAGACGCAGCCGGTGGCGATGCAAGCGACTGGCAACACTCCTTTCTTTACTGACTCGACCGGGATTCCGGGACTTGGAGGGAAAGACCTCTACAACAAATACGCACTCATGCTGGGCAACAAATGACTAAATCAAATTTTTCCAGCGAAGAGTTTTCTAAGCACCGAAAGGGGCCAAAAAGGTCTTTGCGCTTAAACGAGTGGTACGAGAATTCAACCGGCCATCGCGAAGCTAAGCAGTTCTTTAGCGCTACGCCGAATGGTGTACCTAATAACCCTACTAATTTTCAGTCCTACACACCTACAAGCAGCAGGTTTTCTCCTGAGGGGCAACCCGATGGTGATGTTGTCTTTCGCAGGAATCCTTATGGGGATGCTGAGCAAGTAGTTCAACAAGAAGGCCCAATGGCTACAAGGCCTACTCAGATGGGTAACTACTTCAACAGGCCGATGCACGATTCCAAGCTGGATCGTCCGAACTTTGTACAAACACCTGGTCCTGCGTCAGGCATGAGTACTAGCTTCGGCGGTTTTGGCAAAGGCCCTAGTCGTAATGAGCGAAGGGAGCGAAGGGAGAGAATTAAGGGCAAAAAGATGGCAGATTTCGCGGATCGGATGGAAGCGGGTGGCTTCGTTGGCAGGGAACACATGGATAACCGGGGTGCAGGCCCTAGGGAACACATGGATAACCGTGGTGGAGGCCCTAAAAATCCAAGAAGCGTTGGAGGCCCTAAAAATCCAAGAAGCTTCGCCGACATCTACGACCACCTGTTCGCCGCCCCGAATATCAAATAAACGTCATACCGGTCTAAGTAAGATTAGTTAAACAGGAGTCGTAAATTGGCAACCAGTAGTTCCAATAAAATGCCGCTGCTGGTTGACAGGCCGCTGCATTCATTTGCAACGCTTGGCGGCGCAGCAGCACTGACTACATCAACGGATTTCAATACTCCCAGTGGTGGCGGATGCGTCTTGCTGGTGGATTGTCTAAGCAATGACGGAGCTGTCGTAGACAGCATTTCGGTCATTGCTAACGAGGCAAGTACTACAGCCTCAAAGGTTTTGGTGTTCTTGAGTATTGCTTCTAACGCAGCAGCAATCAGCTCAGCAAACACAGTTTGCGTAGCCAACGAAACGATTAGTTCTTCGGCAGCTGGAGAGAGAACCAATATCTCACTACCCCCTCTTTCGATACCTGTGCCAAACCTCGGCGGCAGCTCGTCAGCAGGCGAAACGGACAAGAAGAATACAGGTTTGTATGTGCCTTCAGGAGCCGTTATTTACGTCGGAGTGACGCAGGCTTTGACTGCGCCTAGCTCATCCACTCGCGTTCACGTATTTGCACAAGGAGGATTCTTCTAATGAGTTTCGAGCAAAATGTTACCGAGTGGTATAGGAATTACTTAGGCCGAGCGCCAGACAAAGGCGGCTGGGACAATTACATGGGCCAGCTGCAACGCGGTCGCAATGTCTATGAAGTTGCCCACGAAATTCAATATTCGAAAGAGGGCAGGGAGTACGCAGCAAAGCAAGCGGCAGCTGCAGCCGCTAAGACTCGTGGTGCGATGGCAGACGTCAGGTACCACGCGGATCAGCAAGTCCAAAGGGCAAATAGCCAACTGCAAGCTCTGCAAAGCAGAATCGGTGGATATGAAGATCGCATACGAGGATTTCAAAGAGATATAGACGATTACAGGTTTAGAAATAATGAGCTTTAAGGGCAGTACACGAATGCGCTTGGACAGGTTCAAGATTGGACAAATAAAGCAAATGAATTCCAGAAGCAATCAGCTGACTGGGAGGATCAGTTCAACCAGCGAACTGTGGATTGGGAGGCGGCCCGAGACGAAGCCCAGAGGTATCGCAATGAAGCGGTAGGTCGACAATTGCAAGGCCTCCGAGGCGGTGCAACAGCGGGCGGCTCGAACAACACCCAGGGAGGAGGTGGCACTCTTGCTTCAGGGAGAACCGGCTATAGAGCCTTCGACGACAAAGCAATAGAAATCGAAAAGAACATCCAGGCAGAAAGCGGAGCGCTTTCAGGTAAAGGCCCAGTGGTTCAGCGAATAGCAGCAAGGCGCCCTGCTGGCAATCAAGCCCAAAGGCAGGCTCAAGGCCAAGGTGGCTCAGGCAGCTACTACGCATCGCGCTTTAGATAATGTCGATACTCCACCAGTTCCGAGGCAGTCAAGGTGGCTTCGGACTTCAGTCATACAACAGAGCCCGAGCGGCTGGCCTGAACCCCAAGCAGATTGCTGCTGCAATGGGCTCGTCTGGAATGTCACTGGGCTACAGGGCTAGGGATGCAATCATCCGTGATACAGCTAGTCAAGCCGAGGGACTAAAGCAGCAGCGCAATGCAGCACAGAGCCAAGCAGCGAGCTTGCGTTCTCAGTACGAAGGGCAGATCGCTGACTATAAAAAACGGCTTGATGATTACAGCGGCAGAGTCTCCAGCCTGACCAATCAATATCAAAGCGCTCTCAAGGAGTCGCAGGGGTATCAGGCGCAAGCAACTGAATGGCAAGGCAAGTACACCAAGAAAACTGGAGAGTACGAAGCAGCAAAGCAAGAGGCTGATCGCTACCGCAACGAAGCCGTTGGCAGACAACTGTCACAAATTCGCAGTGGTGGCACTACTAAGGGCTCACAGGCGAGCGTCGGGGGTGGCATCGGCGACTACAGAAAAGGCGGTCAAACCTTCCAGTCTGGATCTGGAGACACGGCTCTCACGAGAGCCGCCAAAGCAGAGGGCGGATTGACTGACAGCGTCCTGAATCGAAAGGGACCTGTCGTCGAGCGGCTTCAAACCCGCGCCAGTCAAACCGCTCCAGGCGGTAATTCCAACCAGGGCTTGGCGAGTGGTCGTACAGGCACCACCAATTACTACGCATCACGCTTCCGTTAGATCATGGCTCGTACAGGTATTGGCGCTGCATATGTTCAGCGCGAAATGGCAAAGGGACGCACAATGGCGTCCATTCAGCAAGAGGCTGCCAACAAGGGCTACGAGATTGGAGCCAAAGCGCAGCAAATGTTCAGCAGGGGCGGCACGTATGACCCGACTCCTGCTCCAGGACTAAGCGCAACATCAGACGAAGGCAGGACGGGTATCGGCGCTACCTACGTGCAGCGTGAACTCACTCGTGGCCGAACACTGCAAGATATTCAGAACGAGGCAAGGAGCAAGGGCTACACAATTGGCGGTAAAGCCCAACAGATTTTCGACAACGCCGCAGCGCGTAATAACGACTACTCGGACAACTACGGCTTGCCCGCCAGCGGTCGATTCTTCGACCCCTCGAATTTTTCGGGGATGGAAGACAGTATGGATAATGGTGGCTTCGGCGACCACGCCCTAGGTCGGGCTAGGGCCGCTGGATACTCCGATGCGCAGATCCGCTCAACCCTGGCAGCGTCAGGAATGATGATTGGGCCTAAGGCGGCCAAACATCTTGGCGTCATGCCAGGCAAGACTTTCTATACAGGACCGGACGGCAACAGAAGGCCAACGGACACCTACACCGATGCCACAACAGGAGAGCAAAAAACCAGAGTGTTCCCTGTTAGCTATACCGGCCAGGCAGGTACAAGAAAAGGGAGGCCTGAGCTTCTCCCGTACAACGCCTACAACTCCCTCATCAATAAGCCGTTTGACCACAACTATCTCTTCACCTACGGCGGGGAAAGTGGCGGCGAGTCCATGGGCACCTATGGCTATGTGGGTGAGGACAAGGATGCATACAGTGCTTATTCCGAGCCTGACTGGAATAAGTACGTCGGAGAAAACGGCTACAACAATCCTCGTCCCGACTTGACTGGCGACCTTGATGATCGAGGCAGAGCCCGTCCCTCTGCAAATCCATACGCAAGCCAGTACAAATCAACATTCGATAATGCAGTTTCGGCTGGCGGTGGCATTCCAAGAGAAGAGCCTGTTGGAGCCATGGGAGAGACAGCCGGAGTGCCAGAGGCTGCACAGGTGACTGACTATCGACCGACTGCAGAAGATCCAACCTCGGTAGATCCTGCACCTGGAGATGCCGAAGATGGTCCTGTCGTCGAGCAAATCAAGACAGGCCCTGCCCCTACCTCTACTGAGACGGGCCAGCAACTCAAGAGCAACCGTGGCTATCTGACGTCTGGCCGAATACGCAACTATTACAACTCTCGGTTTGGCCGGAGTGCGTAATGGCCAAGAGACTGGGTTCCAATCTGGGGCGGAATCTAGGACTTCCGTCCATCAAAAGACCCGTCTCTCAGGGAGCTAAAGGCTTATACCCGCGTGCGGGCACTGGGGCCGGTCAATACGGCTCGGTTCAGTTTCCAACGATTGTCGAGCAGTACAACAGGGAGTCAGACTTCAAACGCTGGAAGCTTGGTCAGGAGTATTACTTCGGCAAAGGCAGGACATGGGGCGATCGTCAGTTCAACATCCTCGCCAGATTTTTGAACCAGAACCCATCGTCAACAGCTGACGAACTCGAAGAAACGGGAAGTAGAGAAGTTGTCACTCTTTTTCCCAGCTCAAGCAGCCCGGAAGGTGCTTGGTATGTCGCCACTCGTGTTCGCGGCAGTTTCTTATTGCCTCAGCCAATACAGGCGTCAGCTCTGACCTACAACCAAACTGACCCGGATCCGAATAACCACACGTTCACCTATGACGTGACCGGGATCTACAACGGCTCTCAGCTAGGCATCTTCAATGTCTGTATCGGAGATCAGTTTGAGGACTCAGCAAGCGGACCTAGCTTCCCTGGCGACCTGGTCGAAAAAGACATCGACAGTGTTGCGTTCACGTTGATTGGAGTTTCCGTCGGCAGCATGACGCTGACGTTTGATCTGTCAAAGCCTCAGAGAAGAGTCAAACGGAATGGGAATATCTATTGGAAGAAAGAAAAATATGATCCCGACGACCCATCGATACCGACACTGACTTGGAAAGGAGACGGCACAAAACATTTATGCTCATCGTTCAGCTTTTTTTGCTGCTGTCCTGATTGCCTAGGTGGAGCAGTCGCCAATCTCGACGACCCAGAACCGAAAGCAACCCTAGAAACCTTTCCGCTCCCAAACGCGAACAGAAGTGTATTCAGCGCATGGGAGCGACAAGGTGTTGGCTATTACCGTCAGTGGCGGACTTTGCCTGAACGCAAAGACCAAAGAAGGGAATGCAAACATATTCATGCGCAGCGATGGGCATGCGGAGTGCCATGGCTGGAGCCTGATGACTACCCAACTGCCATTGAAAGGGACCTCCTTGAGTTCAGCTCTGCGTATGAGAAAGCATTAGACCCAGAGGAATACATGGATTATTTTCGAAACAGAAGACTAAGCTTCGATCGATTCGTTTTGACTATCGCAGAATCAGCAGGCTTAGTTATCTTCCCCGGTGGCGATGTCAGAGACAACATTCGTCCATTCGGTGGACCGATGTTGTGGAACGACAAAGTAGAGCCACTATCTTCATGGTGTAGAAATAATGACTGGTGGATGGAGCGAGGCACTCAAAACCTCAAGTGCTTCAACGCGACAACACAACAGTTCCAGGAAATAGTTCCTAAGAGTGGCACCGATTATCCAATACTTAATTTCTTGAGCGACAGCGATCCATTAACGCCAAAGATTGTCCCTTGAGCTTCAATAGAATAACGATGGAGGCATTTTATTCGCCGTGACAACTGAGCCTCTTAATCCTCGCGTTGACCCTCTTTACGGAGGGCGTTTCGCAGAAAATACATCAGGCATTATTGCCGCAATCAATGCTTGCATCCTTGCATCAGGAGGAGTCGTGAGGTCGTATCCCGCTAATACAGCTGGAATTATCCAGGCATTAATGGACCTGGAGACAGCAATAGCTGGCGGCAGTGGCGGGGGTGCTACCGCGCAGACAAGAGCAACTCTGGCTCCGACGACTTCTGGCGAAATCCTCAACGCAGGAGAAGCGGTATATGTAAGTAGCGCAGACGGCAAGGTCTATAAAGCTACAAGTCAAAACACATTCGAGAAAGCGAATGTTCTTGGATTAGTCAAAGCAAGCGTGGTAGCTGCCGACAAGCCTACAACTGTAATTGTTAGAGGCCCTTGCATCTCGCTAACTGGTTTAACGGCAGGATTGGAATACTTTTTAGATCACGATGGAAGCATTACATCCACGCCACCTAATGGCGGTGGATTGTATTCAGTGCATCTAGGCACTGCGATCAGCTCGACGATCCTTGACGTTCAGCCAGTTCCTCCGGCTCTGACGACCTAATGAACAGACATCCACTTGTATTAGTTAACGGCATCGTCCAAGAGATGCCGGCCAATGATCGCGTAATTAACGGCGGTAATATCCCTCGCCAGGGAACAGCACCAGCACCAGCGGTCGACGGCGACCAATGGTATGACACGTCCAATAACGCCCTGATGCTTTATTCGGGCAGCAATTGGATATCTGTTGGAGGAGCCTCAGGCGGCGGGTCAGTTGTCGTATCCCCTACTGCCCCGACGACACCTTCAGATGGCTCGCTTTGGTATGACACTGCCGAAGGTTTCTTAAAGGTCTACCTGGCTGCAACTGTTGAATGGGTGCCATGTCAGATGGCATTTTTCATCCAAGACACTGCACCGACTACAGGATTTAACCAAGGAGATATTTGGTATTCGCCATTGCTAAACGTGTTTAGCATGTATGTAGCAGGCTCAACAAATAGTTGGGTCCCAATGGGCTCTCAGCTCTCTGTAACTGATATTCTCGCTTTCGGTTGATGGCAACATTCAAAAGATATCAGGCTTCTGTTGGGAGTCCAGCATCAGCACCTTCTGCGGAAACTGTTTACACAGTCCCCAGCAGCAAGACGTCAATCGTGACCGGACTGACAGTTGCCAACGTCTCGGACTTTGATCTACCACTAGACGTCTTCGTCACCGTTGGCAGCACCGATTACTACTTGGCAAAAGGCCTGCGAATTGGTCCGGGTCAGCAAAAACGTCTGACTGGGATGGAAAAGATGTGCCTAGGCGCTGATGACATCCTCAAAGCGGATGCACCGACAGTGGACGGTGGTTCGACAGATACCTTCGTGGTCTGGCTCTCTGTTTACGAAGACGTCTAATGGCAATCCAATTAATCAAAGAGGTTTTAACGCCTCAGGTTGAAGAGTTCTCACCGCCGGTCGGGAAGAACGCTTATAGCTTCAGATTGAATGTGTCTACAGGTCATCTCGATGTTGTCAGAAACCCTGGCGGCAACGAAGTTAAGATCCCCGACCTTTCTATAATCAGAATTGACGACTACCAGGAAACTGTGTGGTCAGACAAGTTGTTGAATTTCAGCTGGTCATCAGCTACACCCGGACACCTGATCTGTGAGATCGTATGAGCACAATTATTGATCTCGGCAAACTGAGATTCCAGTTCCGGGATACATACGTCAATACCACACAGTACGAATACAACGACGTCGTTATCTATGGCGGCGATGTATTCGTCTATATCAACGTAACCTCAGGGACGGGCAACATCCCGACCAATACGACCTACTGGTCGAAAATGGTCAGCGGCCTGAACTCGACTGGTGCATGGAGTTCGGCGACGACTTACCAGAACAACGACCTGGTAACCCACGGCGGTTCTCTGTATCGAGCCACTGCACCCAGCACGAATGAAGAGCCACCCAACACGTCTTACTGGGCAGTTCTTGCTGGCGGCCTGACGTTTAGAGGTGACTGGGCTACTGCGACGGTTTACCTGAAGGACGACCATGTCGTTCACCAGGGATCTGCATACCGTGCGCTTTCCAAGCACACGTCAGCAGGAACATTCCTGGCTGATCTCAGTGGCGGCAAGTGGGAGCGTTACGCGCAAGGCACTCAGAACCGCAGCGTCTATGCGACATCGACTGATTACTTCAAGGGCGACCTCGTTCAGACCGGAACTGCTCCAAACCTGGATCATTTCATCTGCACGGCAGACCACACTTCCGACGCCTCCGCAGACCCTGGCACTTCACCTGAAAGCGCTAACTGGACCCGACTTATTGCTGGCACGTACACAAGCAGCAATCAAGATCGGCAATACGCTTTCTTCGTTGGCTACTGATGTTTAGAAGAGCCGCTGCTTTGAAGGCAAGGCAGCGGAAAGCTTTAACAGCCAAAGCGAAACGAAGGAATCCTGTAAATAGGTCAAGTTCGCAGCACCGTATCAACTCTCGGCAGGATCTACGCGCTCATGTAGAGCGTGAAAACGAAAGCAATTAATTCACTTTATACTTAATAGAAGTGGCAGGCACGCTGCCCGACTGATCGCTAATTAGGTATGGCTTCGGGTATCAAGGGGAGTTCAAAACCTTCCGGGGGAACTCCAACTTACGCAACTACTGCGTTATTTACGGCAACAGCTACGACAACGCTGATTCTGTCGGTCTGCAATCAATCTGCAGCAGCAGATACCGTGAAGATTGCCGTGATTCCCGCTTCGGAGTCAGCTTCTAGCGGTGCGATTGGAACACAGCATTACATCGAGTTCGACTTCTCTCTAGGCGCGAACACTGCCTACGAGCGAACCGGAATCACGATGGAATCTGGCGCAAGGCTGATCGTTGGATCAGGCGCTGGATCTCTTTCATTCGTGGCCTACGGCCTGGAGTCCTGATAAATGGCAAAGTACGGACGCATCACAAAAGACAAGCTGGTCCTCGAAGTTTGCGAGCTCGACCCAGCGAAATGCTTTCACCCCGATATCGCCAAAGAATTTGTCTCTGTTCCTGACGACGCAGAGGCTGGCGACACTATCAAAAGCGGCAAAGCCGTCAAGCCTGAAGCGCCCAAGGAGGCGCCTAAGCCTCCGGCTGAAGACAAGTTGCTGGTTAAGGAGCAGTTTGACGCATGCCTAACTCGGGCACAGCGCATTGCCCTGAAAAAGCTCGGAGAATCTGACGATGAAGTGAAAGATCTTCTTGAACAGATGACGACGAGCAACCACATCAATATTGATGATCAAGAGAACAAGGATCTTCTTGCTCGTTTAGTCACTGACAAAGTGATCGACCAAGCCGCTCTTGACAAAGTCAACGCACACAAGAGCTAAAAGATGGGACGTCGTTTTCCAGGAACAGGCGGCGGCGGTGGCGGCGGCGCTGGTGGCGGCGGTGGGGACTTAGGTGAATTCAACGAAGTCAGAATGTTTAAGTGCTACGGCACTTACACCTGGACCAAGCCGTCAAACCTAAAAGCAGGTAGTCGTATTCGCGTTTACGTCTGGGGCGCAGGCGGGTGCGGCAGCGACAGTGGCACTGACATCGGCAGGGGCGGTGGAGGTGGCGGCTTAGCAATCAAATACATCGATGAGTCCGCATTGGGCTCAACAGAATCGATCACTATTGGCACGGGCAGCTCATCAACGACTGGCACGGGCGGAACATCAAGCTTTGGTAGCCATTGCTCAGCATCCGGCGGTAACTCTGGAGGTCAAACCGGCGCTAACCAAGGGGTCACTGGCTACGGCATTGGTGGCCTAGGCATTGGCGGAGATATCAACAGACGAGGCGGACAAGGTGGCATTGGCTATAACGGTGGCACTTCAAACGCCGGAGGCGGTGGTGGCGGATCAGCTCCAGGCCCTAGCGGACTGAAAGATGGCCATCGAGGTGGCAACGCAAGTTCGACACGCTCAGCCGGAGGCGGAGGCGGTATCGGAGGCCACGGAGGAGATAGCTCTTCTTACCTAGGAGGAGGCGGAGGTGGTTCGGCAACGTCTGCAGCAAACGTCGGTGAATCACACAAAGCTAACGGCCTCGGCGGATCTGGAATTCTTGGAGCGGGCGGTAGTGGCGGAACTGTGATCTACACCTACGCCAGCTACGGCGGCTCAGGTTCCGGTCAGGGTACTTCAGGAGAAGGTGGCGCGATCATTGAGCCGAATCAAATCATCTTTGGTGGCGGAGGCGGCGGAGGCGGGCACGCTTATACGCAATCCACTTATCAAACAATAGTCAACGGAACTAGCGGCGGTCCAGGCGCTGGTGGCGGTGGGATTGGTGAACATAATGGTACGGCTATGTATGCCATGGCCGGCAATGGAGGGATGCTTGGCGGAGGCGGAGGTGGTGCTCATTACATGTACGCGGGCTACGGCGGCAATGCTGGCGGTGGCGGAGGTAACGGCTATGGCGGCGGTTCTTATCTCGGACATGGCGGTGAAGGTTTAGTGATTATTCAGTATCGAATCCAGTTGTAAAACGATGGCAAATTTTCACTCCTATCTCTACAACGTCGTAGACGTTTACGACTGTTACGGCACTTTTACATGGACAAAGCCAAGCGATATTGATGTTGACAAACCAATCCTGGTTCATGTCTGGGGTGCTGGAGGAAGCGGAAGCGACACCTATTACGGCGGCGCCAACAGCCAGAATGCGAGTGGTGGTGGCGGTGGTGGCTTAGCCATCAAGCTTATTGACGTGTCTTCGCTTGGCTCGACTGAGACAGTTACTGTCGGCAATGCCGGTAGTCCTGCAAACCAGTCTGGGACATCCAGCTTTGGGGCTCATTGTTCCGCAACTGGTGGAAATGGCGGTAGAAACACTGCTACCAACGTGGGAATAACCCAATACATGATTGGTGGAATGGGCATTGGCGGAGATATCAACAGACGAGGCGGACAAGGTGGTTTTGGGTATTACTCAACTACCTCAAATTGCGGAGGCGGCGGTGGCGGATCTGCTCCTGCTCCCTATGGACACAAAGATGGCTTCGAGGGTGGAGCTGCCTCTTCATACGCAGGTGGCGGTGGTGGTGGAATTGGAGGCAGGGGAAATAATGGCAGTTACGTTGGAGGTGAAGGCGGCTCATCGATGGGGATTAGCGCTGAATCCCAAAGTAAGTCCAGCTATTACACCTGCGAACCAGGCGCATCTGGATTATTCGGAGCAGGAGCTTCGGCTTCTACGAGGCAGCTCGCTTACACGACCTACGGCGGCACGACCGCCAGGAACGGAGAGCCTGCTCAAGGGACAATGATCCTTACTCCTAATGCGATTTACCTCGGAGGAGGCGCTGGCAGCAGTGGATGCACGGGAGCCATAAGCAGCGGTCAGTCAACAGGTCAGTGCAGCAGTGCTGGACCAGGAGGAGGAGGTGGTGGTGTTGGCTCTATGAGCACTAATACATATATGAACCCAGGGAATGGTGGGTGGCTTGGTGGCGGAGGCGGAGGAAGTTCTTATGCGGGCGCAGGATTTGGAGGAAACGCCGGAGGTGGCGGGGGCAATGGTTACTACGCCGTTTCAGGCACAGAACCACTGAACGGCGGAGAAGGGTTAATTATCATCCAATACGCCAGGAAGTTTGCCTAAAAAGTTTAATTACTGCAGCTAGTAGACTAAAAACAGTCAGTGCCCAAGCGTACCTTTAGATAAATCATGGGTAGAAGATTTCCAGGAACAGGCGGCGGCGGAGGCGGCGGCGGCGGAGGCGGCGGAGGTCTCCCCGGTGAATTCAATCAATTTGAGTTATTTAGCCACGCAGGTAGTTATACCTGGGAGAAGCCGGCAGGGCTTGTCGCAGGTAGCCGCATTCTTGTTCATTGCTGGGGCGCAGGCGGGGCCGGTTCTTACGGCGGTGTAGCGAATAATGCTATGGGCGGTGGAGGCGGTGGCTTAGCCATCAAATACATCGATGAGTCCGCATTGAACGCAACAGAGACGCTGACGATTGGCACTGGGCCAGAGACTTACAACAGCACTGGCGGAACATCGAGCTTTGGTAGCCATTGCTCAGCCAGTGGTGGCAACTGTGGCGGCAATGCAGGCGCCAACCAAGGAGTAACCGGCTACGGCATTGGTGGTCTAGGTATTGGTGGAGATATCAACAGAAGAGGTGGAACGGGTGGCGCTTCGTATTACGCCACCGCATCCAACCATGGCGGTGGCGGTGGTGGATCCGCTCCAGCGCCTTACGGAGACAGAGATGGTTTTGTGGGTGGAGCCTCTAGCACATATGGCTGCGGTGGTGGTGCCGGAATTGGAGGCCAAGGAGGCTTCGGCTCTTACACAGGCGGCGGCGGTGGTGGCAGTGCAGGCCCTGGAAAAGACTCCGCAAACAGCAGTTATTACAGCTGCGGAAACGGCGGAGCAGGAATTCTCGGCGCAGGCGGAACTGGTGGAGCTGGTTACTACGGCTACGTCACCTATGGCGGCGGCAACGGAACAGCTGCAACGCATGGCAAGGGCGGAGTCATCCTGAACGCCAACGAAATTGTTTTTGGCGGAGGAGGTGGTGGTGGAGGCACTTGCGTCTCCCTTAGCTCTGGCGCAGCCACAATTCCCGGCGCTCCTGGTGGACCTGGCGGTGGCGGCGGTGGCATTGGTGCTTATACGACTACCGCTTTCTACATCTGTGCAGGCGGAGGAGGAATACTTGGCGGCGGCGGTGGCGGTTGCCATTACCAGTCAGGCGGCCATGGTGGTAACGCCGGTGGTGGCGGTGGCGCAGGACAGAACGATAGTTATATCGGTCACGGTGGTCACGGGCTGATTATCGTCCAATACAGAGTGGCTTAAATGGCAAACTTCAAAAGCTATTTTTACAACGAGTTCAAAATGTATAAGTGCTACGGCACTTATACATGGACGATGCCAAGCGATATTGATGACTCAAAACCGATCCTGGTTCATGTCTGGGGTGCTGGTGGTACAGGCGGTGACTACAACATCCATTCCAATAGTGCCGGCGGCGGAGGCGGCGGATTAGCTATCAAACTTATTGACGTGTCTTCACTTGGCTCGACCGAGACGGTAACTGTCGGGCAGGCAGACTCAGGTAGTGGCGTTGGTGGTACTTCTAGTTTTGGTTCACATTGTTCGGCTTCAGGAGGAAATGGCGGCGCAAACAACGCTACCAATAATGGAGCTTCTGGTTATGGCGTTGGTGGCGTAGGAATTGGCGGGGATAACAATAAAAGAGGCGGATCTGGTGGAGCTGGTTACTACTCAGATGGCAACAACAATGGCGGCGGTGGTGGTGGTTCAGCCCCAGCTCCTTATGGAACGAGGGCGGGATTTAATGGCGGTAGCGGCTCTACCTATGCAGGCGGCGGTGGCGCAGGAATCGGCGGCGATGGTGTTGGCGGGAACTATGTAGGCGGATCTGGCGGCTCGTCTATGGGCATAGCATCCCACTCTCAGAGCACAAGCAGCTACTACGCCAATTCGCCAGGCGCTTCTGGACTGTTTGGAGCGGGAAGCAATGCAAACAGTAATTCGATGAATTACACAAGTTATTCAGGTTCAACTCCAGAGGCTCTCGAAACTCCGTTAGGAGAACCAATCATTGATGCAAATAACATTTACTTTGGAGGAGGCTCCGGCTCTGGTGGATGTTTCTATGTTTTTAGTACTTATCACCTAGAGGGTAAAGCCACTCCTGGGGCGCCAGGTGCTGGCGGAGGCGGAGCAGGAAAAAGTTCTACTTATAACTACATCCAAGACGGAGGGAATGGTGGTACGCTTGGCGGAGGCGGAGGCTCGTCCGCATACTGCAATGGCGGCGAAGGCGGCAATGCTGGCGGCGGCGGTGGTAGTTATGTCAAAAGATACAATAATAATCTTCCTGGTAAAGGCGGCGATGGTTTAGTCATTGTTCAATATGCGAGGAAGCTCTCGTGAAGAAAGCTAATACCATCATGGATTTGGCATTCAAGGTTGTAGTCGCTGGCAACCTTATGTTTGTCAATTACACGTTCTTTACGGCATACAGCAAACTGAAAGGAGCGCTCAATCTGTTCCAGAGCGACATGGCTTTGCAGATGGAGCAAAGACTCACTGAAGAGTATGAATACATAACCAAAGACTTAAGCAAAATGCAGGAAGACCTGCTGGAATCGCAGAAGGCTTTGATACCAAGCCCAGCAAAGGTGCAAACAGGACCGGGCTTGCCACTGCCCTTCTGAGTTGTCTATTCCAGATATAGGAATAGATGCGAACTCTATTCCAAGTATTGGAATCAATGTTCAACCACCACGGCAAAACTTATTAGCGCCAAACTTACCTCATGGCGTGAGCATGCAGTTGCCAATAGTCAACATGCCAGGTTGCGTTGAAGCACACGTTGACTCTGAGCTGCAAACTGGTTTAACGACAAGCGATCCAGACCGAGTAGCGATTTACTGCGACTCTGGGATGCCATCTTTTAATGCAATGTCGTATGAGCCGAACAAGTTAACACCAGTACGTGAGGGCGATCTGCCAAAGATTGGCAATACAGATACTGAAACTCAAGAGTCGTCAGAAACACCAGCCCTGCCAATTCCAACCCAGCCAGTCCAAACGGCGAGTACAGCGAAACGCGAAGCCTCCTCAAAGCCACAATGCGAAGCCGGCGAATTATTGCGCGATGGAAAATGTATCGAGATCGTTGAGCCAGAAACTCCAGTCATTGCTCAGGTGGCCGAAAAGTATTTGCCACCACTGGAAGCGGTCACAACCACAGCGACTATCGCAACCGTCGCCACGGTGTCAGCACTATTAGCTAAGCCTGTAGCTGACTTCTTGCTTAAGTTGATCAAGCCCTTGATCAAGAAGATCATCGGCAAGATCAAGAAAGCTATGGGGGCGAAAGTGCAAATCCGCTCAGTCCGCCAACGTCGCCTATCTCAGCGTTCGAAGAATCAAGTGATTCGCCAAGCCCGAGATCTGATGGGGTGATCTCAACCTCGTGGACATGCGGCGTCATCTGAACCTTTTTCGGCTCAACGACTACGTCTGCGCAGACGTGATACAAGGGGCTGGTCGAGGCAAAGCGAATACCTTCCTGAGCGAGCTGCCCGCAGTGGCGAAGTTTTGCAATGGCAAAATCCAATCGCTTGTTCTCCAGTATCTGCTGCTGAATGCGAGTCTGAGTGGACATCGCAGATTTACAGCGTTCTTGAATTCCCCCGTCAAGCGGAATGCTTATAGTTGCGCTGAAGCCAAGACTCCAGTTGAAGGAACTCTTCTGACCTGTCCTGACTGGCTTGCTGTAGGCGATCGAGCCCCAGCCATTATCAGGTACTCCATCTGGGATTGGGTTTCCTTCATCATCGAAGGCTCCCTCTAAATCTTTGGTGTCGTAGACCGGCTCGTAATAGATGTCTTCGTATGGCTTCTGATACGAAAATGCGTTCGTGACGAATGGGGTGAGATTTAATGTAGGACCCATGCAGGTAATTCCATTACCTACTGATGACTGGATATAGGGTCCCTGTAGCACCTGAATCGCTTGGTTCTGGACCGAAGATGATGACTGAGCGATGGGATTAGCTGTTGCACTGACGCCGCCAACGGAATCAGCAAAACTTGGCGAACCGAATAAAAGCGCAATCAGCGCTGGAAAATACTTGTAGTGTCGGTGACGCTTTTGGTTGTTACCTTTCTGTCGATTGAGGTTATGTTGCTTACTCCGGGTCCGCTGTAAGACTCGACGAATTGAAAACTGCCGCCTGGTGTCGTAACTTTCCAGCTTGGTTTGCTGGACATGTCGAGTTGATTCCATCCTGCTTTCGTATCAGAGTCGATCTGGAATGAAGAAGGTTGCGAGCGAACGGAGATGTCACCCGAACTTGATTCAACGCCGTGACCGCTTACTGAATAAGACCATCCTGTGTTGTAATCTATCGAGCGAATTAGCTCATTGGTTTCTTGCGTGGTTTCCGTGTGAGTGGTCATCGTTCCCATGCTGAATGACGGGACGACCGGAATGGCGAGCGCCTTGCCAGCAGAGAAAAACAAGGCACTTAGCAATAACAGGTATTTCACTGGTTGCTCCAATCAATAGAGTTCTTCTTCTACGTCTCCCTTAAGGACAAGATCTGATGTGGGATAAGAGACACATAAAAGTGCGTAGCCCGCATTCATCTGATCATCGTCCAGGAAGCTTTGGTCGTTTTGATCTACGTCACCTTCC
>MDTG01102555.1_pt1 | contig 19498 bp, 43 predicted proteins | sample 811421 | NCBI WGS metagenome assembly MDTG01 (sample SAMN05326645, study PRJNA326480) | marine metagenome | isolation source: seawater | place: Pacific Ocean: South East | collected 2011
ATGGCGATGATGCTGGCTACGCACAAAAAGAGGTACAACAAACCTAAACGTGACCACATTGTGCTCAAGGGTCGATGTATGTTTGTGCTTGACGAGGTATTTAATGAGTCTTTGATCTTTTTCATCCATTATCTCCTTTTGTTTTCCGAACGAAACACGCGCTGCGTTCACAATTGTTAGATCATCGCCCATGTGCTGAACGTACTCAACTGATCCGATATCGTCTTTGTATAAAAATATTCTTTTCTTCATAGTACAATGCCTCTTTAAAGAATAATTATAATCTGTATTGGGAAGTTTTATTCTTTAAAGAGGGAAAAATGAAATTGAGCAAAGCACAACTTAGAAAACTAATATTGCGCGAAATAGCTGACATGTCTGCTATGGAGCCTGGCGCTCCTAAAGGGCAGATAACAGTAGAAATTAATCCGTCACCTGATCCAAGACACGGATCAGCTGTTGGAAGCTACATGGCGTATGGAATGATTGACGGTAATATGCTCCGGATGTCGACCCAGCAAGACTACGGTGCTAGTCTGATGGATGTGTCTCAGTGGTCCTACAATCCAGAAGGCGCATTAAAGTCTGCAATTGAAAAGCACACTGGGAGACCGATGCCTCGAGGATATCTAGACGGCGTGAAGATAGACGTCATAGAGAACCCGCGGGCAGAACCTGGGTATGTGAGATATTAGCAAACAGCTTAGGTAGCTACATGAAAAAGATAAATAGGCTCCAGCTAAGAAGTCTAATAGAGACGGCTAATCCTGAGTTTTTGAAAAAGCTTAAGGCATTGCACGGTGGCTGGCAGTCAGTTCAGTCTAGTATTCCTACCAAGACTGAGGTTGAGCCTCACTTTGGATACTACTATGATGAAAAAACAGGAGAACATGAACAGGACTGGTATGACAGGGAAGTGACCTATCAAGTAACACGGGATGAGAAGAAGCCATCGTTTACAGATGAAGGGCCAGGTTTCTACGATCAGCGTCACCCAGCAGAGAGGCGCGTGAGGTACGGACAAACTCAATCTGAGATTGACATTGAGCGAACTTTAATGTCGCTTTGGCAAGAGTACGCAAAGCCCAACATGGGATTCTGGAAATCAAGAAAAATAACTTATTGTCATAACTTGTCATATAAATCAGCCGCACGCGGTACACGTTCTCAAAGCGTAAATCTATTAGACTTGAAGCCAGACAGTACATTAGTCGCCCAAAACCAAAGAATGCGCGATCCTATATCAGTTGTGGGTATATACACACCAAACACAGCAGATTGGCCAAAAATACAGTCCCAGGATATGTTTGGCGGTGGCTGGGGCTTTATCTGCTCCGGTCATCCAATATTTGCTTCGTTTGAAGATGTTGCTTCTCAAACACAACGAATGGCGTCGCAGAAAGCGAGAGAATACTATGCATCTTCTGGCCTGCCGAAAAGAGCAGGATTCGAGCAAGTTGCAATGACAGACTACCCTGAGCGTAGAAAAAAGATGATGGGTCGCACACTCAAGAGACGCAAAGGCTTTGATGATGCGCAGGTTGAAAAGTACTTCGAAGTAATGGCCAACCCAGTTGTCCTGGGTGAAGAGGATATATTAGACAGACAGGGCGCAGGAGCAGTATCTACCACAATCAATGAAATTATTTTGGCTCACTGGTCAATTGATGCTTGGTACGTCGATCAAGCTCACCTTGCTAGAAGCTTCTTCAACAAGCAGGTACCTGCAGGGAATATTACGAAACCTATTTATTTCGTTCACAAGGTTAACCAAACAATGTCAAAAGGCGCTAAGCGAAAGTTTGACGTCACCGACCCGAGACAGGCTGAGTTGTTTTTAAAGTATTTAAATAGAGATTAGTTTTTATTAAATTGCTTTTCCTTTTATAATTTTTTGTGGAGGGAAATATGCGTAAACTAATTTTAATTTTTTTCATGGCATGCGGATCTGATGTTTCAATCATGAAGCGAGCAGATGAAGAAACTAGTGTAACAGACTCAGCAGCAACAACAGATACAACAGGTGAGCAAACTGATGATTCATCAGACACTGAAGATCCACAAACTGATTTGCAAAGTGATTTAGTTGTAGGCTTTGTGGAGTACACACTAGTCCAGGCTTCTTGCCCACCATGCTTTGGTTTGCCAAACGAAATAACTAGTTACAAGTATGCAAGATTTCACGAACCTACCGGCGGTGACCATTACAGCTGGGTACCTCGAGAAGATGAATTTTGCAGAAATTATTATAATAGTCCAGTTACAGCAAACAACACAGATATCGGTACGTCACTTGTGTTTACCAGCACCGCTGGGCAATCATATCTAAACAAGACTTCTGACGGCACCGGGATTGTATACAGAGAACCAGATGTGTATACAGACGGTGCTTACTCGAGAGATACAGAGTATGAAATTTTGGTTGATGGTATACTTCTCTCTGATGAGAAGTTTAAATCACTACACGGCTTTGATTACGTTGAACCTTACACTATGTTGTATGTCGACCCCAGTTACGCTTTTCAAACACCCATAAACAAAACTAGTAATTACTTTACATGGGGGCCGAGCGGAGATGCAGATAGCTTTTTTACAATACACATATCAGTGTATACGCCTGACGGTGCTTCTTATTTAGGAACAACTATCTGCCGGGGCCTTGATACAGGTTCCATGGTGTTCCCAGGTAGCTATTTTGTTTCATATCCTTCTGGTAGTTTGACTAGTATCCACCTAATTAGACATAGAACGAAAGACGTATATAGTACTGCCCTCGATGGGGTAATTCAAACCCACATGTGGTGGGAAGTTATAGGCACAGGTTATATTCAGTAGGAGAAAAAATTGGCAAAGGTAATCCTTCGCAGAGGCGAAGATGTAAATAAAGCGCTTAAAAGGCTCAAGAGGAAAATTGAGCGAGAGGGTATTATGCAGGAAGTTAAAAAAAGAAGGTATTATTCAAAGCCTTCTGTTGCTAAAAAAGAAAAAAGAGCTCGCGCTGCTAAGCGTCGAAGAAAAGCAAAATCACGCTTATTAAAAAGAAACAAACGTAACTAGCGACATATTTATATTTTGAGGTTGTTATGAGGATTACTAAGCGTGATTTAAAAATATTAATTGAAAATTTTCTCTATGAACAAGAAGAAGAAGGTGAAGATACTGAGGTTGATGCTGAGGAAGAAGGTGAAGATGCTGAGGGCGAAGCTGAAGAAACTCAAGAGCCTGCGGAGTCATCCCCGGCAGTCAAGCCCTCAACATTTAACTATATTGACAAAAAGAATGGACTTGATTTAAAAGCAACAATATCCATAACAGCTGATAATCAAGGTACGGCGCTTGCTGTAGACAACAGATCAGGAAAATCGATCAACTTTAATGAGCTAGCAGCAAAAGATCCTGAGTCAGCGACTGCGGGTGTAATGATGATATTTAAAAAAGCAATCGAAACACTCAAGAATAAAGAAAAGGTAGGGCAGCTAACACGATGGTATGAGTCTAAAATGACAAAGATCGCCAAGAGAAACAAAGATTTGTATCCTACTAAATTCTTGGAGCTTTGGCAGTAATCTTCATAAGTTTTATAGTCGAAAAGTTATTTGACTGCATACTTATGATTAGATATGCAAAAAATTTCTCTGTTTGATTATGCAAGAATAAGCTTACGAGAAACAACCAAAAAATGCGAAGTTAAAATTGGTGATCTCGTAAAGGTAGATAGTGCCCAAGATAGGCGGACTATGGTGATCGGGATAGTTTCTGCAGTCAACGACAACAACATGTGTATCATGGTAGGTAACAGTCTTGAGTGGTGGTCAAGGTATGTTAGCTGTACTATTTTATAGGTTCTTCGTGTAAAAAAATAATTAATTGTGTATAATATTAACACAACTTAATACAAGGAAGTGTTGTGAGCGAAAAATACAATGTCGGCGACTTTTGTTATTTTCTTGACATTAACAACAAAATTCAATTTTGTGAAATCAAAGCAATCTATGAAAATGAAAAAGAATTAGCCTACCAGATTCAAGAACAAACTAACTACCGTTTTTGCACCGTACCGCACAAATACTGTGCTGACGAAGAAAAACAACTCAAGGGTCGAAAGAGAAATGAATAGATTTACACGTCGAGCTGTAATGAGATCAAGGAGGAATTCAGTGTATTTTACACAAGTAAAACAACAGTCAACATGGTGTGTCTATATTGTAGAGTGCTCAGACGGTACATTCTATACTGGTGTCACTAACAATCTAGATAGGAGAATCATTGAACACAACACGTCAAAGAAGGGTGCAAAATACACGGCTGCTCGTCGACCGGTCAAGCTTTTATGTTACTTAGCAGTAGAAAACAAATCTGAAGCCCTAAAACTAGAATTAAAAGTTAAGAAAAAGAAAAGAAAAGACAAACTAAATTTTATGAGATCCCTAAACTGCACGGAGATAAAATGAATGTAGAAAGAAAGAAAAGTAAAATCAAAGGATACAGAAGTAAAAAGCATGAATTCGAGATTGAAAAAACAACAATGACAGGCTATACTTTTATCACACTTAAAAAGAACGGTAACCCAATCCTTAAGTGTACACCGGTTGAGTTTATGAAATTTAAAAAGTTTATCTGTGAGTAGTAGAATGTGGAAAGAAATTAACAGATACAGAATATCAAGCGGCGACGGCCATTCAGAAGATTTAATCTTGGAAAGACATGATAACGGAAATTTTAGGCTTAAAAACGACTTTGGAAACATTAACATTGAGTTTGATGCCATGACTGGGGTTGAGTTTGCAAGGAGGTTTTTTGATGATATCAAAGACGAAGTTGAGTATGACTTAAACAATCTCTTTGATGACGATCTCTTTGACGACTCTGAAGAGGACACTGATATCGACAGTAACTTAAAGGCAAACACATACACGGGAGGAGACTGCAATGGGCAACCTGACTAACGCTAAAGCAATCACATTTGTTGATGTTGAAACAACACACTTGGATCCATCAAGAAGCGCAATTCTGCAAATATCAATTATAACTGACTGGGAAGACGGTCGACAAGAACAGTGGACTACAAAGATCAAGCCTCGAGATATGGAGGTTGAGTATGCTGACCCTGAAGCTTTAAAGATATGTGGGTATTCTTTTGAAGAGTGGAGTGATGCGCCACTATTCGAAGAGGTCGCTGAAACAATTGCAAAGAAACTCAGGTGGGGACCAATTGTCGCTCATAACGCGCAGTTCGACGTAGCACACCTAACTGCTTCTTTCAAGCGCCGCGGGTGGCGCGAACCAAAGCGAAACGAGAGGTTTGACGAAGTCGAAAAACTATTTAGAGTTGGTTACCCTATTATCGATACTTGTGCCCTGGCGTACATGTACTTGCCAACAAATCGTCAAAATTTAAACGAGCTTAGAGATCACTTCGGTATTAGCAAAGAAAATGCTCACACTGCCGATGCCGACGTACAACATTGCAGGGAGGTCTTTTATAAAATTTTAGATCAAACACTCTCTGCTAAATAGTTATATAAAACTAGGAGAAATCATGAGAATATCCAGGCACAGTTTAAGATCACTAATTTTAGAAATAATAAAATCAACAGCAACCGACAGTGAAACAGGTGGAGGTAAAAAAGAATCACCCCCGAGCTTAAAGAACATTCTAAAAAACGAAGGTGTTGAATTTAAACTTTATGCTGTATGGGAAGGGGACAAAGTAGTTTTAATCTCTAGATTTGGCGGCAAAGTGATTAGAGCTGAAATGAATACAGCAGCTTTTAAGGGTACCAGCTCTGAACCCAAGAAACTGACTAAATCACAAGTGACTGCTGTGCTAAATAAAAAGTACGGTTCTCCCTGGTGGAAAAAACTGAAGGCCCACAAACCAGATGTGTGGATGAAACAAGGTCAAGACGTAATTAATGCTATACAGAGCAAAGGTACAAGTTTACTTAACGCCAAATTCAAAGAAGGTCCTAAAAAATCTGATGGCTCCGGTGGCTCCGGCGGTGACGGAGGCGTACCAAACATAGTTAAGAAAATTGAAGTTGCTTTGGGTGTCGCAAACCCAGATGGAAAATGGGGCGATGAAGTTGATCCGAAGTGGCATGCTTGGGTCGACAAAAACAAAGAAAAAATTAAGACCAAACACAAAGTAGACGATGCAAAAATTAAGTCACTGAGAAACAGTTGGGCTAAATTTGCCAGAGAACAGAAGCTAAAAGGCTCTCCTGCAGGCATGCTAAAATTCATTACGGGGATCAAGTAGTCTTACTAGACGTGTAATTCTTGCATTGGTGTTGTATAATATTAATGTAGGAAAACATCATCACAAGGAGAATGACATGAAAAATCTTGCATCACTATTCAGCATCGCAGCAGCAATTGTAGTCACCGACTATCTTGCACTTAAACTTAACGGCTCGCGATTAGATCGCTACCCACTCAAGGACAAGGACGACGATAGGGCGGAAAGCTAGGTGAGAATTAGCACTGAGATATATCGCGGTAAAAACGGTAATTACTGGAAGGTCACACGAGAAGGTGAAGACGTCATTATTGAGCAAGCCATTGAACCGGTTGAGTTGATACATCATGACACGTATGAGCAACAGCGAGATCTGCACAAACCTGTAGAAGCCAATGTGACTTATGAGGTTTACAATTCAAAAGCAAATGTCGTTAGGTCTGTGGCAGTAGGTGTCAATTTAGACAGAAAAGTCTAGCTGCCAAAGATATATATTTATAAACACAGGCGAGGATGCACATGTCTAGTAAAACTCTCAGAGAAGCAATTGTTAAAAACATATTTAGTCAACTGTTCGAAGCTGATACTAAGAAAGCAAACCCGCACATGCCCGACCCGGGTAAATTTGTCCAGTACGATGCAGACGCGAATAAGCGGGCGAAAGAGAAGATTGGGGACGCAGCCGGTAAGCCTGACAAGTCAAGCTGGCGGTTCACTGTCAAAGACGGAAAGTGGATGGGATCGAAAGGCGGCACAGGAAAACTCTACGATCTGAGCAAGTTCTCGAAGACAACTGACAAGCTTAATGCAGCGTTTGGAGAACCGGGTGTTGAGGTTGTTAAGTCGACGCCCAAGGTGCCAGAAGCCGGCAAAGATTCACCAGAGAAGAAGGCAGAGAAGCAGACCCCTGACGCAGCAGTTGGGGGTGTTTTTGTTGAAAAATATAAAGATTCAAAAGGCCGACTCCTCAAAAAGCGTGAATTTGGATACTACAAACTCAAGCGACCTGTCCCTTTGCAAGACGCGTCAGCCTCATGGTTGCTTGACAAGTCACTGAGTCGCAGAGCAAAGAATAGAAGAAAAGACGACATGGTCACTCATGTGCAAATAAAATTCAGCGGAAAGACAGAGCTAACGCCTGATAACATCAGAGACGCAGCTGATCAGATCAATTTTAGGTTAGGTCGCGCAGGAATGGGTGGCTCAGCCGACCACAAGGGCGGCAGAACTAGAGAAGCCGCAGCGCTGGCCAACAAGATGTTGAAGTTGGCTGGGTTCAAGCTGGCAAAGGTACCGGTACCGGAATAACAGCAAATCACCGTTCGTGAATCTACACACTAGATTCAACCTGGGAGTGACATGACATATAATCCTGCAATCGAAATCCACAGAAGGACACTAGCAATAGCTTTGATTGATCACTTAGAGTCTGCAGGTTTCGATCGGTGTGAAAGGTTGGAGGGTGCTTACGGCGATTTATCAGAGGTGGTATACGCAAAGCATGTTAATGGTCGTCACATTGTTGCTGTCTACACATCGTGCAATCAGCGTACAGGCGCATGGGAGGCACGAAACAGCGGCAAAGATGCGATCAGGGTCGCTGCGCTTTACATGCCAGAAGACGGGCAAGTACGGGGTCTTAGCAGATTTAAGAGAATTAATCGGACAGGAAGGATTACTGCGATAATCGCGCGCGTACTGCAAAGAGTTGAAGAAGCAACACAAGTCAGTCAACATCCACACATTTGTGAAAAGTGTGGTGGCAGTAAATTCTTGGCTAAGTCGGGTAATTACTGTTGTGTGGCATTTTGCTGGAAATAAGGTTCTCAGCATAATAATTAATTAGTATAAAGGAATTCCAAGAGGTTACATATGATATTTAGTGAGCAAAGACTTAGAAGCGTAATACGTCAGGCGCTGCTAGCGGAACAAGAAGAGAAAGCTGCAGATGAAGGTCCAGCACCCGACCCACGTGTGACTGAACGAGCTGCGTCACTTAAGAAGCGCAACCCCGGCTTATCAGATTCACAAGCCAACATGCTTGCAAAGGCTGAGATAGCCGCTGAGAGTGAGGAAGAAGCAGCTGCAGTTGGAGAGGCACCAAAAGGAATTGAGGATTGGACACCAGAATCTGCAGATTCTTTTAGAACTTACTTGCATGAAAAGCAACCTGCGATTGCTAAGAAGCTTAAAATCGACAAACCCGAAGACTTAAAAAAGAAGTACGGTGAAAAGTCAAAAACTTACCAGAACAGGCACAAGAACAAGTTTATTCAGCGTGCATACGACGCGAAGACTAAGGATGCCGACGGTAAAGAGGTAAAGGTCGGAGAGTTGTGGTTGCAAGGGCAGACAGCAGAGTACGAAAAGAAGAAAGAAGAGTATGGTAAGTCGCAGACTGGTAAGCGATTCCTTAGGGCTCGAGCAAATGCTGCTAGTTCATCTCCAATGAAGGGCAAGTGGTATTCACGCCCTATGCAAGAGTTTAAAGTAGAAGAGGACGGCTTGCCGGCTAACGCTGCATTCCATGTAGACGAGTGGTCAGAGGAATACGGAAAAGGCCGCCTCAGAAGAGCCACGCCGCTGCCACCTGGAAAGTTAGCAGGCATGAAAGGCGACAGGGTTAATCAACCTAAGATGCACATAGAAGATTTAGGCACTGTGGGTGCTGTCAAAGGGAAGTCGCTAGTCAAACAGTATTCAGCGTTTGTCTACGATCCTGAAGCACAAAAACTTTATTTTGTTAACATGGGCAAAGACGTCAGCCTTGTTGCCGACGCTAAAGTACAAGGCGACAGGTTGATGATGACACTTACAGGAGAAGCTGAAAAGGCAGTCACGTGGCGAGAATCTGAAAAAGCAAATGAGAGTAATGATCCTGGGTTCGCAGCTTCTGTCGACCTAGCTAACCGTGTACAGGAATGGTTCAAGAATGAATCCAGCAAGGGCTTCCCGTCATTCGGTAAATTTAGAGGCTTCTTTGATGACGATGAAGACGCAGCGGCAGATAAGTTCATAGCGAAGGTCGTTAAAGACGAGGGTTGGATTAAAGAGATTGAAGACGGAAAGATCGCAGACGGACCGACTGCTCAAAAGATGTTAAGAGTCATTCGAGATGATATTCCTGAGCAGATGGTTAACAAACGAGGTACACCGCTGAAGTTTAATCTTGGCAAAAATGAATACAAGATTAACGTTAATGTAATGCCAGGCTAAGTGACTATAGCTTAGACGTGTAAAACTACTCCTTCTGTTGTATAATATAAAAGTACAACACAAGGAGTTTTTTTATTATGTCATACCAGAATCTCAGGGGTGAGGCAAGAGCACAGGTTCTACTTCAAGCTAAGCGTCAAATGTACCGTGCAGAAGTGGAATTCAGCGAGGACAACCGGCCTGTGTACGGGCTGGTCTACTTGTACCAGCAGCTCAACAACGAGTTGTTTGGCGGTGTCTTGCCGTGCGATCTGACAGTGACATACAACTCTCGACTGCGACGCATGCTCGGTAAGGCTTTCTATCGATACGAGCACGGCGGTAACATGGTACCTGTTCGGATTGAGATTCGCTCTAACCACCGCTGGACAAATCGTTTCCTGCGTAAGGTGATGATTCACGAGATGTGTCACATCTGGGCATACCAAGAGCACAACGAAGACGGTCATGGTCGAATGTTCTGGACAAAGATGCGCGAACTTGGTTACCCAAAGACACATGACTGGGATGACTCTGAACACTACGAACGTGACATTTACTGCTAGTACGTGTAACTTATTTAATTTAGTTGTATAATATAACCACAACCAAGGAGAAATAATGAAAAAAGGTGATTTGATAATACACAAAAACTCTGGTAAGACAGGCACAGTTACAAGCAATGTCTTTGCCAAACTTTACAGAGACGCTAGTGACTGGGAGGCTTGCGCTGCAGGTTATGACAGTGGCTATGCTGCCAGTGCACTCAGAGTTTTCTGGCACGCTACTGGGCAGGAACGAGTACACAAGTATTCAAAGCTGAGCAAGTATTACAGTGTAGTAGAATATTCTAACAACGAGGAGACAAATGAGTTCGCTAAGCACGAAAAATAAAATAGCTTTTATCATTGCGTTCATGTTGCTAAACGCACTTTGCACGCTGTTAATTCTTAAACTAAATCCACCCTATTAGGAGAAGTCGTGAGTGATTATACAAAGTGGTTGGTTTACTATGTTTCTTCCGAAGGTTTTCGAGAAGGGAATGAATACATCATCGCTAAATCTAGAGAAGCAGCAATTGAGCATTATAAACTTTACTTTAACGTAACAGGCGAATGTAAAGCTGTGCCTGTGTTTGATGGGAGAAAATTAAATGATTAAGCGGTTTTTTAGAATGATGGCAGACATATTTGCCGGTGGCCGGTGTTGTGAGTGTAGCTGCTGGAATTCCGAAGTGAAAGAAGATGATCAAGAGTAAGAAGGACATGCCTTCTCGGCCAATTGAGATCGACCTAACTGGCCCATCTGGCAACGCGTTTGTTTTACTGGGGCTTGCTAGTAATCTTTGCAAGCAGTTAGGTTACGACAAATTTAGAACAAAATGCATTCTCGACGAGATGCGACTCACAGATTATGAAGGTCTGCTCTACACTTTTGACAGAGAGTTTGGCAACCTTGTAACCCTTTACAGGTAGAATAAACATGACAGTCTCAGATATATTATCAGAAATAAAAACAGCAAAAGGTACTAACGAGAAAAAGCGCCTACTCGAGCAACACAAAAGCAACCCACTTCTTCGAGGTGCACTTAAGTTTGGTCTAGACCCTTTCACCCCTTTTAATGTAGTTAAAGTACCAAAAGTCCAAGATCGAATTGCTACTGTTGATGAAACAAAATGTTGGCAAGGGTTCTTTGATATTCTTACATCCCTTGCAACACGATCTGTTACAGGGAATGCTGCTATCGATTTGGTGCACAGTCACTTCTGCACGGTGAACAGGGAAGACGAAGTGTGGATGCGAAAGATTCTTAAGAAGCATCTTGCGATCGGTGTATCGATCAAGTCAGTCAATAAAGTTTGGCCAGATTTTATCAGAACATTTGATGTTTCGTTAGCGCAGAAATTTGATATGAAAAGAATTAATCATCTTAAAGAAGTGATTGTTGAGCCGAAGTTAGACGGCATCCGGTGCTTTTCAATCGTTGAGAACGGAGAAGTAAAAATGTACGCGAGGTCAGGTAAGCTGATCACAAACTTCGAACGCACCATCGCACCAGAACTCTTAAAAATGGGTGATGGATGTTATGATGGAGAATTGATGGGACAAGATTTTATCTCTCTAATGCGACAAGCATACAGGAAGGATGACGTCGATACGTCAGGTACCTTCCTTTCTCTATTCGATTACGTGCCTCTTAAAGAGTGGCAATCAAGAAATGCTACCATGACATGCACTGATAGATTTGAAAGACTGTTAGACTTAATTGATGAAAATAACATCAACTTAAACATTGTGACCCCTATCGATCGAGAAATTGTAGACACTGATTATACCGAAATTAAGCGACTTCACGATTTCTATGTTCAGTCTGGTTATGAAGGAGCAATGGTAAAGATGACGAATTCACCTTACAAGTTCGGCAGAGGTTGGGAAGTCATGAAGCTTAAGGCATTTCACGATGTTGATCTTCCAATTCAGCAGCTGCTAGAAGGCACAGGAAAACATTCAGGGAAACTTGGTTCTGTTGTCGTTAACTATAAAGGTGTTAATGTTCAAGTTGGTTCTGGCCTCTCTGATGAACTTAGAGAAACTGTTTGGGCTGATCAGGAAAGTTTTATTGGCCGAATAATTGAAGTAAGATATCAAGAAGTGACGCCTGACGGCTCACTCAGGTTTCCAACCTTTGTTTGTTTTAGAAATGATAGATAGGAGAAAGTATGAGAACGATTACTGAAAAAGAATTTGAAGAAACTATTAACAACCCGCATGTGTTGGTCCAGTTTTCTGCTCCGTGGTGTGGGCCGTGCAAAGCTTTGTCAATGACACTTACACAGACTGCAAAAGACAATCCAGATCTTACTATAGTCAAGGTCGATATTGAGGATTGCCCGGCAGTTGCAGCTTCTTTTCAGATCAGATCAGTGCCCACACTGATTTATTTCAAAGCAGGCACTGAAATAAAGAAGACTATTGGCGCTAAGCCTATCAATAAGCTACAAGACTTTATTGATGAATGCAAGTAGGCGACTTAGTCAAATGGATAGGTTTCCCAGGCTCAACACTCCCGCCTTCGTCAACCGGGCCTGAAGCGGTCGGTATTATTGTAAAAGTCTGGTCGTCAGAGTATAATATTCATGATCAAAGAATTGATATTATGTGGGGCGGTGGTAAATTAGGCGTAGGGCTTTATCCGCAAACAGTAGAGGTGATACGTGAAATGGCTATTTAATATTTTAGGAATAAAAAGCGAGCTTGAAAAAAAGAAATCTAGACTAGCAGATCTTCAGAGAAAAGCTTTTGAAGCACAGCGGAATGGTGACCTCCGAACCGCCGGAAAATATCTTTCAGAAGCTGAACAACTAGAGACAGAAATCGTAGACGAGACAAGAGGTGATAATGAAAGTAGGTGATTTAGTTATTAGAACAATTCCACCTCGTGGGACTGCAAGATTAGCAACAGCGATTGAACAGAAAGAAAGACTGGGAATGGGTTTGGTCTTGTCTAAATATGCGGCCGGGACACCTGCTCACCCATGTGTCAGTGTCTATTATCCTAAAGTAGGAAAAATCTATGACATTGCTGAGTCTCTCATGGAGGTGATTAGTGCAAGCAGGTGATTTAGTGAAAAGAAAACCGGCGTGGGGTGAATGGGTAAAACGCAATCCCTGGATGATTACAGAAAAAGATTTGGAAGTTGGAATAATACTTGAGGTTTTTGATGATGTTGAAGTTCCGCCTGCTGTCAAAATCATGTGGTCATGTGGTTTGATTGACAAAGACCGGACAGACGAACTGGAGTTGATTAATGAAAATCATTGATTTACATGGCGTCAGGCACAAGGATGTCTATTACGCACTAGAAAAACCCTGTACTAACGGAGATTTACCGTTCACTGTGATTACTGGCAATTCTGACACAATGAAAAAGATAGTTGTACAAATTGTAAAGACTTTCGGTCTTGAAGCCCGGGATCACATATCATCGTCCGCGCGCTTAATAATCTGTGAGAGTGTGTAGTATATGATAGAGGAGATAAGAAGCTTTGTCGCTGACTACATTAATCCAGCACTAGCTGGGCATGGAGGAAGCTTAAGCGTAGAAAAGCTGGATGATGAAGGAGTTTTATACGTCACACTTAGCGGTGGGTGTCAAGGTTGCGCAGCATCAAAGCAGACACTTCAGGGTCAAATTGGTGCATATCTTACAGAAGAGTTCCCAGTCATAACTGGCATCGTAGATCTTACAGATCACGACCAGACAGAAAATGCTTATTACAAGAAGTAGATGAGGTAAAAATGAAAGCAGGAGACTTGGTTTATGTTAGGGGTTATCTTCATTACCCGGGTCCGCCCCCTATGGCAATAATTATACGAGATATCTTTCCGGATCACAAAAACAAAGGCCGCGGCTTTAAAATTATGTTTTCAAACGGGCAGATCAAAAACAAGCTGGCAAAATATCTAGAGGCTGTATAGGTGAAACCCGGTGATTTTGTAAGAAAGATAAAAGGTGAGTGGTACAATGGAGCGCTTGGGCTTGTTCTTTCTGTGCAAACAAATTCAACAGGCAACACCATCTTAAGGGTGATTACTGCCGGCAAAATTAAGCACTGGTATAGAGATTACGTGGAGGTAGTAAATGAAAATGCATAAAGAAGAATACGAAAAACTAATTAAGCGTTTTGCTTTAGAACTTTCAGAGGTTGGCGTGTCTGACGATTTAATCAAGATAGTCAGCTCTCAATATGAGAGGACACCAAATGTTGTCGCTGCAAACTCCAATGAAACAACAGAGCGCTTTACTTATCGCCACAATGGCTATATTATAGAGGCTACTCGAGTTGTTTCACTTCAAGTGAAAAAATGCAAATAAGAAAGCAAAGGAAAAATATGGAAAATAAAGTTTACTACGACGAGAGCTGCTACGTTTGTTCGTTAGAGATTAACACCCTTCGCAAGAGAGGCGAAGCCTGTGGGATTGAATTTGTTGATATTAGCAGTCCTGATTTCGACGCGGGTGATAGAGATTTTGACACAGAAATGATTGGAGAGTTTGATGGCGAACAAACTGTTGGTGCTGAAACATTTCGTCGAATGTATGAAAAGCTTGGATTTCACAGACTAGTTAGGATATCTAGGCTACCTGTCATCAGAGGTATAGTAGACGCTGGGTATGATTTGTTCGCATACTGCATTAGACCACACCTACCAAGGAGGCGATAAGATGTTAGATTGGCACACACATATTCTTCCTTTTGTTCTGGGGCCGCCAGTCATAATCGGAATATTTGTTCTTTGGTTTGTTGTACCTTCTTGGATTAATTCTTTCGATGAAGACAATGCCAATAGGTAGTTTAGTAAAATACAAACCTTGGTATGAAGGCCCACAAAAGACAGGCATTGTGCTAACCTCAACGGGTGCCCCAAAGCCCAATGACAATATCACGAAGGAATTCGTTTTAGTAATGTGGGAAAATGCGGAGTTGGAGTGGGAAGAAGTAGCAGAAATAGAGGTGATTCAATGAGCGTAGGTGATCTAGTAAGCCTTAGAATGCGAAAAACAGTACCACCGGAACCGCCTCAAACTGCCATAGTTTTAGGATTGCGCAGAGGTAGCAGTGGTCATGTTGTTGGTGTCACAGTCATGTGGGAACATGGTAACATCAGTACATTAGCAACACCAGACTTTCTTGAGGTTATAAATGATAATACTATTCTTGATTAGCTGTTTAGCAAACAAACAGTCTACTAACTTAGGTGCAGTTGATATGATTGAAGGAAAGCTGTGCCAGATTCAATTAGTATCTGGTGAAATCATAGCAGTTAAGTCTGATATATGCATGCACCTTCAGGAAGGCGATATGATTAAGGTGGAAAGACTTGGAAGTCGGTAGGTTAGTTATTCTTTGGGCACCCGGACAAAAACATGATAATATTGGGCTAGTAACACAAATTGATCATGACAGTCAGATAGCTACAGTTTTGTCACGAGGAAAATTAGAAAGATGGAATGTAGAAAAATTATTAATAATGAACTATAGGGAGCTGTAAAAATGGCAAAAAAGAAAAAGAAGCTGCAGTGGGAAGTTAGAAAACTTGACAACGGGAAGTGGGGAATATTCCTTAAGCAAGAATTCTGCAAAACAGACGAGCCTGTTTGCTATGGTGCTAGCATCACAAAAGATGGCGCAGAGAAGACTGTTGAAAGGATGAATAATCCGCTTTGCGAGGAGGAGTGATGAGAGTAATTAAAGTTAACAGCAGCATCACCGGTGTCCCGGACTATTTTGATCTGTATGAACGTTGGCTACAAAAGTACACTGAAACGGGTGATAACAATTCAAAAGTTTTAGCCCTGCATTACGCACGAGTTGCTCAAGAAATGGGTCAGGCGGAAATAGATGATGACATAACTTTGGATATCTAAACAGTGGGGTGAGTAGTAGTGCGTCAAAAAGTAAAAGTAGGAAACTTAGTAAGGTTAAAAATCTGGAACCAGCCTGAGGAAGCAGATCTAGTTTACGGAATAGTGACTGCTGTTAAAGAGGATCGCAGAGATTTAAACGAATTTGAGAGGTATTATGTTATGTCAAGTGACGGTGTCTGGCTATATGACTGGAACGAAATTGACGAGTTGATTTGTGACTAAATCAAGGTACGCCGGCTTTAAAGTTGGCGACTTGGTGAAGTTTGCAGAACCACTTTACAAAATTAAAAAAAGTCATTACGCGGGTATATGGTTGTGGAAAATTGGAATAATTATTAAAATAGACAGCACTAAAAAGAGAGTGACGGTTTTGTCTGCTGGAAAACTACACGTCACGTCAGAGAGGTTAACAAAGGTGAACAGTGAAGAAGAGTGAGTTGATAGGCACCAAGTTGTTATCTGGTACGTGGAAATTTGGTGAGACAATAGGTACAGTTATAAAAGAAACAGCTGACGGCTACATCGTAGTTGATTGGGAGAATGTAAATGGCGAATGGTATTATACCGTTGAACAATTTGAAAGATTTGAAAAAATTACCGACCGGTCAACAGAATTCTGCGAGGAGACAGCTCTTTTGGCTAAAGAGGCACTTTCCAAAAGCAAGCCTAGTTGAGTATCGCGACTCTGTTCTAAGCGCTTCACAATCTGCTAGCTATGGAGTTGTTACGGGCTATGTTTACTACACACTAAGCGGTACAATTTACTTGGCAATTCTTGGTGGTAGCAAGATCATTAGTAACCCTGTAAATCTTGCTAAAAATCTACAGAAACCATACAGCAAATTATAGTAGAACATTAATACGTGACTAGATATTTATTGTTATTAGCGGAGGAATAGCTGTGAAAATTAGTACAGGAAACTTAAGGCGCCTTATTGAGTCTACGATAAGTGAAGCTTCTGAACAAGAAGAGTGGTGGATTAACTGGAGGCGCACGAAGGGCACTCCGGCCGGGAAGAAAAAATTAATTCAGAGAGTTAAAAAACAAGAGCTCCCAAGAATGAAAGAAAGAAGCCCTTCACCCAGATTCAACGAAATGCAAACTGCACTTAAAATGGCAGAGGCACTTAAGACTGCTGGTGAAAAGAGGCTTGCTAACAAGCTAAAAGACGCAGTAGAATCTGCTGCCAAGTCCTCCGGGCAAACTTTGGCTGACGTGAAAGCAGGAAAACCAAGGAGGAAAAGCAGCTCACAGCGCCGGCCGAACGCAGTGGCTGCAGCAAAAGCTTCGACTTTGAAGGGTAAGCGAGAACTAGAAGACGGGTCTGAATTCGCTGCAGCACAAGCAGATAAGCGCGCGAGAGAAAGAGGCAGCAAGTATGACTTCCTTGATGACGAAGAAGAGTTTGAATTCGATGACGGCGCCTTTGACGATAAGCCAAAGAAAGGGTCTGATGTTGCTTCTAGTAAAGGCAAGGCACCACCCATCGAGAGTATTATTAAAAATAAGATGCAGGGTAACGCTTTTAGAACGTGGGTTAACGAAACGCATGAGGAATACGCTAGAAAAATAGACTTGGACGACGAAGGCTCCCACAACAACAAGTACATTAAAACTGCTTGGGAAAAACACGGCAAAGAATTTATGAATTCTAGCATATATAAAAATGTGCAAATCGGAGACAAGAAGATCCCGTTCTCAAAACTGGGGACGAAGGGTAACACAGGAGAAGAAGGTGATCAGGCAATCAGAGTCAAGGGTAAAGTTTCTGAGGGCTCAAAGCTGACAAGAGGAGACATTGTTGTGATGCTAGAAGAACTGCTCCGAACTGAAGAGCCCAGTTCAGAAATGTCAGAATTCTCATCCAGTGGACCTGGAAAGAAAGTGATGAAAGAAGGCAGAAAGATTATGTCAGCCGGGAAAGCAATTAATGATCTGGCATACCATCAGACAGGTGCGATGAGAAGAGGACTGGGTCGTGTGTCTGAGTTTGTATACAAATTAGGCGAAGCACTGTCAAGCTTAGACGAGCTAGAAGAAAACGAAAGCATGTCTTCTAAGTTGCCCAGTGTCAACGAACTTCGACAACTTCACAAAGAAATTAAGAGATTAGAAAAGCTATAATCAAAACTCGACGGATAAATTATGGCTTATAAGCGGCGCCGCAGAAAGAAAAAAGGTCTGTGGAGCAAGCGATCGCAGTATCAAAGGGCTGATGGAACGATGGTTGAAATGGACAGCACATGGGAGGTCGCCATGGCAACTAAGCTCGATGAGTTAGGCATCAGTTGGATACGCGATCCTAACATGAAACTGCAATACAATACACGGGGTGGCAGGAAAAGAAACTACATACCTGACTTCTACTTGCCTGACTACGATCTGTACATAGAGGTGAAGGGATACTGGACAGACAGAGCCCGACACAAAATGAAAGACATAATAAAGCGCAATCCCGGAAAGATCTGCATACTTGAATCACTAGCAGAGATATCGGTGTTTGACGTGACTGCGCCGTCGACCGGATCATTAATTCTTGACGGCTAAACTGTAGATATGCATGTGTTTGTAAACACATAGCAATCTCTGTATACTATAACTAAACCTATTACAACGGAGAAAATATGTTTAGTATATTATTAAGCCTGCTGCTTGCATCACCAGCAGCTGCTGAAGATCTTTCAGCGTCGGAAACTTCATACACAGGTGCGTCAATCCTGGAAGGAGGTTCAGACGTAATGTTTGACAACTTTCTGGGTTTCTCAGACAGCGATGAAGAGACATTTCCTTATGCATTTTTCGAAGGAAACACCCTCTATGTTGGTAACTCCGATATTTATGAGAATACCATTGACGCAATCGTTGAGTTTTTTTGGTTCCAATCGTCGATTGACAGAGGTACAGATTTTTATGTTGCCGTGGTCAAGACGCGTGTTACTCCAGGACACGATTGCTATTATGCACCATGGGATTGGGCACGTGGGGCGCAATGCAAACTTTGGGCAGATGAATGGTCAGATTGGGGCGAATATCCAGTTTTAAGCGTTGAAGCGACGACAGACGTCACCCGAGAACAGGGCGCATTTCGGTGGGACTGGTCAATTCCTTTTGAAAGCTACGGCATTGATGCTTACGGTCAAGTCACTTTTCAAAATAAGTACGGCATTGGCGAGTCCGCGGAAGGTGCAGCGATGGTGCACGGAGACTATCAACTGAATGAGGACGGTGACGTAAAAGCCGAAGGTAATGTTCAAGTGAAAGGTTATCAGACTTCAGAATATTCTGTACAAACCCAGTATGATGTCACTCTTTATGAGTGGGATGTGTTCGTTGACGGTAGAGCAGATCTTATGGCGTGGGACATGTACTTAAACTTAGGGGCACGAGAAACACAATCAGCTTATCACGAGTACTTCTTAGCGATTCAAGTTGCTGAGGGAGAACAGTTCACGCTCGACAATCTAAGTTTTGTTGGCAATTTTGACACAGGCTGGTACGATCCATTTCGTCATGAACTTGGTTTGACTTTATCGGGAATGACAATAGGACAACCGTATTGGGAGCCGACTTCAAACGAAGAAGATACTGAGGAAGAGGTTGAAGAAGCTGAAGAAGAGGTTGACACAGGAA
>MDTG01186874.1_pt1 | contig 19491 bp, 17 predicted proteins | sample 811421 | NCBI WGS metagenome assembly MDTG01 (sample SAMN05326645, study PRJNA326480) | marine metagenome | isolation source: seawater | place: Pacific Ocean: South East | collected 2011
CACGGCACGAGCTGCCGGAGCGACTGTCGATGGTCTGGTAATGCAGTTGCCATGGCCGTAATTGACGGATAAATGCGTTTCGCTCCGTATTACTGTGGCAGACGGTTCCATGAGGGGTACCCTCCTGTAATGAGGATCTACGCATTCGTACTCGCCTGTATTCCGGCCTTTGCAGCCGGAGCACAGAATGTCACCTACTCGTTTGACGGCATCGATCGGCAGTATCGAATCCATATTCCGGATGGCCTGACGGGATCGCCTCCAGTGGTCTTCGCCCTCCACGGCTACAGCGGCAACAACAACGAGATGATGAACGACTACGGATGGACCCAGCTCGCCGACGAGCGAGGCTTCGTCGTGGTGTTTCCCAATGGAACCCGTGACCAATTCAACAACAGATTCTGGGATGTCGGCTACGACTTCCATCAGGGGATCGAGACCGTCGACGACGACGGCTTCCTGTCGTCCCTCGCGGTGCATCTGCAGGGCCTGTACGGGCTCGACCCCGAGCGTACGTTCGTGACCGGGTTCTCCAACGGAGCAGAGATGTGCTTTCAGCTCGCTTGCAGAAAGTCGGAGCACTTCACGGCATTTGCGCCGGTCATCGGCATGATGCTCGATCCGCTCTTCAACAACTGCGAGCCGACGGTGCTTCGGCCCATCCTGTCGATGAACGGAACGAATGACGGGGTGACGCTGTTCGACGGCGACCCCGGCAACACCGGCGGATGGGGCGTGTACGGATCGATTCCGGGCATGATGGCGTTCTGGGCGAATGTGCTGAGTACGAACGAATTCGAGAGGACCTTCCTTCCCGATGTCGACCCCAACGACGGCAGTACGGTTCGCCTGGACGTCTACAGCGGTTCCGGGAATGGCCTGGAGCTTCGGTACTACCTCGTGCTCGGCGGTGGCCACGACTGGCCGGGACAATCCGGAAACAACGACATCGACGCGACCCTCGAGGTCTGGAACTTCTTCGACTCGGTCTCGGTTCAGCCCTGCAATCCCGGTGATTTCACCGGAAACCGGGTCGTCGACGTGGAGGACCTGCTCGCGGTCATCTCCGACTGGGGAAATCCATACAACGTCGGCGACCTCCTGCTCGTCATCGAGCAGTGGGGCTCCGTCTGCGAGGATCCGGGAGCATGCTGTCTGCCGGACGGGAACTGCATTTTCACGGTCGGAAGCGATTGTGAAGTCGCCGGTGGAACATGGAGAGGTGCCGGCACCTCGTGCATCTCGGCGGGGTGCCCCGAACTGGGCGCATGCTGCCGCGAGGACGAGACCTGCGACTACATCCTGTCCGATGCCTGCGTCGAGAGCGGTGGTTCGTTCCGTGGTGGCGGAACCAACTGCATCGGCACCGACTGCAGCAGTTCCGACTTCAACGACGAGTGCTTCGACGCCCAGGTGATCGGCAACGGCGGGACCGGGTTCTCCACCGCCGATGCGACGGACAGCACCGACCTCTACAGCGACGTCCAGTGCGGCGGCAGCTACCTCGGTCAGATGCATGCCGACATCTGGTTCTCCTATCAGGCCACATGCAGCGGCATGCTGTCGGTGAGTACATGCAACGACGCCAGTTTCGACACGGATCTGGTCGTCTACAGCGGGACCTGCTCGGACAAGCTCCAGATCGCCTGCAGCGGTGACGACGACAATTGCGCCGACTACACCTCGCAGCTGGATGTCGAGGTCGTCTCGGGAGAGTGGTATCTCATACGGGTTGGTGGATGGGAAAACGGCAATTCCGGTACCGGCAGCCTGCTCATCGACTGCGAAGACGATCAGTAGACCGGCTTCGAGTCGCAATTTCCAGATGTGATGAAACAACGTCGAGCACGGTGCGTCCTACCTGTGCGTACGGTGACGACGTGTGCCGTTTCCTATGATGCAAATGTCGATTTCTCGGTCTGACCGAGCATGGTGTCTGCATGCATTTCATCCATTGAAAGCGGATTGATCCGCTCTGGTTCAGGAGTCCCACTCATGCGAATGTTTGTTGCAACGATGATGCTTGCCTTGATCGGCGGCGGAGCCGCCTCCGGTCAGGATGTGGGGGCTTCGAGCCGGTTGGAACTCGATACGAGACCCACGAAGGTCACCGCCTATCGGGGGCGGGCATGGGTCGAGCGCAGTGTTTCGCGAACACTTGAGCCGGGACTGTACAAGCTCGTGTTCTCGAATCTGCCTCCGCGCTGGCAGCCCGATTCGATCCAGGCCCGGGTGTCGGATTCCGCCACCGTGCTCGGAATCGACACCATGTCCCGTCGAGTCACGATGCCTCCATCGAACATGAAGGAACTGGTCGAAGTCGTCGAGGCCGCCCGGCGGTCGGTCCAGGCCGCCAAGGACGGTCTGGCGGTGACCGATGCGTCGATCGCCTATGTCCAGACCATGATGAGCAAGGCCGCCGTGGGCGAACAGCAGCATGCCGGCACCACGAGCCTCGACGTCGATTCGATCGAACGTCAGATGGACTACTTCTCAGAAAAGATGCGTACGCTTCTTGATTCCAGGTTGGGCGGATCCGAGAAGTTGGTCTCGGCCACGCGTGCGCTGGAGGTGGCGGAGTCCGACCTGAAGCAGGCTGGTGGTGCATCGCGAACCGAACGGTCGGCCGTCGTCGAGATCTCCGTCCACGCCGCCGGCGAGATCGACGCCACGCTCGGCTACCTCGTTACGAAAGCGAACTGGGAGCCTCGCTACGACATTCGCGGTGATCTCGATGGTCGCAGTCTGTCCCTTGAATATGGAGCGGAGATCATGCAGCAGAGCGGTGAAGACTGGACGGATGTCACGCTCGTCCTGTCGACCGCCCAGCCTTCGCAGTCGGCCAACCCTCCGACCATCTATCCCGTCTACGTCGATGTCTACGTCCCCCGGGAAGCACAGGTGGATTCCATGATCGGAGGCGGAGGTGGGAGGGGATCCAGAAGCAAGGCAGCGCCGCCCCGCAGTGCCGGAATGGATTTGGAATCCTACGGCCGAGGTGCGGAAGTGCGAAGCGGGGGGACATCGGTGACCTTCACCCTGCCCCGTCGCATGACGGTCGAGACGGACTCCGACTCGGGACGGCGCACCCGCATCGCCGAGTTCGAAGCCGACGTCGACTTCACGTTCGTGGCCGTTCCGGCGATGACCGAGCAGGTGTACCTGCGGGGGCGTTTCGCCAATGCCAGCGAGTACCAGCTGCTTCCCGGTCGAGCCGGAATCTTCATGGGCGGAGACTACGTCGGTCCGACGCAGCTGGGCGGCACCGCTCCCGGGGCGAAGATGGAGCTGTTCTTCGGCGCAGACCCATCGCTCGAGGCGACACGAACCATGCTCACGAAGAGCACCGGAACGACCGGCGTCTTCGGTGGGTGGACGACGACCAGCTACCGGTACGTGGTGAAGATCGACAACGCCTCCAGTCGGCCGGTGAAGATGGAACTGTGGGATCGCCGTCCCGTCTCGCGGTCGGAGGAGATCGAGGTCTCCGTGCTGGACCCGAGCATGCCGTTGTCGACCGATGCCGCGTACGTCTCCGAGGGGCTTTCCCAGGGGCTGCTGCGATGGGATCTCACGGTGCCCGCGAACCGGACCGGGGACGATGCATTCACCGTGACATACGATCTCGAGATCGAACGCAAGGATGGAGTCGAGATGACTCCGATTCCGGAATGAGCGGAGTCAGATCCACTCGCCGGACGTCGTGCGGTCGCTTTCGGGGCCGTCTCCGGTGTTGAGCAGTCCGGCCGGTTCGCACAGGAGCACTGCGCACTCCTGATCGGCGACCGGCCGATGCTCGATACCTCGCGGCACCACGATCATCTGGCCTTCTTGCAGAGCGACGCTGCGATCCCTGAACTCCATGGTGAAGCCGCCCTTGATCACCAGGAACATCTCGTCCGCATCGTCATGGGCGTGCCAATCGAATGCGCCCGAGAACTTCGCGAGTTTGATGTCCTGCCCGTTGGCGTTGGCGATGATTCTCGGAGACCAGTGGTCGGAGAAGATCCCGAGTTTCCGTTCGATGTCGATGCATTGCATTCCAGCACCGTAGGGAATGCACCATCCGGGAACAACCCATGCATCCAAAACGGCAATGACGCCGCATTCACGATGGAATGCGACGCCATTGCTTCAAGGGGTATTTGAAGACTCTCGAGTTACTTGCGACGACGGCGACGACCGGCGATGCCGGCAAGGCCGAGCAGCGCGAGCACGCCGGGAGCGGGGACAGTCGCGTAGCGAATGTCGATCATTCCGGCGTCGTAACTCATGTGGGGAGCGGTCCCCTGGATGATGAAGCCGATGTCGGTCACCTGGGCAGCGATGTCGGAGAGATCGAATGTCCAGCTGACGTTGTAGGTGGCTCCGAAGCCCGGAATCACGTTTTCGAAGTTGACATCGTAGTTGGCGGTGCTGAGGAATCCGGACTCGCCGTTGGCTCCGTTCCACTGGAACACTGCTCCGGCGAAGTCGGGAGTGGTTCCGGCGGTGGCGATGTTGATCACCGTATCCGTGATGTCGCCGTCGACGCCCTGCACGTAGTGGTGCATGTTGAGGACGCCTCCGGGATCGTAGATGTTGCCGCTCGAGGCGATGATGGCGCTTCCACTGAAGTTGTAGATGCTTCCGAGGAATCCCATGTTGCCTTCTTCGGCGAAGTTGGGCGCGTTGTTGGCATTGGTGAACGATTCCCATCCTCCGTAGAGGGTGTTGGCATCGCCGCGCCAATCTGGGACGTCCGGATTCACGAAGCCGGCGAGAGCCGAACTCGTGCCTGCGAGCACAAACGCTGCTGCAACGAATGCAGTTGCTTTCTTCTTTGTAAACATGTCTTCTTCCTTCTCTTCTCTTCGTAAGGGGTGCATTGAAAGTGCACCACGTTGAAACAACCGATTCCAATCTGGTTCAATCGCCCCAGTTGGAAATCACATTGAGGAGTTCGCTGATGTCGACGGATCCATCGCCGTTGATGTCGCTGCGGCAGCAGGGGCATCGGCCCCAGGTGGAGATCACGTCCAGCAGATCGGCGATGCCGACGGTGCCGTCGCCGGTGACATCGCCTTCGGTCTCGGATGGTTGGACGACCTTGACGGCCATCTCGAGCCCCGCGGCTTCGGCCAGTTCGAAGAAGACGAGGGAGTTCTCCTTCATGATCCAGTTCGGATAGCTGCCTGATCCGTCCTGGCTGCCGACGTGAAACGACGAGATGATGAAGTTGATCAGGCCATCGTTCAGTCCCTGCTTCAGGTAGCAGCTGATGTCCGGATCCAGTACATCGAGCTCGAAACGGATTTCGGTGTATTCCGGAATCAGATCCCCGGACGCGACTCCTTCGGCATTTCCGACGCCGAACGGATTCGGCTGGAATCCCTGGCCGACGTTGTTGGAAATGTCGCGTACGGCACCGTTCGAATCGAAGTCGATCGGATAGGCGTTCCGGACACCGGTTCCGAGGCTTCCGAACGCGCCATCCTCTCCGAAGCTCCATCCGTCGAACTCCCCGCGGAAGTTCACTCCGGAGGCGATCACGCTTCGTCCCTGATCATCGTCCGCAGGACCTTCCTCGACGAAGGTTTCCCAAGGGTCCGGGGAATCGTCGTAGATGACTCCCGTGTTGTCGATCATGATGGTGAGGGTGGCGGACTGAATCTCGTAGCTTGAGGATCCCAGGCCGATCTGAACCGACGAATCCGTATGGAATCCGAGCAGGGCCTGTCCATCCCGTTCATCGAAGATCTCGTATCCGAATGCGCAGAACGTCGGTGCGACGGTTCTCGTGCCTGGATTGCCGTTGAACGGATACATCCAGCGGTCGTAGTCAGGGGCATCGAGATCGACCAGAATCTCCTGAGAGGCAGTTCCCTGAAGACAGGTGAAGAGGGCGATGGCGGTTGCGGTGATGTATCTCATGTCATTTCCAATCCGGTGAACTGTGGCCAGCAGGGTAAATTATTGCAATTGAGACTCAGTTTCAACCAATTACCTGAAACTACATGAAGATTTTCCCCAGCCCGCATTAAGAGATCCTAAAGGGGTTTAATTCTCTATCTGGGAGTCGTTTATGAAGAACAGCGGCGAGGTCGAATCGGCTTATTCGACCTCGCTGAGGTGTGGAAGATGGTTGATTTGCGTAGCTTCGATCAGTCCGATCCTGGCTGCTTCGAGCCGGTCGAGTGGTGGTCCTGGGGGCAGGATCCCCACTCCCTGATCACCGAAAGCAGATCCTCGATGCCCCTGATCTCGTGTGGCTGCCTCCAGTCGCCGAGCGCGGTCAGCCGGTCGATCGCATCGGCCGTTCCCTCGCGGGTGGTACCGCTCCAACCCGGGTCGGGGCACTGGTCGCAGAGGACACCATTTCCCAGTCATTGATCCTCGCGGTATTCCGTCCCGATCAGCTTGAGGCAACCGTCTTCGATGCAGCATGCACCCACGAGTGTGTACGGCATTCGTTTCGTTGCTTCGTGCTATGTTTGCATGTCATGCTTCAAAGGTTGTGTAGATCATGTCCGTTCATCGCCATCTGCGTTCTTCTGATGCTGTGCGGATGTGACGGCTCCGGGGGCACCTCGCTTCCTGGAGGGAAGCAGGCCAATCAGGCGTTCCTCTCCGGATACGATGCGGCCCGCCTTCGTGCCGTTGAATCCATTCCGTTGGCGATCATCGCCGTCGAAGGCGATCTGATCGTCGTTCGCCGAGGTGTCGCAGGAGAACGGCATCCGGTCATCGATTCCGTCTACACCGAACTGAAGGAGGTCTCCCACGTCATTCTCGGGGTGTGGTTGTCGGTATGGGATGACGACGCCGAGGCGGCGAAGATGCGAAGTGCGGTCTGGCTGGATCGTGTCGATGCGGTCGAGGCCGGCCTTGCGAAGAGCGCCATTCCTCCGGTGCAGCGAGCTCGTCAGGACCGGTTGCTGGAGGCAGCCCGTGATCTCATCGGGATGGCAGCCGAAGGGGACGGGGTGACTTCGGATCGACTCGAGGAGTGGTCGCGTTCGGTCAAGTCGGATCTGATGCTCAACGTCTTCGAAGCGGCTCGGGCGCAACTTCTTTCGGTGAATGCGGGCGTGCGTTCCATCGCCGGCACCATGACACCTTCCGAGCGTTCATCGTTCATCGTGGTGGTCTGCGGTGTGCATCAGGCCCGCCAGGGCAACATCGAGATGCAGTACTTCTCGAAGCTTCTCGGTCCTCGTGGAGTGGAGCATGAACGAAGACTGGTGTTCGCGGAGTCGGTCTTCGCCCTCGATGGAGCCATGAGGCTCCTTGGGGCCCACCAGGTCGACCGATCGATTTCAGATTCCTTCTTCGGGGACACCTTTCGGATGCAGCACGACCTGCTTCAGGATGCGGCGAGCCGTATCCTTCCCGAACTCGACATGCCCGACCTTCGATCGCCATCCGGCCCATGATGCTGCAACCGGGTAGGATGCTGAAATCATGGAAATACGCAATACCGCCAAACGACCGTTGAAGATCTCCCTGCCCGCAGGGAAGCGTCTGTTCCTTGGAATCGGTGGAACGGGCCAGATCACGCCCAAGGCCGCGGAGCATCCGCCGGTCAAGAAGCTCCTCGAGGCCGGTGACATCGAGATCACCGATGCCGGCCACGCCGGAGCCGTCAAGTCCACCGGCAACGATTCGAGCATTCCGACGTCTTCCGCCCAGGGTGGCGGACGCGCGAGCCGTCAATCCGGCGACCGCTGATCCCCTGACGATTTCATCTCATCGATGCGCATCGGCATGGCGTCGATGCGGTCGTAGACCTCGACGGGCCGGATCGGTTCCCGATAGCGGTACTTGATGCCTCCGTCCTTGCCCACGAGCACGGCGACGACGCCATCCTCGATGGGTCCGTAGTGACTGCCAAGCGAGCCGGGTTCGGCCGGCGAGGGCAGGGGGCCTTCGGGCAGCACCTGCATGTCGGAATCGTCGATCACGAGGAGTTGACGATCCTGCAGTGCCGCAGTTTCGTCCTCGAACGGAGCCATGAACTCCTTCGATCGGTCGCCGAAGCAGATCAGGATTCGATGCCGCCATTTCGTGGCCTGATTCCATGCTGTGGTGTTCATCGTGTCATTAGACATGACGTGTGGTTGCGGGGCAACGGTGTCCTTGCCGCATCCGGCAAGGAGGAGACAGCTGCAGAATGCCGCAAGGGTCTTCGGAAGAATGTTCATGGATCCATCGGTCCTCGCGCGTGGAACTTCGGAACGTCGCATCGGTGGTTCTGGAGAGGAATCGGATGTTTCATCCGCTCCATGATGATATCGAACGGATTTCCGCCATTCCCCATGGGGCTTCGAATCGAGGCCTATGCTAATCTTCCACCCTCTCGAAAGGGCCCTGAACAACATGTCCGAAGCAGCACATACCAAGTCCGGATCCCGGATCTGGCTCACCGGAGCGAGTTACGGCATCGGACGGTCGTTGGCGATCGAACTCGCCCGCAGTGGAGCCCGCATCGGGATCACGGCACGCAGCGAAGACAAGCTGGAACAGGTGCAGGCCGACATCGAAGCCGCCGGCGGGAGTGCGATGCCGCTCCCCGGCGATGTCACGGATCGTGCGGCCATGAAGGAGCTCGCCGAGCGGATGCGCAGCGAGATGGGTGGAATCGACATCCTGGTCGCGAACGCCGGAACCCATCTCCGTACCGAGGTCGAGCGATTCGACGTCGCTGAATACATGTCGCTGATGAATCTGAACTATGCGGGAGCCTTGAACTGCATCGAAGCGGTGCTTCCCGAGATGCTCCGCACCGGTTCGGGGCAGATCGTGGGTGTCGCCAGTCTGGCCGGCTATCGGGGAGTCCCCTCGGCGGCGGCCTACGGCGCGAGCAAGGCGGCTCTGATCCACTTTCTCGAGTCGATGCGATTCGATGTCCGGGATCACGGCATCTCGGTGACCATCGTCAATCCCGGGTTCGTGAAGACGCCCCTGACCGACAAGAACGAGTTCAAGATGCCGTTCATGATCGACTCGGACAAGGCGGCACGCATCATCCGTCGAGGCATCGAACGGAAGAAGCGGGAGATCGCATTCCCGAGGCCGTTCAGCTCGTTCATCAAGTTCCTTCGAATCCTACCGATGTCGCTCTACATCGCACTCATGGGGAAGACATGGAAACGAATGCAGATCGACTGAAGATCGCCGTCGTCGGTGGAGGCGTCGCCGGGATCTCGGCGGCGTGGCTTCTGTCCTCGCGTCACGATGTGACCCTCATCGAGGCGGACGACCGCATCGGTGGCCACACCAACACGATCATGGTCGACGAGGGGAGTGCGCAGGTTCCGGTCGACACCGGATTCATCGTCTGCAACAAGCGGAACTATCCGAACTTCTACCGGCTGCTCGACGAGTGGGGCATCGATCGCCGCGACAGCGACATGTCCTTCGGATTCTCCTGCGAGGAGTCGGGCTTCGGCTACGTCGGACCGTCGCTCCGGGAGTTCGCCCGCTACCGGAGGAACCTGATCAAGCCGCGGTTCCTCGGGCTGCTCTGGTCCCAACGACGATTCGCCCGGGCCGCGCTGGCATCGCTGGACAGGCGGGACCTCGGAGACATGTCGCTGGGCTCCTATCTGGAGTCGAAGGGGATGGACGACTTCTTCGTGCACAACTATCTGATTCCGCTCGCGGCGTCCGTCTGGTCGAGTCCGGATCGGGACATGCTCGAGTTTCCCGCCGAGACCTTCCTGCGGTTCTTCCACAACCACGGGATGATCCAGGTCCGCGACATTCCCAAGTGGCAGACCGTGGTCGGAGGCAGCCGGGCCTACGTGGATCGGTTCATCGAACTGTTCACCGGAACGGTGCTGACGTCCACTCCGGTCGAATCGGTCCGAAGGACCGATGGTGGCGTCGTCGTCGATGTGCGTGGCGGTTCCGGCATGAGCTTCGATCATGTCGTACTCGCGACGCATGCGGATCTCTCGCTCGGCATCCTCGCGGATCCGACGGCTGGTGAGCGATCTGCACTCGAGTCCTGGCGGTACCACCACAGTTCCGTCGTCCTGCATTCCGACGCATCGGTGATGCCGGCCGACAGGCGGCTGTGGGCGTCCTGGAACTACAGAAGGCCGATCGGGGCCGCTCCCGGAGATCCGGTTCCGATCACCTACTCGATGAACCGACTGCAGGGCCTCGACGACCGACGCGACTATCTGGTGTCGTTGAATCTGCAGAAGCCCGTCCGTGAGGAAACGGTGATCTACGAGGTCGACTACACCCATCCGGCGTACACCCCGGCCTCCCTGGAATCCCAGCGTGCGATCCGGGAGCTCGACGGGGATCGCAACACGCATTTCTGCGGGGCCTACATGGGATACGGATTCCACGAGGACGCGGTGGCATCGGCCTTCGAGGTCGCGAGGCGGTTCGAATGCGTCGAGTGAGATCGCGCATCTACCGCGGCCGGACCGTGCACGCACGATCGGCTCCGGTCCGTCACGAGTTCCGCTACCGGATCTACTGGTTCGGGATCGATCTCGACGAGTTGGACCTCCTGGATCGGACGGTGCGCGGCTTCGGGCGGAGGCGGTTCTCGCTGGTGGGACTGCGTGACGACGACTACGGCGGGCCGGGCGACGGTTCGATCAGGGAGCGCATCGTCCAGCGGTTGTCGTCGCATGGAATCCAAGCCGAAGACGATCGGATCATGCTCATGACGATCCCCCGGATCGCGGGCTACGTCTTCAATCCGGTGAACTTCTACATCTGCCGCGATGCGGAAGGCGAACTCCGTTCGATGGTGGCGGAGGTCCGCAACACGTTCGGAGAGATGCATCACTACATCGCGGCGGCGGACCGGGATGCCGTACGCGACGGCGAATACGTGTTCCGTTTCAGGAAGCGATTCTACGTGTCGCCGTTTCTCACCGAAGCGGGCGAATATCTCGTTCGACTTCGATGCACCGAAGAGCGGTTCATGGCGAGCATCTCGCTCGAGCAGGAGGGGCGAATCGTCTTCACGGCGTCGATGGACGGTGTCGGGAGCGAGCTGACTTCCCGGGCGTTGGCGGCGACACTGCTTCGCATGCCGCTGGCGGCCACCGCGATCATGACGAGGATCCAGTGGCAGGCGATTCTGCTTCGGCTGCGTCGTGGACTGCGTCCGAGGCGGAAACCCGTTCCGGTGGACGCTGAGACGATTCCGGCGGCTCGAAGATCGCTCTGGTACTGGATTCGCAATCGTCTCCTGGGGTATGCTGAGGGATCATCCGGCGTCCCTTCGGGCGACCGGAGCTCAAGGGAAGATCACGAGTCATGAGCCGTACTCTGCTGCCGAAGCCGAACGTCCAGTCGGGCGACGACACCACCGAATCGATGGTCATCGCTCCCGTGATCTCCAATCGGTCCGCACTCAGGCAGATCGACAAGCTCGGAATGCTGGGACTCGGCGAGTCCTACATGGACGGACTGTGGGAAGTCGATCGACTCGACGAGTTCCTCACCAGAATCTTCCTGAGTCCACCCGAGCGGGTCTCCCCCTCCTCATTCTCGAGAATGTTCCTGTCGTCGTTCCTGCCTCGAGTGTTCGACCGGCAGTCCGGAGCCGGTGCGTACAGGATCGGCCGTGCACACTACGACCTCGGCAACGAACTCTTCCGGGTGATGCTCGATCCGAGCATGACCTACACCAGCGGATACTGGGCGGACGCCGACGATCTGGAAGCTGCGCAGGAAGCCAAGCTCGATCTGCTGTGTCGCAAGCTCGACCTCAGGCCCGGCATGCGGGTGCTGGACATCGGCTGCGGGTGGGGGAACTTCGCCCATCACGCCGCGTCCTCGCATGGCGTGCACGTGACCGGCATCACCGTCTCCAGCGAGCAGGCCAAGATGGCGTCCAGCCGATGCGCGGACCTTCCCGTCGACATCAGGATCCAGGACTATCGTGACCTGTCCGAGCAGTTCGACCGCATCGTCTCCATCGAGATGATCGAGGCGGTCGGTCGCAGAAACGTGCCCCGTTTCTTCAAGGCGGTGGATCACTGCCTCGCCGACGGCGGATTGTTCGGCCTCCAGGTCATCTCCGGGGACATGCTCGGTCGGACATCCAATCGCCGCATGGACCAGTTCGTGCTCTGGCTGCTCAAGTACATCTTCCCCGACGGCTACCTGCCGCTGCCGAGAGAACTTGCCGAACTGCGGGGGACCCAGCTCCAACTCGAGGACTGGCATCGTTTCTCCGCCGACTACGACCGCACCCTGATGTCCTGGGCGCAGCGATTCAACCAGGGCTGGAATCAGTTGTCGGACGGGTACGGGGACCGCTTTCGCAGGCAATGGAACTTCTACCTCAACGGCTGCGCCGCCGCATTCCGATCCGGAATGATCGACGTGCAGCAGATCGTCTATTCCAAGAACAGGCGGGACACCCGTTACGGTTCCGCCCGATGACCACCGCAGTCGCCTCCAGCGGCCGATTCACGAAGGCGTGAACCCATGCGCAGATGCCTGATTCTTCTCATCGTCGGAGCGGTCGTGATCGCATCCACCATCATCTACGCGCTGGTCGCGGGCAACTTCACGGCAGAGGCCGTGACGATGTTCCCGCTTCCGTGGTTCCAGTTGTCGATGGTGGATCTCTACCTCGGCTTCCTGCTCTTCGGGGGATGGGTGCTCTTCCGGGAGCCGTCGCGGACCGCCGCCGTGGTGTGGATCGTGCTCCTGCTGACTCTGGGAAATGTCACGGCCTGCGTCTACGCGATCCGGGCCATCGTCCGATCCGGTGGAGACTGGACGCACTTCTGGCTCGGTGACCGGATGTCCGGGTCCGCGAACTGATCGCGAGCAGACGCCGTTCAGGGGGTCTGGATGATCCGCCAGCCGTTCTGATGCGTGAGAATGTCCTCCGGCGTGGACCCCACGGCCTGGACCAGTCGGCGGTCGATGCCGCCCGTGCTCCACAACCGGTAGATCACGACGTTTGCGCCGCTTGCGGTGGGGACGCATGAGATGCCGACCACGGTCTTGTCCTCCTTCATCGAGTCCATCCCGCCGAGCAGGAGGGCCCCGACGAATGCCGACAGGATCATCGCGAAGGTCAGAAGCAGTGGCCGGGTGAAGGTGGGGCTGGTGGATGTCATGTTCGGTTTCCTTCTCTGGGAGTTGGTTGTGAATCGGCCACGGCGGAAGCCGTGAGGAATCGTCGTGCATGAAAGGGGCCTTGCCGGTCGGGTCACTTGCCCGACATGCGGATGACGAGTTCTCCCCCGGCATCGACCACTTCGGCCCATCGTTCGGCGAGCGGATGGAGGATCGCGAACTCGCCCATGGATTCGAGGCATTCGGCGGCGGCGGTCCGATCTTCGGCTTCGATCGCCCGCTGAAGCGCTGTCGCCGATGCGATCGCGTCGTCGGTCACGTGTTCGTCGACGAGTGCGTGCACCCGTGTCGCCGTCGATCGTCCGAAGACGACGATCGGCCCCAGGGGCAGCGAGCGGATCGTGTCGCCCGCCTGCAGCATCGTCTCTTCGTCGATGAGGATGCGGCTCGAGAAGACCTTGTTCGCGCTTTCGAGACGGGCCGCGAGGTTCACGGTGTCTCCGATCGCCGTGTAGTCGTTCAGATCCGGCGGCGCGCCGCAGTCTCCGACGATGGCTTCGCCGGTCGCAATGCCAAGGCGGACCCCGAGCATCGCCGGTTCGATGCTCGCAATGGCCGCGGTGCAGGCCGAGGCCGCGCTGCATGCCTTCGCAGCCTGGTCCTCCTGCAGTTCGAATGCCGACCAGAAGGCCATCAGGCCGTCGCCGAGGAACTTGTTGACGTATCCCTCCTCCGCCACGATCTGCCGGGCAAGGGTCGAGAGCGATTCGTTGGCCAGTGCGACGACGTCGGCACTGTCGAGGCGTTCGCTGGCCGTGGTGAACCCGGCCAGGTCGGCGAAGAGCACCGTGATCTCCCGCCTGACGCCGGCCATGCTGATGGCGGATGGTTGGTCGATGAGCGTATCGACGAGTCGATCCGAAACCCTGGCCCTGAACTGACGGGTGATCCGCTTCTTGTCCCGCTGGATGAGTATCGCACTCGTACTCGTGCAGGCGATCCAGGTCGCCAGGCCCCCGGTCGCTGGTGCGGCCACCGGTACGAAGAGGTCCAGCCATGAGAATGTCAGGACCGCTGCGATCAGGACGTACATCGCGACGACGAACAGACTGCAGACCGTCGCGACCAGAGGTGAAGTCGATCCGACGAGTCCGACGACGATGATTCCGAGCAGCAGGATCAGCACCACGCTCCACGAGTTCGCATGGCCGTAGGCATGACCGGTCAGGATCATGTTCGCGGTGGCCGCGTGCACGACGACTCCGGGCGTCCGGGCGCCGGCGACGGTGGGCACGAAATCGGCGATCGATCCCGTGGCGGTCCATCCCAGAAACACGAGGCGGTCGTCGACCAGTCTTCTCAGGGCGGCGTCCAGTTCGTCGATCTCGATCCGACCGTCATCGATGGAGTCCGACAGCAGCTTCCAGGCACGCAGGGCCCGGGCGTGTGCCAGTGCGTCCTCGTCGTCGAACACCATCTCCAGCTGCGAATCTGCAGGGATCCCTTCGAGCGTGAACTCGTATTCGTCGGCGATCTCCGACTGCACTGCGTCCGAGAGGGGGTTCTCCACTTCCAGTTCCGCATCCTGTCGAAGGAAGCGGAGCAGGTCGAGAGAGAGCGTCGTCATGGTCTCGAGGTTCTCCGCCTGCAGCTCCCGCCCCCGTACGAGTTCGGCGATCGTTCCGATCGAGAGATGCCCCGACCCGATGGGATCGCCGACGTCCTGACGAAGCAGATGCGTCCACCCCGTTCCGTGCGGAGTGAACGGCCATGCGAGGGGCAGGGCATCGTCCACAAGGGGGAGTCGGATGTCGCCTCCGATCAGGAGTTCGCCGTCGATCTGCTCGAACGAACCTCCATGCGTCGTCTCCCGGCCCATGAAGTGCAGCGCCGCCGCTGCGCCCAGCGACGTCGCGGCTCCCGAGCGGCCCGTCTGAATCGGTTGGATGCTTCGAACCGAACCGTCGCTGTCGCGACGCGAGATGTGGACATATCCGACGGCTCCGGCCTGTTCCAGCAGGGTGGGGATGGGAAGCCGGTCCATCGAGGATCCCCGGGATCGATTCGACCGGTCGAGCAGTCCTCGTTCCACCGCGATCCGCTCGGATTCGGCCTGCTGGGTGTAGGCGTCCTGGATCGATCGTTCCGCGATGCCTCGCGGTGCGAGTGACGGATGGGACCAGAGCACTTCGCGCTTGATCGCCAGTTCGTTCTCGGCGAACGCCTCCCGATCACTGCTTTCGAGCGTGGTTGCACGATCCGGTTCCAGATCGATGTCCTGGATGAGCAGTTCCCTGAGGGTGTTCAGCCCCTCGGTGGTTCCTCCCGATTCAAGCCAGCGATTTCGGAGCCCGTCGTCCTGATGCAGCATCGCGAGCACGGTGTCGCTCTGGATCGCGTCGGCGAGGATGCGGTCCGCGGCGGGATCGAGCCCCGGTTCAGACAGTTCGAGATCGATCGCGATCGTGCGTGCACCTGCGTCGCGGAGTTCATCGATGCATGCCGCCAGCAGCGGGCGGGGCCACGGCCACCGGCCGATCCGCTGGAGTGCGCCGTCGTCGATGTCGACATGCACGATGTCGGGTGACATCGGACTGGGGGAGCGGCCCACATGCTGCTGCTGGAGATCTCGTACGTCGGAATCGATCGGTCCGAAGAGACCGAGCAGATCGAGCAGAATCACCATGAGGATCGTGAAGAGTCCGACCTGCTGTACCAGCCCGCTGTACTTCATGCCGTCAGTCTATGTGTTGACCCGGGTGGTGTGGGGCCGGCGGGGCTCACGGGTTTGGAGGCTCGACGACGCCACCCAGTTCCAGATTCTCCATCAGGCCCTGGAAATACGCGTTTGGTTCCTGATCGGACTGGAAGAAGGCTTCCTGGACGGCTCCGCTGTAGCACTCGCGGCAGATCTGGATCTTGACGGCATCGCCCGCGAAGGTCGATCTGCAGAACGTGTCGATGATGTTCAGGATCACTCTCATGTCGTTGATGTTCGGCTCATCGCTGCCCTGATCCCGGCTGGCTCCGTAATCGAGAATGAGGTTCATGGCTGCGTTGACGCCGGTGGAGTCGCTGTACTGGAGCTGTTCGAACAACCTCGCTTCGAACAGGCCGGGAACGATCGATTGGCCCGGAAATTCGATGGTTCCAGTATCGGTGACGAGATCGAAGTAGATCCCCGCGGCGACCACTCCCTTGAACTCGTCGGGGATCTCATCGAAGAATCCGAATCCGGGGAGCTCCCAGACCTCGACGGGATCCGTCTCGCTCTCCTCGACCTCCTCCTCGATGTCCTCCTCGATCTGCTCGATGATCTCCTCGATGATCTCCTCGGAGGCGCCGTTGTCGAGGTCCTCGGCGAGTTCCATGAGGTCCTCGAGGAACTGCTCTTCGATGTAGGTGGTGACTTCCTGGTTCCGGTCCTGCTGCTGGATCGACAGATCGATTCGAATCGTCTGGTTGATCGGATTGGTGGTCGAGATGGCCTCGCCCTCGGGCGTGTCCGAATCGGCGGCATCCTGCTCCTCGGCCTTGTTCGTCGACGGCGGCGGCGCCGTCTCGAGCAGGGCGGCGATCGCGGGGTTCGACTGGTCGGTGCTCGAGATGGCTCCTCCGGAAAGGTAGTAGGCGAGTTTGCTCGCGTAGTAGTGGACCTCGATCGCGTTCATCATGTTGTCGCGGGAGGCGATGATCGACGTGCCGTAGGCATCGCTTCGGACGCCGAATCCGGTTCCCTTCACGGCCAGTGCTCCGGTGGGAGTGACGACGGAGAAGTCGTTCGTGAGCCCGACCCGATTGACCTTGATGTCGGCCTGCCCCCGGGAGACCTTGACCGCCGTCTCGAGGGTGTCGCCGTTGTGCAGCAGGTTTGGAATCGTGACCCGCGAGTTGCTGTCGATGAGGATGGTCGCATTGAGTCCCACCCGGACCGTCATCGCCGACTTGAGTCCGGTCCGGATCATCGCGCCGGCATTCATCCGGTCGTCGACGGCCGCATCCTTCCAGGACGCGTCGGATCCGCTTCGCCACTGGACTCTGCCGTGGGTGTACATCACCACGGCGTCCAGATCCTTCGATTCACCTTCGGGCAGGGGCGTGACCGATTCGATCGCGTCGGATTCGAGCGAACGGATCCGCTGTCGTACGAAGTCGAGGTTCGTCGTGGGCATCGGCTGCATCGACGGCGTTCCGGATGCCTCGATCTGTCCGGTGTCCTGGGCCATCAGCGGCACCACGGTGAGGAAGCACGCGAGGCAGCCGATGGTCGTCGTGATACGGACGGAGTTTCTTGAGATCAGACGTGTCATGAAGTCCCCCTTCACTGGTCTTGTCCCTTGACGTCGTTCGTGTCCACCTGGTCCTGTTCCCTTCGGTCCCAGGCTCGTTGCAGGCGGTCGCGCCCCTCGATGTTGTCGACGAGGGTGATGAACTCGAGTCCGGTGAGCGCCTCGTTGGCGGTCAGTCCCGGCAGCATGCCCATGGCGTTCAGTTCCCTGGTGCAGTACCGGGGGGAGTCGCCGAACACCCGCATGGTCAGGCCTCCATCGATGTCGAGGATCCGGCATGCGGCCACGGAGAGAATCCCCACCGACACCGATTCATTCGGATCCAGAGGCAGGGGGGTTCCCTTCAGCCAGCCTTTCTTCTCGGCATGGGCCATACGACCCGCAAAATCGGTGCTGGGATCGCGTCCATCCTCTATCAGGATCAATGCATGAAGGGCATCGTCGTTGGAAACGACGGCCTCCTGGGCGACGCCGTCCCAGAACTCGAAGTCGTCCGTTTCGGAAGGATGCCGTTCGAGCATGGTCCGGTCGACGATCGTCCGCTGACAGCCCGCGATCAGAAGCAGGGCGATCAACGCCGCCGGAAGGCCGAACATGGTGTGCTTGTTAGAAGGAATAACTGATCCCTCCGTAGACGAAGTGGCGGGCGTCGTCGAGTCCGACCGGCATCGCATCGCCGGGGAAGAACACGCCGTAGCGCAGATTGAAGTTCACGTCGGTCATGATCCGCCAATCCAGCTTCCAGTCCATCTCCCAGCCGATCCATCTGTCGTCGGTCGTCGAGATCGAGTTCGGGCTGTCGGTGTTGACCTTGCCGAAGAAGAAGAAGTCCGCTCCGACGCGGAGCGAGTTGGGGCGTTTCATGTCGATGGGGATCGCGGTGCTTCCTCCGACCCGGAGCATCATCAGGTTCGCGATCTGCGGAGCCAGGGCGAGGCCGGTGTTGATGTACCCGAGGCTGTTGAAGGAGCGGTCGGTTGTGTTCGGGCTGTTGCCGCCGATGGTTCCCGCGGAAGTCAGTCGATCGTCGTCTCCCGAGCCCGCGGCCAGGCTCATGTCGATGCGGGCATTGGTATCGTTGCGGAAGGTGTAGGCGAGGTTCAGCACCCCGGCCCAGGCGTCGATCGAATCGGTCGTCTGGGGCACCGGAGTGAATGGGAGCGTGAACGGGCTGCTCAGGGTCGTTCCGGTCTCGTGGACGACCTCGAGCGTGTAGGTCAGTTGGGGACCGAGCGTGCCCGACGCTCCGAATGAGAGGTATTCCGAGTCGTATTGGAAGTCCGCCGGTCCGAAGATCGTGTTGACGGTCTCGTCGTTGTTGTGGTCGCGCTGCACCAGATAGCTCACGTACGGTGCGAACTCCGGTGCGATCTCGGCGGCGAGCTTGATGCCCCAGTAGACGCGGTCGGTGCTCGAGTCGTACTCGGGACGCGACGGGTCGAAATCGTACAGCCCGCTGCGGGCCGTGCGGCCGAACAGTCCGGTGAAGGACAGCTGCCCCCATGTCGCCGTTCCGAGCAGGGCGTACATGTCGTTGCTGAACGCGAGTCCGGAGTTCCAGTTGATGAACTGCCGTCCGACCCGGACGTTGAAGTTCAGGTCGCCCGGCGTTCCGGTGTTGTGCATGTTCAGGGCACGGGTATCCAGTTCGTACCAGTATCGGTTGCCGTACGGATAGAGCCATCCGTCCCCGTCCGGGGAGTCGCCCGCGTTCCAGTCGTTGTAGAGGAACCGGAGGTTTCCGAAGAAGGTGTGTCCGGCATCGAACTTCGTGACGACGTACATGTTGGCTTCGTACTGCCGGAGCGTGCGGGAGCTTCCCTGCGCGTTGTCGATGCTGGCCAGTCCGAATCGAAGCGAGGCTCCGAAGTCGAGCGTCAGCCGTTCGGTCATGGACTGGGCCTGACTGATGGACTGGCGATAGGCCATGTCCTGTTCCTGCAGTTCCATCTCGAGGCGGTTGACGATCTCCTCCTGACGGGCGAACCCGCCTGCGATCTGGCCGATCGCCTCTGCGGCGAGCAGGGCGGGAGTGATCATCGTCAGAATGAGCAGTGGTGATCTGGGGAGAAAGGTCAAATCCAGGCTCCAGGGCGGTCGGAAGATCCGAATCAAGCCGGATTGAAGTGTACCAGTGGAATATTCGTCG
>MDTG01312388.1_pt1 | contig 19490 bp, 12 predicted proteins | sample 811421 | NCBI WGS metagenome assembly MDTG01 (sample SAMN05326645, study PRJNA326480) | marine metagenome | isolation source: seawater | place: Pacific Ocean: South East | collected 2011
AGGGCAGAGACAACTAAAATACATCCAGTAGTAGAGATGATAGATAAGTTAGAAAAGCGTAGGGAGAAATGGTTGGATAAGCTAATTCAAACCAGAAAGACCAAAGCAGAATTTATGATTAAGATGGGCGAGTCTAATAATAACTCTAGAGTGTTAGAAGAAATCTCAAGGTTAAGAGAAGCTTTATATTCTATAGAAGCACCAGAAGGTGCGAAAGAGATTCTTTTAGATGATTAAGAATAAATATTTTACTTATATAAATACTACAAGTCAGGCTCAATTATTAGAAATAACAATAGAGTTGCCTGATGGTAGCTTAGTTAAGCAAAATAAGCCTATGCGTCCAAAGCAAGTTGCTGCGGATTTAGCAGGAGAGTTTAGGCAAGTATACGGGCCTGGCGCTAAGATAGTGAATGTAGTTGCGTCAGAAAGAAAAATAGGCGCTGACGGTAAAATAAAAACTACTTTTAAAACTGTTGGTCCATCAGAAGTTAAACTCAGCAAAGATGATATATTAAAAAAATCAGTTTTAATGGACATAGAGACTACAGGTCTCAGAGGTGGAGATATAATTCACCAAGTCGCAGTTTATGATCCAGCAGAAAAGAAAGGGTACATGTTTTCGCCAAAAGCGGAACTTATAACTCAAGACAAACTTGGTGGGGAGGAAGCACTTTCTAGACGTGGCGCAAAAAGGCTAGTGGGTCGAAAGCAAGACGTAAGAACACATAAGGAAGGTAAACTTATATCTACTTTGGTAGATATGTTTAAAGCTGAGGAGGATGTCGATTCACTAAGTGGTAGGTTGAAAGTCTTAAGGGAACGATTTGCTAAAAATGAAATAACAGTTTTCCAATTAGCTGAAGATGTAAAACCTATAATCAGAACTGAGCAACAAGTAGTATCTGGAATAGAAGACTATTTGATAAAAACGGACCGCTTTCAAGCATTGTTGCTGGCAGATGAAGATAGATTGATAAAAGCGAAGCTAGGTGTTGATGAAACAGGTACAGCATTAACTCCAGATGTAATTAAGAAAAGAGAAATGTTTAAAGGGATTTCTGCAGGTACTACCACTACCAATGAATTGATAGATTTCATACACGACACTACAGGGCGTTCTAGGTCCGAAGTAGCTGATAAATTTAAAGGTGGTTTAGTTTTTAGGCACTCAGAGTCAATCAATAAATTAATGAGAGAAGATTTATCAAATATTTTAAAAGGCAAAGTAACTTGGATTGCTAATGCATCTTTTGAAGCTAAGCAATTTGGTGCAACAATAGATGCTGGAGCTGAAGAATCGTTTTTAGCGCTTCAAAAGCATCGCACTGCAGAAGGGCTAGTGCCTCTAGATAGAAATAAATTTTTTGAAGGCTTCCAATATGGCAGGTATAAAGATGAGCTAGCTAGTTTAAATATAGATAAAGGTCTTAGTGGTGAAAAAGCGTTACTTACACAAAATCCTTTTTATGGAGTACTAGAGGGTGTTTCAACGACATCGGGAGATCCGTTTTATACAACTAATCTAGAGTATAATAAGCAACGTGCATTAGCACTTAAAAGTAAAGATTTTTCTGGCTTATATAAAGCTATGTTAGAGAATACGGGAGAGGGTGACGTTCGAGACATTTTAGATTTAGTAAAAGCTCAACAATCTCAATTGATTAATGAGGGTATAATAGATCAAAAAGCACCGACTTCTTTATCTATGGAAGTCCAAGGTCGCCTTTATGGTTTTACTGAGCAGATGCAAATAGCAGAAGATGCAGGTAAGATAGTTTCAATGGATGACACCATTGCTGCTATGAAAGAAGCTGAGTCTCATATGGCTTTGGGTGACGTTGCGATTACAGAGGAGCGTGTGCTTAGAGAGTCAATGGAGCAACTAGAAGCAAAGCGATTAGTTGATTTGGGTGGTCGGCATGGGCAAGAACTCGTGGAGCAGGCTAAAGTGGGCAAGGGTGCATACTTTAGATATATGACTTATGGCCATTTAAGCAATTATTATAATCAGCAAGCCAAATTGGCTGATGGTACAATTTCAGCAGGTTTAGATGAGATAGCATTCAAGCAGCGTATTGGAAAGAGTATGCTGGAGGTTGCTGAACGTAAAGCTTTGACGATAAGAGAAAGTAAACCTGGGTTTAGAGTCGTAGAGCAAGCTAGAAAAGTTGGTGATGTAACAGAGAAGCAAAAAGTTACTGTTGGACCTAAAAGTAGCTTAAAAAAGACTGCTAATTTTGATGAAATTTTTGAACACCTAGAGGGATTAGATACTTACAAACATGTAGATAAAACTCAAGCGATTGCAGATGCAAAAGCAACTTATGGAGGTTTCTTCGATAAAGAGGGGAGAGTAATAGAAAGTAAAGTATCTGGTATGCAAGAGATTGCATTGAAACAATCAGAAGCTGCTCCTGAAGTAATTAAAATGTTCGAAGAGAGAACGGGAAGCGGACAGTTTAATGAGCAGTTCTTAAGCAATATAAAAAGATTTATAGGCGCGAGCGCACCTTCTCAGTTGACTTTAACCCCCGCGATTAAAGCGGCTACTTCTGGAATGGATAAAAGCACTATCATGCCCTCAAGGCAAGTTACCAGTGCGGCTGAAAGTGTTAGCAGAACTACTGCTAAAGCAGAATCCCAATATATGCAAAAGGGTATTAGAGAAATAGCCAAGATGCATTTAGGTAAGTATGGAGCATTAGCTGGAGGCTTTGCTGCTTTATCTATGAAAACTTCTCATGAAGAAGAAGCAGGAAACCTATTAGCACCTAATTATGAACAATTTGTAGAGGCACAAAGTCAATTTTATGGGAATGATCAAGATGCTTATATAAATAGTGTAAAAGCTAAATATGGCCGCTTAGAAGGGTTACCTCAGTCAGGGCTAGCGTCTGTTTTAAATAAAGCATTTACTGATTTTGGATCCCCTTATCAGGGGCCAGCTTATACTCAAGGTGTACTAGAGGATCATAATCTAAGAAGAGAGCGACATAAATATGTGCAGCAACAATTCGGACAAAGGCATTTCAGCGCACAAGGAGATATAGGCTTATTCTTCAAGAGATTTATATCGACTGCTTTCAGACGAGAAATCGGAACTTCTAAAGAAAGTAGAAATATAATATTTAGTGGCGCACAAGCTTCAGGGCCAGATGCTTATGGAGGCAGCCTTAGGGGTAAAAACTTAATAGAGTATCAATTTAAAAAAGATCGATTTGATTTAAACGTAGAAGACGCAGATACAATTTCCATAAGGAGAAAAGGAAATATTAATTCTCCATTGTCTTCTTTCATGGGTACTGGCCAACAAGCTTCTATGTCGATTCGTTTAGCAGGAATAGACGCGCCAGAAACTGCTCACGCTGATAGAAAAGCCCAACCATATGCTGAAAGAGCAAAAGCTATTGCAGCTGATCTGATTTCAAAAGCAAAAGATGTTCGACTGGTAACAAGCCCGGACGACACCACTTATGGCCGTCAAGTAGGTATGATTTACGTTGATGGCAAAAATTTAAATTTAGAGTTAGTAAGAAGAGGTGCAGCTGCATACTTACCTTACAAATCTAAGGGGAAACCTCCAATATATAACCAAAAGGCTTTTGAAGATGCACAAGAGCATGCACAAGAATCAAAGCGAGGAATGTGGAATACTGGTTACTTTCAAGCGTATAAAGAAATTGTCAAAGCAAGTGGAGAAACAACAACATTCAATACTTTAGCGAATGTTAGCAAAGTGGCTAGAAATGCCAATTTAATGTCGATTCACTCTTTAATGCGTCAGGCTGGTGAAGCAGGTGGCTTGACTGATCAGATAATGGAAGACATCAAACAAACTTCAGAGAGGTTTAAAGCTGGGCAAGGAAAGAACAGCAGGAGTATATTTAAACCTGACAGTAAATACTCTTCTCCACATGAGCTGGATTTACAAAGTTTTGGATATAATACTAATTCTATTTTAAATCATATGGACGAGATGAAACATGACTTAGGAAGTATGATAAAAAATAGAGGCTCGAAAACTAATGAATATAAATTAAAGAGTAAATCTTTAAGAGAAAATAATTATCATTTAGTTGGCGACACTCTATCAGCAAAAAGAGTGCATCAAGAGGCACTTATACAAAAACAGCAAACAAATGAACTAGCTAAAATGCAAAAATACAAGAGGCAAGTAATGATGGAAAGTTTACAAATGGCAGCAAATCACAATATGTTTAATTCACCCATAGCTCACCACAGGATGTAACTAAAATGGATTTTGGTAGTTTAGAAGAATTCGGACAGTCTGCAGGGACTAGTATTGGAAATATTGCTCCAGCATTAGCAGCTGCGTATATGCTTGGGCCTCAAGCACTGCAAGGTGCATTCTATTCTGCAGGTGGAGAGACATTTGCCGCAGAGAGACATTTTGGACATGTTTTTTCAGAAAAAACTGCAGGAGAAGCAGGTTTTGCAAATACAGTTAGAGGTGGACAAACTAATGCTCGGTTAAGCCGAGATGGTGGGCTCTTTAAAAGCAAGCCAATCGTAGACTTTATTGACGATGCAGGAGACACTTTTACAAGAGCGACAGATGGTACCTTGCAAAAAGGTGGATTACAAAAATTGACTAAAATGTCTATTGGTATTCCTGTTGCCATGACAGCTTTTGGTGCAGTGCATGCGGCCTCTACAGAAGGAGTAGAAGGCTTACGTGATTATATGATTCAAGATGTTTTTGCTAATTATCATGGTATGCGTGAAAGTAATGTTATATATAATATAACAGATGCAACCAAAGCAGAAACATCCTTAGGGATGGCTAAGAATTCTTTAAGCACAGGGAATATAAAAAGTGTATCTACACAAAGATCAGTTTTAGGTTCTCCAATGATGGGTAGAATGATGCCTATTATGGGTGGTTACGTTGGGGCTATGGCTGGTATGGCTGCTGGTCGAGCGACTACAGAAGGCGCTGCATCTTTCTTGAATAAAGCATATGGTCTAAACATTAATGAGGGTGTAGCGGGAATGGTAGGTAGTATATTTGGTGCAGCAGAAGGTGCCAGGGTTGGTGCTTATCTATTTGGAACACCGTTAAAGGCTGGTGTGGCGGGTATAGGCATAATGGCAGGAACGATGTTATTTAAATCTACATACTCTGCATTAGAAGCTGGGTTCAAACATGAAGAGAAAAATAAAGGTTTGAATTTTGCATCAGATGTTTCTGCGCACTTTACACAAAATGCTGTTACTATGAGACAAAGAGCGTTACAATCAATGCACAAGTCTCATACTAATGCTAGATCAGCATTTGGACAAGAAGCTTCTATTGTACATATGAATAGAGATATGTTTTCTCATCATAGGAGATAAAATGCATCCTAAGCTACAAAAGTTAATACAAGAAAACTTGTACAGTGTAAATGAGTATGGAGTCGAACACCAAGATCCTGATGCAAGAGTACCTGAAGAATTAGTTACGTATTTTAAAAGAGAATATGATTTAAAAACAGATGTGCATAAAACTTGTGTTACTTGCCAAATGAGGCAGATCAAAAAGTATGGTTCGAATAGGATAAAATGTAGCTACATTCCAAGGAAGCTCCCTGATGGTGCATCTTCTAGAATAAGTGAAATTGCGCAAAACGCTGAAATACCTGAAGAACAAGCAACTAAAATAATGAAAGCGTCTATCGACCCCGCAGCTTGGGTAGAGTTGATGTTCGGTTTTTCAGATAGAGATGATAAGTGGTTTTTACGTTCATACCAAAAAGAGCAAATCAGATGTACATCTAAAAGAATGGCAATACGAGAAGGACGTCGTTCAGGTAAATCTTTTGCGATGGCACTAAAGCTATTGTACTATGCTTACAACTTAAAGTTAGATCGAGGTAGGGATTCTCAAGGGAATATAGTTTATATGGGGCCAGCTATAATGATAGTTACCCCCTACCAAGCACAGTTGACTAATCTCTTTGAAGAGATGGAAAAGCTCTTAAAAAGAAATATAGAGTTACGCCAAGAAGTATTATCTGGAACTGGAGATAGCCTATACATTAAGACGCCAACATTTAAAATGGAAATGAAGAACGGAGCAGTAATACAAGGCTTTGTATCAGGCATAGGTATGAGATCTGATGGTAGCGGTGGTGGTACTATGCGTGGTCAGTCTGCATCTATTGTTTATTTGGATGAGATGGATATGATTCCAGAGGAAGTCTTAGATAAAGTTATCAATCCTATTTTAGCAACCACTCCTGACACTATTTTAATTGCAACTTCCACCCCCATTGGAAAGAAGGGTAAGTTCCATGAGTGGTGTCTATCTAGAGATGATTTTAGAGAAGACTTTTTACCCAGTTCAGTTATTCCACACTGGGAGCAAATCAAAGAAGAAATCCTAAGAGACTCTACTCAAGAGTCTTTTATGGCAGAATACATGGCAGTATTTATAGATGATCTGCAAGGTGTATTTAAGAAAGATTGGGTTTATAATGCACGTCTAGATTATACCTATGAGGATGCTTATTCTCCGCATATACTGCAGAATAAATTGGGTATAAAAGACGCAAGAGAAAGAACCGTTGCAATCGGGATAGACTGGAATAAAAATGCAGGAACAGAATTTTATGTAGTAGGGTATTTTCCTACAAATAGAATTTGGTTAGCTTTAGATGCTGTAAATGTTCCGCACTCAGAGTTCTCTGCAAAGCGTTGGATAAGAGAGCTAGTTGATTTAAACTATAAATGGAAGCCTGATTACATATATGCAGACGAAGGTTATGGGCATACAATTATTGAGGATATTAAATATCAATCTTATACATTGAGGGCTAAAAAAGATAAGACTGCCAAAGAGCAAGAAACTGTTTTGATTGCAGATAAATTAACTTCTTTTAATTTCAGCAGTAATATTAAATTGAAAGATCCAATAACAAATGCAGATATTAAGAAATCTGGCAAGCACTTCTTGGTAGAAAATGCAGTTAGAATTTTACAAGATGGGCTCTTTAAATTCCCTGTAGAAGAATCTGTTTTAAAAGACCAGTTCTTTAACTTCATTGTAGCTAAACGTAATAAACAAAATAATAAACCAGTTTATGGAAAGCAAAATGAAAAAATAGGTGACCATAGATTAGATGCTTTTATGTTAGCGATTGGTGGGTTAGTATTAGAAGAGTCAGTATACTCTGGAAATCAAATGCAAATAAGCGCACCTAGTTTTCATAAAACAGAAGCGATTAAAAATAGCTATAGATCTTCAAATGATGAAATAAGAGATTTATACGATGCTAAGAAGCGTCAAGCAGATCCTGGTGATTTAAATGTATTAAGGATAATGCGTGGTGGAGGCTCTGAAGAAGAAGACAAAATGATTAAAGAAAAATATATATCACAAGGTTTGATGCCAGATGATAGAAAAAACAATCGTTCTCGTAGTATAAAAGAAGAGAAGCCTATTTCTATACTAGAAGGCATCAGTTCTTACAGAGGTACTGAAGAAGGTATGAGACCGATAAGTGAATTACATCGTGCTCCAAAGCGTGGCCGCTTTGGTCGTAAGAAAAGAAACTGGAGATAAAACATGAGTATTGCGAAATTGTTAAGAGCTATTGCTGGAGATACTTCAGATGCGGCTAGTATTGCTGCTGGTAGAACTTTTAATAAAACACATGAAGATGTATTTAGTTCTAAAGCTACAGCTGATGCATTTGGGGCTACTGAAAGTACATTAACGCAGGCTTTTGGGAAAAGTGGCGACGAGTTTGAAACCTTCTTGAAGGGTCAAGGAGTGGGGGCTGAACAAATAGCTGGTCTTAAAAAGTTCCAAGATGAAGTTGGTAAAATAAAAGGTGAAGGTGGACAACTTAGTGAAGAAGGTATGCAGTCTATGCTTAAGAATCAAGCAGAGCTTGATAACATGTATGGTGGATTTAGTCGTGCAGGTGCAACGGCAAGTCCTAATGCAATATTAAGAGGTCTAGGTGGCGAAGGTACTGGTGGAGAAGCGCTACTAGGTATTGCTGCAGTTGGTGGGTTAGCTGGTGCTGCTAATGTTGCTATGGGTGGTGACTTTGTAGAAGGTGCTGCAGTTGGTGGCGGTGTAGCATTTGCTGGAAGAACACTTGCAAAAGGTGTTGCTGGATCTATGGGTGATATAGAGCAGTCGATGATTAAGAGCATCTTAGGTGATGAGAAACCAATGCAAAAAACAATGCAGCAAGATGGAGCTCTAAGTCTACCTACGGGTACGAAACTTAGTGATATTAGCGCTGAATTTGATAATAGATTACTCAGTGACGTTTTTGAGCGAAGTCAATTGATATCAAAAGGTCTTGATAAAGATGCAACTGTAGGGGCGGCAAAAAAGGATGCGACTTTTCATCTTGGAAAAGGGCAAATGACAAAGACCAAGATGGGAATTGATGAACCTATCATGAAAGAGGTAGAGCAAGAGCTTACAGGTGGTGCAGCGAGAAAGCATCAACTCCAAACAATAAAAGACATGAAAGACGATGATGAGCGCTTAAAGGGCTTTGGTAAGAAAAAGATGCGAGAATTATTAGATCCTGGAAAAAAGAAAAATGTTGCCATGAACAATAGAGCTTTAGTTTTAGGTGGTGGTATGCTTTCTGGTGTTGCTTTTACAGGCACAGCTGATAGAAGAGATTATAGAAGAGGCTTTAACGCACATAGAGGTAATCGAATATGAGTTTAATTATTTTAGATACTGATCTGCAACCTATCACAGGTCCATTTGTAACTGAACATAATGGTTTTACAGGTGGGCAACAAGAATTCTTATTTTATTTTAAGAATCAATTTCCTGAATTTTATTATGAAAACATAAGACTAAAAGTAGAGATGCCTGATCTGGCATTAGGAGATTTGTTTAGCACATCTGGATGGTCTGTTAAGATGAAATTTGGATCTGAACAACCTACTGAAAAAGAGTGGGGCGATGTAATTGTTAACAATGAAATTACATTACCTATAGACATTGGTTCGTCAGAAGTGGCTAATACTGAATCTCTATTTCCAGTGTGGTTGAGAGTCTTTTGTCCTGGGCACACTAATCCTCAATATAAAACAGATATGAATCTAAGTTTAAAATATTTTAAGAAATTAGTTTCTGGAGTAGTTTAATGAAAAATTTCTTTGATGATGTTTTTGACAATAAGATCTTTTTTGAAAAAGAAGAGTTGTTAAGAACATTTAATGACAGGATAAAAGAAGAAGAAACTTTATTAAAAGAAGATGTAACAGATTCTTCTTTAGAAAATCTGATGCAAGAAATGCGTGAGAATCCAGAAAGACCCTTTACAAAAAAAGAGTCTATGTTGATAAAGGCCAGACTGGAAAGCGCTAAAGAAAAATGTAAAGGTTTAATTCAAACTGTAAAAGATCAAAAAGAAACAATTGATAGAACTATAAGGGAGTCAGGTAGAAGCTTCACTCTGGATATTTCCAAGAATAGTAGTTTACGTAAAAGTGCGACAAATACTTTTGGTGGTATAAAAACAGAGATTACATATGATAATTATATGACTTTAGTAGAATTAAAGCGTATGCTTGAGCTTTCTGAAACGTTAGATATGATAGATGAGGTGGCCGAAAATGGGAATATTTAGTAATATGCAAAAACGTCATGATAATGATTTCGACGATGGTGAGAAAGAACTCGAAGAACAGTATCAAAAGTTCTTTAAAAAGATTGCTCGTGATTTTGTTTTAATTGAAGACTTGAGAAGAACTATTAATTCTATGAACTCGCTTATAGAAACTATAAGACGTGTGAATCCTGAATGGGCAGAAGACATAGAAGAAAACATGGAATTTGGCAGCGAGAATGCAATTTTAAAAGCTATTGAATATAAAAACAATTTAGAGAAGCCTAGAAGTAAACGAAGAAAGTACAAGGACGTTACTGATGATAGATGAGATTCTAAGCGATGACGATTTATTGTTATTTGATGTAGTCACATTGATAAATGCATATGAAGAAGCCATGTTTAAAAGTATTCGCTCTGAAGAACCTTCAGAAGAGATAATACTTACTGGCTATCAAAATCCTTTAACAGGAGTCCAAGTCGCTTTAGAATTATCTTTATTTGCAGCTGATTCTAGTATGGAAGAAATTGTCGATAATGTTGTTCAAGAACAACAGAAACATGATGTTTCTTCAGGCGATGAAGAAGCATCATCTGCTGACTCTAATCAACCTGAAGAAGATATAAAGCACTTTTATGCTGAGTGTGAATTGACTAATGAAAAAGGTGAGGCCACAGATGAGTGGTGGGATCCACAGGATAGTACAGTTAGAAAAAACTTAAACTTCAATCTTAAAGATAAGTGGGACGGTAAACCTGGTACGTTAGAGCCTATAGGTTATGAATATAAGAAAAAACTAACCAATGAATGGAATGTCAAAATGGGGGGCAAAGTTACTAAATGGTTAGAGGATAATGCTCCAACAGTAGATATCGGAAACAAAACATATAAGTTAAGCATAGAGGAATGTTTGAATTGTATGATAGATATAAACATTGGACTAACTTTACCATCATTAGAGTTTGTCTTTAATCTAGATAAATTTTTAAATCAAATAGACCAGATGTTAAAAGATATGCTTAGGGCTATGGATCCTAGTTTGCTTTATGATGCTATCTGTCAATTTTTATTAAACTTTGAAGCTAACTTTGCATGTCCTGCAAATCTTATTGGCATTAATTTAGTTCTACCGACATTATTCGCTAAGTACAGTTTAGATTTAGCGAAGATACGATTTGATTGGACAGGGTTATTTGGCGGGATGATAAAGACCTTGTTAAACTTCTTGGTGCAAGCTGTAGAATCAATTCCAAGAGTAGTCAATCCATTTATTGATTGTATAATCAATGCTATGAAAACTATCATGAATGCTTTAAGAGCAATAGTGGCTTCTGGTGAAAAAATTACAAATGAAGTAATTAGCACTGCAAATGAAGTTGGTCGAATGATACAGAAGGTGACACCCAAATCATGGTTTGACCCTGTATCTGTAGACCTTAAAGAAAAACATGACTCCTTAGTAGGAGATTTAAAAAAGCGATTAGAAGAAGAAAAGAAAGATATCGCTGATTTTAAACAAGAAGAATTACCTGAAGAGATAGAAAAATTTGCGGAATTTTTAAAAGATGCATCTTATAATAGAGAGGGAGACTGGAGCTTTTTTACAAAGACATTAAAAAAAGAACCTCTAACCTATGAACAGAGTTATGCTTTGTTGCAAACTTATCTTAAGGATTGGGAAAATGAAGATTTAAACCATTACTTAAATTATTCTGAAGTTGGAGCTAAAGAGAAAGCAAAAACCACTACAGGTAATTTGCAATCCGCTTACAAGAAGCAAATTGAAGCTGCAAAGAAAAAAGAATTGCTAGATGAGAAAAAAGATTTTTTTAATTTTGATTTAGCAGCTGATACTAAATCAATAACCACACCTTATTACAAGAAACCTAGTAAACCTGGTAAAAGATTAAATTTTGATTATGCAGGATTTACTGGTGATGGTTTTGAATTCGTTCCAAGAGATTCTAGTCCCAAGAAAAGTGACTGGTCTGCATTGGATTATGCTTTTGCTGCATATGGTGTTGATATCAAAAATGAATATCAGCAACCAAAAGATCTAATAGATTACAGAGCCAAAGGCTGGGTGAGAGAGCTTGATAAAACAGATACTTTCCGATGGATAAATAAGTATATCATTGGCTACTTAACAATAGCTAAAAAATGGCTAAATGAGCAAGTAGGGAAAGTAGTGCAAACTCTAAAAGGTTTGCAAGCTTTTATCGGAGAGGCAGTTCAATCAGAATTTAAAGTGCTAGGAGATTTAGCAGCAGTAGCGCATTTAATTAGATTTGTCCGGTTAATAATGAAGTTCTCAGAAAAAAGACTTTCTTGTGAAAATGTAATACAAAATAAAAAAATGGCAGAAAGTTTAATAGAACAAAACAATAAAAATATAAGCGTAGAAGCTGCTTCAGGGCAGTTAAATTACAATAATAAGCTTTTAGCAGAAGAAGACTATATAAAAATTAAACATAAAGCCACAGGTAAAATTAATATTATAGATTTAACAGAATGTTCTGATTTAAACTCTATGATTAAAGTAAATAAAGACAGCTTAGACTCTATCTATGAGGGGATCCTAAATGGCTTACACACCTGATGAAAAAAAATTTTGGTTCACAGATAAAGCTCATGAGTTATACTTAAAAAAAATGGATAAGAATCGTGAAGGAATCAAGCAAGTTAAGATTACTGTAAAAGAAGTGGATACAAATTTAACACCGATGCCAACCCCTACACAAGAAGATCGCAGCCTGAATCAACGTGATTCAGGATATGGGGAATCACTGATGTCAACCCCTACCCTCGAATCAGTTTCACCCGATGCACCTTACTCAGAAGAAGCTCCACTTTCATCTTTTTCAATGAGCTCACGCCTATCAGATTCAGTAAGTGAGCCAAGAAGATCTGCTCCTCAACCTGTAGAGGTTAAATTAGATCCACTTATATTAGTCCATATAGACCCTTATCAATTCGAAGGGATCATATCTGGAATGGAAGCACCTGATGTATACAATGATCTAAAAAGTTTCTTTGACTCTTCTTTGCAAGAAGCATTAACGTACCCTAATTATAGTAATTTATTCATTAAATTTGGTAAAAGAGATGTAGTAGGTGATGGTAATAATATGATGCAAACTATTAATCGTGTAACTGGGTCACTTTCTGGCACCTTAGTACAGAACAATAATAATCGTTGGGGAACGGGAACTGCTTTTAATTTTAGGTGGGCCATACAAGAATTAATTAGAGCTTATTATGAAACTATAAATGTCAATGATGTATATGAAAGTTCATTTAAAAAATTAAATTCAATCATTATCATTTATAGTGCAAGTTCATCGTTTAAAGTTAATAAAACTATAGATGGATTAGAAAGAACACTTAATGAAAAAAAATTCCTACTTAGTAGCGCACAAGGTTTTGGGGTAGGAGATCCTAATGAAAATTTAGAAGCTGCTGTATATAAACCTAAGGCACCTATTCAAGATATTAAATTTTTGTATTTAATCGAAGTGACAGATCAAGATGATCATATTAAACCAGCAACCAGTGGTGAAACATCTAACTTTCAATGGAGATCGGAACATTATAAGATCGGTTCTCCAATAAAATTAACACTACCAGTTAATGGTACACTTCATAGACATTCTAGATTAGAAAAAGAATTAGCGAATAGCAACTTGTTAGTTACTCAAACTTTATCTTAAAGGTTAATAAAATGAAAGCAATTGATTTTGAACATGCATTGAGTGCTATCTCAAATAAAGACAGAAACGTACCTGTGCAAGGCAGTAAACTTTCTGGAGTTAAAGTAAAAAAACTCAATGGAAGAGCCATGTCCTATGCTGATCGCCATAGAGGACGATGGTTTAAACCAGAGTATGATTTAACAGAAATACAAGTAGCTCAAGATACTGATGCTTTTCTTTTCAAAGCCATACAAAAGAAAGTCCAGAGATTTATTTTAGCTGGGTGGGAATTTGTTGGTAACGATAAAGAAACAGTAAAATATATTAATTATCGAATTAAAGAAATTGAAACTGTTTCAGGCGTACCATTTAATTTGTTAATGTCTGATTTAGCGCATGATCTAGTCAGATACAGTAATTGCGCTTGGGTAAAGAGTAGAAACAAAGATGCTTCTTCTGGAAAAGTAATTAAAATAGGCGAAAGAGAAATAGAGCCTGTAGCGGGATATTTTATCCTGCCATTTGAAACTTTATGGTTCAAAGTTAAGAAAAACGGTGAGCTAAAAAAAGTATTACAAAAGCAGCCTGGCAATGCAGAGAGTAAGGAATTCTCACCAAACGATGTAATTCATTTTTACACTAATAGAAAACCAGGGTTCACTATGGGTACTCCTGAGATCCTACCTGTGCTAGAAGACATTGCTTTGCTTAGAAGATTAGAAGAAAATATAGAAGAAATGATTGATTCTAATTTACATCCATTATATCACTATACTGTTGGTAACGATGTAATGCCTGAACGTTATGGGCCTGATGGAATTAAGGAATCTGATTTGGTTCGAAGTACAATAGAATATATGCCTTCAGGAGGCATTTTTGTATCTGATCACAGACATAAAATATCAGCAATTGGTTCCGAAGGTAAAGCGCTCAGGATTAAAGAATACTTAGATTACTTTAAAAAACGCGTTTATGCTGGATTAGGCGTTTCTCCAATGGATATGGGAGAGGGAGACACTGCTAATAGAAGTACAGCAAATGCATTATCTAAAATAGCAATTCAAGATGTAGAAGCTTTGCAAAGAAATATAAAAACGTTTATAGAGACTTATGTAATATCAGAACTTCTTTGTGAAGGTGGTTACCAAGATGCATTAACAGATCCCGAAAAGATGGTTTATGTAAAATTTGGTGCAGTTGATAAAGAAGAGAAAATCAAATTAGAGAATCAGGTTATTCAATTATGGTTAAACAATTTGCTTACGGAAACAGAAGCAAGAGTAAAACTTGGAGAAAGACCTGTCATTGAAACTGATAAAGAAAATCTTTATGAAAATCTTTATTCAAAAAAGAACGCTAAGTCAGAGTTAAATGTTAGCAACAATATTGCACAGCCAGAAAATCAGCATGGTAAAAAGACTGCACCCAAGATGACTAAAACAGATGAAAAATTGTATGAAAGAATAAAAAATACAGATAATACTTCTGATATCTTGAAAATACTTGAAAACTACTAATATAACTATATTAAGATATATTTAATCGCGCGAGGTTAAAGATGAGTAAATTTATTAAATACCATGACTTTGTACAAGTCAATCCAGACGAAAGAATATTGTCTTTAGATAAAGATAATAAAACTCTTATGATAGATAACTTACTTCAAAGCATTGAAGAAGATAAAAAGGGTTTAATCATAACTTATGATCTATCACATTCTGGACGTAGAATTAACAATCGTATTTATTCTACTAAAGGGCAGCAAAAAGGTATTGATTCTTTAACTGATCCTTATCCTAAACCAATTCTCAAAAATCACAATCAAACAGGAGAGCCTATTGGCAGGTTTGTAGGAGGAGAATGGCAAAGTCTAAATGATATTGCTTCAGATTTTTTAAATTCTGATAAAGCTATGTTAGATGTACATGGAGCATTTAGCGATGACGACCCTGAGAAGATTTACAAAACTTTAAAAAGTTTAAATCTCTTAGATAATAAACAGTGGCCAGGTTTAGGAAGAATGCGAGTCCAAGCAAATATTACTGACGAAGAAGCTATTAAAAAGTTCCTTGATGGCAGGTATATGACTTTTAGCGCTGGATCTACGACAGACAGGCATGTATGTAGTATCTGTAACCAAGATTGGGTTTCAGAAGGTATGTGTGAGCATCGTCATGGAAAGATGTATGACGGTGAAATTTGCGTATTCATTACAGGTGACTTTATTGTATTAGAAGGTTCTGTAGTAAATACTCCTGCTGATGATCTTTCTCAAATTGTCAGCATGGAATTATCTGATAATCAAGAATCAAACACTGCTGTAGATAGTTATTCCTATCCAGAAGAAATAATGTTTAGCGATTCAAATTATAATCTAGGAGAGATCAATGGGTTACAAACAGCCAAGCAAATCGAAAGTAGCGACAACGAAAAAGAAGAAAACGAAGAAGAAGAAGAAATATTAATGGACGAAAAATTTGATCATCAAATGACAATTAGTGAAAGCTCTATGGAAGAGTTGCATAAAACAGGTGTGACTTATGTAACTCAATCTGCTGGTAAAGAATCGATGATTATTAAAATTAACTATTCTGGTTCGATGCGAAAAGAATCAGTTGAGAAAGATTTTGAATTATTTGAAAATGAAATTTCTGAACTTGTAGAAGAACTCATAGATGCCAAAACATTTAAAGTGCCTGCTGGAGCAAAAGGAAATGCTCAAAAAGTTTTAAAATGGAAAAAAGAAAAAGGCTCAGAAGTCAAAGGGATGACACCTGTAGGTTGGGCTCGAGCAAGACAACTTGCTACTAAATCTGAAATCGGTTTATCTACCGTAAGAAGAATGGCAGCTTTCAACAGACACAGAAAGAATGCTGCAGTTGATCCTAAATTCAAATCCGAACCATGGAAAGACCGAGGTTATGTAGCTTGGTTGGGTTGGGGTGGCACATCAGGAATTGATTGGGCTGTTAGAACTAGTGCGGCGAATAAAGATAGTTTGATTGAAGATGCATATAAATCTTCTCCCAAAGGTAAAGGAGCAAAAACTCCTGCCGAGCCTAGTGAAAGAATTAAAGGTTCTAAAAAGAACAAGAAGGGTTCAGCTTCAAAAGCAAACTCAAAGATTGCAGTAGGTTCAGTACTTGAGACTTTAAAAGAAAAGCTAAAAAGCCACAATGCAAAATATGGAAAACAAAAAGGCAAAAGAGTTAGCTTAGGAATGTTAAAGGCAGTATATAGAAGAGGTGTTGGTGCTTTTTCTTCTACTCATAGACCTAGTATGTCAAGGTCTGGTTGGGGCGTTGCTCGAGTTAATGCGTTTTTAAAACTAGTTAAAAGTGGAAGACCCTCCAATCCAAAGTATACTCAAGATAATGATTTGCTGCCAGCTGGGCATCTTAGAAAATCGTCTCAAAAACAAACTAAAAACAAAAAGGACTTTTTTATGAATGAAGAATTTTTAGAGTTAGAAAGCGACTCTGATGATAGTGGTTTAGAAGTTGAAGTTTCAGAACCAACTTTAAAAGAGCAAGAAGAGCATGATGAATCTTTTTCTGAAGAAGATGAAGAGGAAACTTTAGATAGTGACAATTCAATTGATATTGATTGGAATATTTTGGATTTAGCACTTCAAGCTACTATGGCTCAAGCAGGTAGTGATCTAAGCGTCGAAGATAGAGAGCAACTAGATGATGCCGCATTTTGTGGACCTGACAGATCTTTCCCTATTCCAGATTGCACACATGTAGACGCTGCTAAAACTTTAATTACAAGCACTAAACTTTCCGATCAAGTGAAAGATAAAGTTTTGGCATTGATCGATGAAAGAGCAGAGACCCTAGCATGTGATTCAGAATCAACAGCTTTGAAATCTGAGCTTAGTGCTTTGAAAAATATGTATCAAAGCTTAGAAGAAAAGTTTAAAACAGTTATCAATTTTATTGAAAATAATAAAAGTAATAAAAATGATACTGAAGATAATTTAAATGAGAATGGCGAAAAATCTGAAGATACAGTTGAAAAAGCAGATAAAGATGAACTAATAGTAGATAAGGAAGAAAAAGTTTTTTCATTGTCAGACAAGGTATTATCTAATATGGATCAAGTTACCAGTCCTTCAGCGCACGCTAACGAAGAAGAACATCTAGGCAGCAAATCTAGACTTGACACGCTTGGTGCTTTTGAACAAAAGATTGTCAAAGAGTATAAAGCGGTCCTATCGGATCATGGAAAAGATGCTGCTAGTAGTTATCTTTATTCTAAATCTAATTATTTACCCCGTGGTTTCAACCCAAATAACTTTTAATAAAACACAAAGAACTTAGGAGATGAATTATGGCTATTAGTCGATTCCAAAGTGCATTCAAAGTTAGAACGGATATGATGGATAACATCACTCCTAATAACACCGTTCAAATGAATGCTTCAGTCCCCGCAGGCGAATGGAAGCCTGCAGCATGGTTGCCAACTATTTGGCAGAACGAAGCATCAAAAGATCTCTTCGTTATTTCTTCAGGTAAAGTTGTATCACTAGATGCTTCTGGCCGAGTAGTACCTTCAGGTCTTTTGAAAAGACTTGCAACAGCTGCTCATGGTGCCACTATTATTTCATATGATCAAAGCGATGTAGACGCCAAGGTTATGGACATTAGAACTGGTAAACCTGTACTAAAGGCAGCTATTGGTAATGTAGATTCTAAAACTTTTTGTCAAGGCGTACTAGATCTTGGTTGGGTTATTAGTGCTCTAAATCCTGCTGCTGGTGGTGGCAGTAGTGCCAACTGTCAAGCAATTGGTCGTCAGTTCATTTCAGCACCTGTTGGTATTGCAGCTTATGATGTTTATGTATGGGCTGGTGATGATCCAGCTAACCTACATTTTACTAATTATCAGAAGCAACATTTGATTCAGTTCTTTACTGATATTCAGATGCGTGTAGCACATGTATGTGAGCCTACTGCTTCAAATATATTTGCAGCAACTAAAAAAGCAGGCGCTGCTTTGCAAGCTTTGAGCCGATATAGTGACTACGACTTGTCTGATGTCATGGCTTATGAGTATACAGGAAAGCTTGCGAGCAACACTAGTAGAACTCCAGTTAGTCTGGAGATTGCTGCAGCTGGTGCATTTGCAAGCAGTAGAGAGCGTAGTGATCTTAGTCTCGTAGTTAGAGCAGGCGACTGGTATGTAGACGCTGATGCAGGTAGAATTTTCTTCTATCTTGCTGGCGGTGCAGCTAATAATCCCGTTGATTCTAACGGTGCCGCACTTGCAGTTTTGACTGCTTTCGATTATAGCGCAACCGAATCTGCATCTGAGAAAATGATGCACCTTGTAGGTAATGCGAAAGCTGGTGACTTTGTTACTTTTGATAAAAACAGTAACTTCATCGTTCGTGATATGGCTGCTGCTGAAGACAATGTTGATGCCTCTGAAGGTGCTGTAGAAGCTGCGCTTGCAGCAGTTCGCGATGAGCATGAATGGACTGTTGGTCGTGTACTTGCATTCCAGAAAGAGCCTCGTGGTCTTCTTGAAAGAGTTCGTACTGGTTGGAGTGGTTCTGAATTTGGTGCTGATGCACAAATGCCTGGATCTGCCACTAAAGGCTTTTCTGATTTAATTACTCTTTCTACTGAAGTAATTGCAGACGAAATTGCAATTGTTAACGTTAAGATCCAATAATTATATTAGCATAAAGGAAATTTATCATGGCATTTAAAATGACCGATGGAACGCGCTTGGAGCTTCCAAACAATAAAAAAGCTGCTGCACGTTATGTAGCAGATATGATTTCAAATAGAGGTAGTCTTCCTGATTCTGAGGAGATGGTAACTTGGAATGAGTTTGTAAATGTAATCTCTCCCAAGAACCGTGACGCAATCTCTTCTTCTGAGATTTCACCTCTGCTTCAGCAGTCAATGGAGATTCTCATTCGTGAGCCTGTAGAGCCACGCATGGTTATCACTCCTCTCTTTACTCGAGTACAAGCTCGTGGACTTAACACTCAGATTCTTGCTGGTGCGATGGGTGCAGTTTATGCAGCTGACGTACAAGAGTCAGGTACTTACCCTGAGGTTAACTTCCAGATGGGTGGCGCTGTTTCAACTGCATTCATTGGTAAGAGCGGTATTGCTGCTTCTTTCACTGATGAAGCACTTCGTTATAGCACCTTTGATATCATGGCTAAAAACCTTGAGC
>MDTG01352899.1_pt1 | contig 19487 bp, 17 predicted proteins | sample 811421 | NCBI WGS metagenome assembly MDTG01 (sample SAMN05326645, study PRJNA326480) | marine metagenome | isolation source: seawater | place: Pacific Ocean: South East | collected 2011
ACTGCAATCTCTTCGGCTTTGTCGATAGCGTCTTTGCACTTCGCCTCGGCGGTCTTCGCCTCCGCTAGTGCCTGATCGCGCTCGGCGGTGAGGTCGGTTGTTGTCTGCGCGAGGGTTGCGTTGATCTGGTCCAGTGCATGGTCGAGCGCTGAGTTTTTTTCCTCAAGCCCGATCAGCCGATAGGTTTGGGAGTTAAACCTGTAATGATGCATTTGCCAGTCGGCATTCTCGGCGGTCGCAGGGAGAGATTTTTTCTGGTATCCGGCAGTCTCAAGGAGTGCATCGACCTGTGCGATGTCACGGCTTCCTTTGAAAAGCGTATGGGCGGGCATTCTCACAAACAGATCTGCGAATGCGCCAAGCGTACCGCTGCTAATGAACGCCTCCAAAAGCGCATGTTCGATGCCGGTTGTCTCCACGAGCAATTTGTGGGGGGCGGCATCGGGCAGGTTCAAACGGGCCATCAACTCAGTTGGGGTCAGGGTCTGGATTTGGGGGGCGGTTTCAACCAGAGCGCCAGGATAGACCTTCAGTAAATCCTGCGGTTCCGAAAAACTACTCAGGTCAAAGAAGTTGTAGACATCGAGCCGTTGTCGCCCGCCTGACACTGTCACCCCGCAGTCGAGGTGCTCTACAGTCGCGTGGGCGTCGCACAGCTGTGCAATATCATCCGCGAGGCCGGGATTTGGCTCAACCAGATAAATGCGTTCGGGGTTTGATGCGAGATGTGTGTCTAGATCACTGCACAGGCCGGATCCGAGATATACAACGCTACCGCGTGTTTCTGTCATGTCCTGTTACCTCCGAAACAACCGGCGGAACCGGCGCAGGGGACCTGTTAGACGCCAGGATGTGGAGACCCGAATGGCTTCAATATGAGCATTACGTGCTTCCACGTCCCGCTTCAAACGGGTCACTTCGCGCAGAAGGTGGGTGCGCTCTCCGGTGACCTCGTCGAACTGCTTCATAAGGCTGCGCAGTTCGTTGCGGGTCCAGAGGATATCTTTGTGCAGTGCGGCCTTTACCCCGGCATGTTCTCGATTCAGGGCGACGATCTGTTTCTCAAGCTCGGCGCTGCGGTTTCTGGCGTTTCTTGCCTCGCCTTCCTTGGTATTTGCAAGATCAGTCTGTTGTCGGAGGTCCCGTCCCAAATTTGCTTGCGTGTTCCGTGCGGTGGTCAGTGCATGATAGACCGCATCTATGTCGGGGGCTTTTGCGGCTGGCCTGTGGTCTGCGGTGTGCGCAGATGCGTTCAGCTCGGCCTGAAGTCTGCGCGCAATGGCTGACTTGGCAAAGGAATCCATAGCAAAGAACCGCACAGCAGGGTCATGGACAGGCGCAGCAGGTATCGCAGCGGGCGCATCATTGCGAAACACGCAGCCAAAGGCGGTGATCAATGCCGCGCGCAGCATGTCTGTCTCCTCCAGCGCGAGGTTCAGCGCGACCGGAAAGACTGATGTGCGACGGGCTCGTAGAGCCTTCAGAAATACCTCGGCCTGCTGCAGCCATTCTTGCAATGCGGTGCCGGGGGCGGTTCCTGCGGCGATCCGGTCCTGCAGGCAGGCAACACAGTCTTGATAGACTAGAACGGTAATGTGGTTCGCCGGCGCGGCGTCGGCGACAAGCTCTTGTGGTGCCCATATCGTGACCGGGGTGGCTTCCAGCAATCCCAACTGCGCCTGTACGCGGGACGCAAATGCGTCCTCCATACCGACAAACAAAAAAGGTTTCTGGATTTCGGAACGGGAAAGTGTGGGCCTGATCGTTGTCATATGAACCTAGTTGTCAACGGATAATTGATAGTCTTGGGGGCCGCGTAGGATTGATACTGTTGTACCCTCCAGCTTAACGGGGGCGCACATTGATTAAAAGGGCACGCTGTTCGAGCCGTTTAGAATTCCAGCATACGATTATAAAAGCGGCCATCTGCTAATTGCGCCAGAACCTGCTGATTTGGCTTATCTTCCGCAAAGGCGCTGTCGCACGCATTGACATTGAATTGTAAATGCGATCTATTTCCCTATGTAGAACAGTCTCTTGCCGCAAAAGCCGATCTATTTCGGCCTGCGCCTCCTGAAGCCTTTGCTCCATCTTCTGGGTTCTGACCTGGAGCTCACGCTCCACCCGGAGCATCGTGCCGTTATATTCGATCTCAAGACGCTCAATTTCCTTCTGTAACGCCCTGCAATGCATTAACTGCAGATCCGACAGCATTTCGGCGCGGTCGATCTTGCTGGGCTGGGCTTCAGCGGGCTCGTCTTTTGCAGGGGTATTATCCATCGTCTGGCCTTTCGGGCTGGATTTGGTCGGACTAAAAACTGCGCCAGCTTGTTGGGTCTAGGTTTCTCGGTGGGCTCGCACGGCGGAGCGCCTCCACAGAGCAATGAAGGTGCGCGGATTTGTGGCGAACTGCGGCGCTATTAAAGTGTTTAAGCACCGAAGCAATTAAGATTTTTAATCTTCATACGGCGAAATGAGTAAAGTCGTAAGGTGAAAATTTAGCTACTTACGTATCGCAATACAATTTTTTGCTACAAGTTCCATTATAAAACACAGTATTTCATTTAAAACGTGCTTTTTATTCGCTGCCTGTAGATCCTTGCGAGGAAGTTATCCGGATAGACAGATAACTTCCCTAAGATTGCATGCGTTTCTCGGCGTAAACATATTCAAGGTACATTTGGATGAACTTACGAAACGTAAAGCTATCGCCGAGGTAGTCATAGCTGGTATGTTCATCGACAAACTGTAGCTGCAAAGCCGCGGCTGTCATTGGATGGATTGGCATATTCTGCTCAACGTGCCCTTTGAATCCAGCCGTCATTTGTTCTGTCAAAGAAGGAAATCCGAGATAGTTTAAAAGTTGATCGGCCATATGCGCGTAAACCTCGACCTTAGGGTGGTTGAAGATGTAGAATAATTGCCGGTTTCGGAAGTTTCTAAGTATATAATCTTTTACCATGATCGGTCCTTCTTGCGCATCGAGGCGATCTAAATATTGCGTATCGGCTTCAAGAGCAGAAGCTGCGCGCTGCAGTGCGATCGTCGGATCTACAGCGAGATAAGTCTCTAACGCCTCAGATGGTGTTGCGCCATTATCGATCAGCATCTCAAGTTTCTCTGATCGATAAGGAATTCGACCGTATGGAAAATTTTGATCAACTCCGAGGGGCTTTGAGGGAATTTTACTAAGCTCAGGCCAGTAGGCACCAAAGGTAACATACGGCACTACATATGCCTCGGCAGAGTCAGGGAGTTTTTCCAGCAGTATTTCAGTGCTGAAGCTGCCGTTCTTGGAAGCGATGGGATGGTAGAGCAGCATTGCGCAATCGGCGAGTTGCTCATCCGAAATATCGCATTTCATTTCACCCGGTTTCGAAAAGTTGGTGTGGTACTGAATGTTGAATTTGCGCGTAATTTCTGGAGAACGCTTTAACAGGCCAGACATTATCCCGCCCTGACAAGTCGAATAGATGATGAGATTTTTCAGATCGTAGCCTTTTCCTGCTTACATACGAACTAGGGACCCAAGTTTATCAGATTAACTGATTTGTTAACTCTCGACTTCGAGCTTGAGTGCCTCCAACATTTCCAACCCAAATTGAGTGTCGGGTTCTAAATAGTTGCCTTCTGCCCACTCGTTCCAGGCGCGCACGAATACAAGGTTTTCTTCCAGTTTGCGGTCACGCACGGCGTCAAGCGTCTGGCGAACGTGCAACTGGAAGAGCGCCGGATCATTGTCATAGAAAATCATTGCCTCGGTTCCGAGGCGCGGCGTGGTGTCCCAGCCCGGAATGATTACCGGATAGTCACCAGCATCATAGCCCCCGGGCTTAAGCAAGTGGCGCATGACTTTGCGGTAAGGTATCTTTTTAACCGCCCTGCCGTGCAATCGGTCCCATTGTGTTGGCTTGTCCCAGACCTCGGCCGACAGGTGGCGCTGTCCAGAGTACATCGACCCATCAAGCCCCCAGTCCGAGTTTCGCTTGGTGGGAGTGTCACCGATGATAAACAGACCGGGGAGCCCTGCCTGTTCGGCTAACTGCCGCCAGAAGCGGAAATAGTGATAAGGCTTGGGAACGTCGTTTGGCCTGTACACGACCAAAATCGGCTTGCCATCGATACGCATGTAGCGCGGGTCACTAAACGCCTTGAGCAGAAATTCGAAATGTGCTCTGGCATCCTCCTCGCCAAGGTATTCCTGCTTGATAGACATCTCTCCACCGCCCATCCAACCCTTGCCTTCCCAACTGTGGTTTGCCCAGCCAAGGCAGAACGGAAAATCTGGCTTGCCGCTATCTAGCACTTCCTGAAACGGCCTCTCCAGCAAGCGGCGACCGTTGCCTAGCCAATAATGCCAGTAGCAAAACCCTTCAATTCCATAGGCCCGCGCCATCTCAGCTTGCTGGATTCGCGTATCTTCGACACGCAAGTCGTAAAAGCCAAGGTCAGCCGGAAGCTTTGGTTGAATATGACCAGGAAAAACCGGGGTGGACTTGGTTACATTTGTCCACTCGGTAAATCCCTTGCCCCAGGCTTTATCGTTCTCTGGAATTGGATGAAACTGAGGAAGATAGAATGCAATTAGTCTGGCCTGCTTAGGCATTAATCAAGTTTCCTGCTTCGGAGAAATATTTATATTTGTTGGCGGCGAAATCCTTGCCGAATTCCGGATCGGTTCCAGTTGTACTGGCCCCGCCCGCATTAAAGTTTGAGATAACCAAGTCTATATATTTGCAAGGTTTTTGAGCCCAGAATCGCAAATTCAAATCCCAGTCTGCGCAGAGCTTGTACTTGAGATTGTACTGTCCTATTTCGAGGTGGTCAAAGCGTCGGTAGAAGATTGCTTGATGGCAGATATTCTTGGTTTGGATTTTCTTAACCGTAAATGGTCCATCATATACGGCACCATCTTTGGCCCACTTCACATTTCCTACTACACGCACGCTACCATAAATCATACCTGCTTTCGGATTGATGTCAGCGAAGGCTGCAATCTTTTCGAGTATCGTTGGTTCTGCGAATTTGTCATCCGAACCCATAAAGATGACCCAATCGCCCGTGGCACTTGCTAGGCCCTTGTTCATTGCGTCATAGACCCCAGTGTCGGGCTGCGACGAGATCTTCACGCGCGGGTCGGACCTCGCATAGTCCATTGCAATCTGAAGGGTGTAGTCCGTCGACAAGCCATCGGCGATGATCACTTCAAAATCAGAAAATGTCTGGCATAGAATGCTGTCGAGCGCAGTCGTTAGATGCATCCCGCTGTTGAAACATGGCACGACGATTGAGAATCGGGGCGGTCGGCGCGGGGCTTGTACCGTTTCGAAAAATTTCCGGTATTTCATCTTTGATTCATCGGAAATAGAATCAAAGATAGTCTGGATATAATTCTTGTTTGGTTCGAGGCGTACATCGCGCATGGAAAGACTCAGCGATGCTGCGTCACTGAATCTAAGTTTATTGGGAAGAGAGATTGTAGGCGTCTCGCTCGCAAACTGCACGACCGGTAAGCCAATTGCTGCTGCCTCGAATAGAAGCGACGACGTATGGCCGACAATAACCGACGCGTCGGCGATCTCCCGCTGCTCGTTAATACCCGGAAAAGTCTTCATGTAAAATGGGCGGTTGTTTTGCGGATGGAACCGCACCCCCACCATTTTGTCACAACTCTCCGCATACTCGTACACGAGACGCAGCATCTCGACGTTCTGCTTTTGAAATATCTCTTGGTCCATCACCACGATAATTGCTGCGCCCTTGTCACTAACATAGGTGCCTGGTGCACTCAGCCTGTTCAGGTCTGGCTTGCCACAAATCACGACGTTTGTGGCGGGATTGTAGGTTCTGATCAGATCAGCAGTGTGCTTCCCCCAAGCTAGAAAATTGTCCGATGGCTGATGCTTATAGTTTATGACGTTGACCGTGTCAGCGTCGCCATAGTCGATGTAGAGGCCATGCTGAAGTGAGACCGTGGTCTTGCCCTGCGCCTTGAAGTAGAGCGCCGCAAGGTGTTCGACCGGTTGCATATCCGAGAAAGTGACGAATACTTGAAAATCATAGGCAGTCAGAGCGCGTACGATAATACCGTAATGGATCAGCCGTACGGCGCACGCAGCCGCCTCAATTGGATCGACAATTTCCAACCTTTGGATAAGCTTATTCGCATAGAGCATTTCGAGGGAGGCGTCTAAATTTAAGGTCTTATGTGCTAAAAGATAGTCTTCAACGACAATGAAATCGGGAACTGATGCGGCATCAATCACCGAGTGAAACATTTTCTTGTAGTCGTCGCGCACGAGGCTCCGAAAGAACAGCGCCTTGGCCTTGAGGGGCTTTGGCATGGAGAGATTCAGCTGGAGCAACTGATCTAGCCAACTTTCCAGTAGTGCACGCTTTTGATCCGCTGAGCGACGGTTTAACAGAAAGCGGTCACAGAATAAAATCTTGTGGAGGTCCTCCACAGAAATGCTGTTCAAAATATCCATACTATTTCTCGTAAAAAAATGAAAAAGATAGATTGTTCAAGAACAAAACCTCATATTTGATAATCTGACAATTTGCCATAAAGTAAAACCGCGGAAACAATACCGCCTTTCTCCACATCCACTAGCGCAACAGCAGTTTGCACATATCTGCGATCACGTTTTTTATACCCTGCAATGATGCCTCCAGCAAATTTCCACTCAGAACAATAACCCCAACTAACGCTATGCATCCCCTCGCCGCGGAGGCCGATGCCTAACACAGTTATTCTGCGTAGATCGATATCACCACGGCAAAGTATTCGCAAGCGATTGACGCTGCCGATCGCCATCTAAAATTGTTGAATGATCCATTGGTAACGATTTCGATATTTCCTGTACACACGATAATGCGTTGTGCCGGCATCAAGCGGTGGTCCCTAGCGTAGGTCTGACAATTGGCATATTCAGTCCATCCGAACGCAAGTATGAAATCAAGCCCTGCGCCTGTAGCGAGTTCCTGAATTAGTCGACGCGCCGGAGCGTTATTCTGTCGATGGAGTGAATGAGCCCTTCAATGGTCAGCGAGGGTCCGAGGTTTTCAGTCTCTATGGGCTGTGATGCTCCGATCCAGAAGGGATTCATGTCCTCAATCCGGTATGGTAGATGGCCCGCATGAGCAAACCCAATCTTGAGCCAAAGCTCTGTAAGTGTTGCTTCACCCAACTCGACACATTATGCATTGCCCCAGGTATCATCATACTTAGAGTGACATATGACAGATTACGCGATCGTTATTCCCGCAAGACTCGGGTCTACCCGGCTTGCACAGAAACCTCTGTTGGATATTGGCGGCAAGCCGATGGTCATTCACACTTGGGAGCGTGGCATCGAGGCAGCTCCCGCAGAGCGAGTATACGTAGCTACTGACAGTGAAGAAATCATGGAAATTTGTGCCAAATATGGCGCCCAATCGGTCATGACTTCCGAGGGTTGCCTTACAGGAACAGATCGTGTTGCAGAGTTTGCCACAAAAGTGGTGAAGGATGTATACATTAACCTGCAAGGCGATGAACCTCTGATGCCTGCGCAGAGCATACGCGATGTGATAGACATGAGCTGCGCTAATCCAAATCAAATAATTAATGGCTGGGCGGCAATCACTGAAGAGAGTGAATTTCGGTCGCGTACAGTTCCTAAAGTCGTTCTGCAGGAAGATGGAAGACTCATGTATATGAGCCGCGCACCTATTCCAGGGACAAAATCAGATACCTTTACATTCTCCCGTAAGCAAATTTGCGTATATGGTTTCCCCCGAGAATCTCTTGCCGCATTTGCGGCTCGTGGAGCGAAAACTGAGCACGAGGATGCGGAGGACATTGAAATCCTTCGTTTTTTGGAAATGGGCTGGACAGTTCAAATGATTGAATTATCGGGTGAATCTATCGCAGTAGATACATTGGAGGACTTAGGGCGAGTGCGGGAAGCCATGGCGAAGAAAGCGTAAATTATAAAATTCCTTTTGTTATTATTTTTTGGTTCTAATGGGCTCTGTTGCACAAACCCGGTGAGGGATTCATGTCGTGAATCCAGTGTGGTAGCTGGCCCGCATGAGCAAACCGACATCACCTACCTACAAGACGACGAACTGGGCTGATTATAACGCGGCGCTGAAGCGCCGCGGATCAATGACGATCTGGTTCGATCCCGAGATGAACTGGGATGCCGAACTTTCCGGCAAGAGGGGCAGATCGCGGACCTTCAGTGATGCCGCGATTCAGACTTGCTTGACCATGAAAGTGCTTTTCGGGATGGCGCTGCGTCATACGACTGGGTTTGTGGAAAGTCTCCTGCGGCTGACGGGGCTGGACTGGGCCGTGCCTGACTTCAGCACCATCTGTCGACGGCACAGGACGCTTGCGGTCAACATCCCGTATCGCGGGGCGAAAGGCCCGCTGCACCTGCTTATTGACAGCACCGGTATCAAGGTTGAAGGTGAAGGCGAATGGAACGCCCGCAAGCATGGCGGCCTCAAACGGCGCGTCTGGCGCAAGATTCACATCGGTATTGATGAGCAAACGCTGGAAGTCAGAGCGGTTGAGATCACGGGCAGCAACACCGGAGATGCGCCAATGCTGCCTCATCTGCTCAACCAGATCCCACGCAATCAAGAGATTGGCAGCGTGACCGCGGATGGCGCATACGACACGCGCAGATGCCACAACGCCATCGCTGACCGCGGTGCGGCCGCGGTGATACCGCCACGCCGAAATGCCCAGCCATGGAAGCCGATCACTGTCGGCGCCATCGCCAGGAACGACGCACTCCGCGCATCAAGATATCTTGGTCGGGCACTCTGGCGGAACTGGAGCGGCTACCACCGCCGGAGTCGCGTCGAGACAAAGATGCATTGTGTAAAACTGCTGGGTCAGCGGCTGATGGCGCGCGACTTTGACCGGCAAGTCGCCGAGGTTCAGGTGCGCATCGCTATCCTGAACGGCTACACTGCCCTTGGCATCCCTGTCACGAAAGCCATCGGATAAATCCGTCTGGGGAAAGGGGAGAACCGTTCGTCAGCTGATTTGCGCAACAGAGTCCTCCTCCGGCTCACCCTTGGCCCCCAAAACCTGTTTCACTTTCATCGCATCCACTCCTAAACGCTATAGGGCGGCTTCAGGTTGGAAACAGTTCCCAAAGTGTAGAAACGCTGCGCAGACCATGTGTCTGGACATAGGTCTCCCAATCTTTCACTTCACTCCAACGGCTGACGAAAACAAAATCAAGCCCGGCCCCACTAGCGGCGCGATAATCATAGGTGCTGTCGCCTAGAAACAGCGCCCTGTCAGCGATGGTCCCGTTCGCCTGTTCCCGTTCCAAGATGACATCTTTGCTGTCCGGGCTGCCAAAAATTCCGCTATTAAACAGGTGATCCAGACCTCGGGCGGCAAAAATTTCGCGTAGTTCTGTCTGATCTCCCCCTGAAACAATCAGCCAATTCTGCTCCGACGTCGCCTGGCGTAGGTCGTTTAGACCGTCGGCAACGGCACATTCCATCAGGCCCGCTTTTGCAGCGGCCGCATAACTCTCTAGCAGAGACTGCAGGTTCGGCCCTGCTACATTTGGTGCAGAATTTGCTACGATGTGATCAAGGAAATATGCAAATTTAGCATACCTTGAGATTCCACCATTGGCGACATGGTAGGCTACCAAAGCATTCGCCGCAGCCACGCCATACGGCAATGCAGCTTGACGAAAGGCCTCTGTCTTGACGCGGTTGGAATTCAAAAGCACCCCATCGCAGTCAAAGACCAGCGTTTTATAATCTGTTAGGTTCATCGGTCACAAAGCCGCTTTAAATCAGCTTCTACCGGGGCGACATCTTCAAGCGCGGCCTTCACCACCTCAACAATCAGCTCATCTCCCGTAGCGACATAGACATGGTCCTGCCCCCCAGCTCGGACCTTCAACTCGTTCGTCCGTAGGATTATCGGCTTGCCTAGCAGGGGAGCAAGCGTTTTGCCCAGATAGCGGTTCGACGCACATTGCGCTTGAATTATTACACAGGCGATCATGGAATCACATTCCATAGATAGAAATGGATTTCAGATGCTCATAGCGTGATGGGGTAATAGAAACCACTTCTGGGCTGTCTGGCGCCTGTTGCAAAAGACGTAGTACATTCTCGGATTCGCGGTTGCGCACATCACCGTCGTCATAGCCATCAAACCCGGCCAGTAAGACCCGTTTGGCTCGTCCCGACCCTGCCACGGCCAACGCATAGGCCATCACCAAAAGACTGGGGGACACACAATGTGTTTTTGCAAACTCAAAGCCTTCTGCCAGGCTGATGCCGAAATCTAGCACTGCTTTGTCTTGCAACGGGCGACGCATATCCTCGGGCAGCATCGAAAGAGGCACGATCAGTGGCTGGCGCAAGGAGGTAACGTGGGTCTCGCAATCCGCCATCAAGCGAACCGGATGGCAGGCCGCCCGCAGATTTATCAGTTCCTCATCAATGCCACTTTGCGTGTTGAGAGCGATCACCACGGGTTTGTTCTTGCGTACATAGGATTCAAGCGCTGCGCGATGATCTGCCACGCCGGCGCCGGCGCCCAAAATTAGAACGTCGCGGTCCGCGAGCATCTCATGCGGTGCCCAATGGCCCCGTGCCACGCCTTTGTAGAAGTTGCGAGCATCATCCAAAGCCTTGGCAGTGTAGCTCTTGCCGCCAGTCCCTCGCAGATGCTCAATGACCGCCAAGATATCTTCTTCTCCATAGCGGGAATCTATCAGCATATTCTGAATATAGGTCGGGTGAATGCCATATTTTCCCGACAAGAAATAGAACGGGTTGGTCCCCCAGCCATAATGTTCTTTCATCGGCAGAAAGTACTTCCGTAGCAGCGTCATCAGAGGGACCAAATTCGCCGGACGATTGCGCAGCGTCTGCGCTTCGATCACTAATTCCTCAGTGCGGGCATTTCCTGGCCCCCGGCCCATTCCTGTCACGGTGGCATCCAGCCAAGTCGCGCCAACCTCATGAGCGCGCAAGGTGTTTTGGAGTGCGAGCCCCATATTGTCATGTGTATGAATGCCTATGGGCCCCTCCCATTCCTCGCGCAACCAGCCAGTAATGCGCGCCGCATCATCGGGCGTCATGCTGCCCATGCTATCCGCAAAATAGAGCACCTCGATCGGGTATGCACAGGCAGCGCGCGCAAGCTCCACGACTTCTTCTCGACTCCTATCCGCAATCTGCATCAGGTTAAAACCTACCCGATAGCCTCGTTCCGTCAGCCAGGTTACCGCCGGAAGGACCTGCGCCACCTCACGGAGGTGGCAGGCAAAACGCACGAGTTCAACGGGCGTATCCGCTGCAGGCACGGGAAAGAGTTTTTCCAAGGTCTGGATCAAGCCAAGATCAGTCAGCAGGTCACTACCATTGACCATAACAGCCACAGTCAGGTTTTTAGGGATATCGAGGCTGCGAAGAAAATCATCACTGGTGTAGGCGCAGGCGCCCTTGAAACCGCTGTTCTGCAGAAAGCGGAAACCCATTTCGACAATGTCCACTTGCGCGGCCTTCATTGCAGTTAGATAGGCATTGACTAGATCCGGTGAGAAATCCCACGCATTATAGTATCCGCCATCGCGCAGTGTACAATCCAGAATTAAAGGAGTAGAGGTCAAAAGGGCTTCCCCGCGTTGGCTATTTTCAATGCTTGATATCTTCAAAGCTTATCGTGAGACGACTGTAAAGGGCAGGCCTCTGTGGTTGTGCCCCGGGGCGTGGTGTAAGCCGACTCTGTTGCGCAATTCAGCTGACGAACGGATTTCCCCTTTTCCCGGACGGATTTATCCCACGGCTTTCGTGACGGGGATGCCAAGGGCGGTGTAACCGTTCAGGATCGCAACGCGCACCTGAACCTCAGCGACCTGGCGGTCAAAGTCGCGCGCCAGCTGCCGCTGGCCCAGCAGTTTTACACAATGCATCTTTGTCTCGACGCGGCTCCGGCGGTGGTATCCGCTCCAGTTTCGCCAGAGTGCCCGACCCAAATATCTCGATGCGCGCAGTGCGTCGTTCCTGGCGATGGCGCCGGCACTGGTTGGCTTCCATGGCTGGGCATTTCTACGCGGTGGGATGACCGCAGAGGCACCACGATCGGCAATGGCGTTATGGCATTTGCGCGTGTCGTAGGCACCATCCGCAGTCACGCTGCCGATCTGCTGGTCAGCTGGAATCTGGTTGAGCAGATAGGGCAACATCGGTGCATCTCCGGTGTTGCTGCCCGTGATCTCGACTGCTCTGATTTCCAGCGTTCGCTCATCAATGCCGATGTGGATCTTGCGCCAGACGCGCCGTTTGGGGCCGCCGTGCTTGCGGGCATTCCATTCGCCTTCACCCTCGACCTTGATGCCGGTGCTATCGATCAGCAGGTGCAGCGGGCCCTTCGCGCCACGATATGGAATGTTCACCGCAAGCGTCCTTTGGCGTCGGCAGATGGTGCTGAAGTCAGGAACGTCCCAATCGAGGCCCGTCAGCCGCAAGAGGCTTTCCACAAAGCCCGTCGTCTGCCGAAGCGCCATTCCGAATAGCACTTTCATCGTCAGGCACGTCTGGATGGCAGCGTCACTGAATGTCCGCGACCTGCCCCTCTTGCCGGAAGGTTCGGCATCCCAGTTCATCTCGGGATCGAACCAGATCGTCAGTGATCCGCGGCGCTTCAGCGCCGCGTTATAGGGAGCCCAGTTCGTCGTCTTATAGGAAGGTGATGTCGGTTTGCTCATGCACACCAGCTACCACACTGGATTCACGACATGAATCCCTCAACCGATTTGTGCAACAGAGCCCCGCCGGATCGTAAATTGTTTTACCATGCGAGCTTTTGGTTATAAGCTCGCATGGTGCGTCAATGCCTCTGTGATCTCCCGCAGCAGGGGCGATCCGCGACCGCCGCGACCGCCGCGACCGCCGCGAGCGCGTATCGAGCCGCGAAGCGTGTACGTGATCTGCGCTTGCGTAAGGTGCACGACTACAGCCGCAAAGATGGCGTTCTGCATAATGAGATCGTCGCTCCCGAGCGTGCGCCGGATTGGGCGCGGAATCATGAGCCTCGCTTGAATGCGGTCGATCAGGTCAAGCAGCTCAATGAGGCGCACATCAGCCGCAAAATCAACGTAGCCCTGCACTCCGAGCTGACGCACGAAAAGAACAACGATCTGACGCGCGGGTTCATTCAGGCGTGATTTTTTGCCCGCCAGACGGTAACTAACATCGCCTTCCAAGCCTTGGGGCCGATCGACGCCCGGCGAAACCATCATGCGCACGTCATGCTGACTACCCGCGCGATTAATGCGCAGGGGTTAGTGTCAAAAGCCGCGACGGGAACGCCTACAGGCCGCGCAGGCGGAGCGCGGTGAGGACCAAAGTACTGAGGTAGAATGCACGTTGGGAGCGCCGGGGCAGGCTTGGTAAAGCAGAACCAAGCGTGGCGGCGCGTGCTGGAGCGAGAGGGGGTGCTGGAACTCTAGTACAGTATAAAGCCCAAAATATGGGGTAAAGCAATTAAGCGTAGTGAGACTATCCCCGTTCGCGCTCTCTTCGGATCAACTATGTGCAACGGAGAGTTCAGGGCTCACTCAGTAACATGTCACTTGACGCAACAATCCCCCTGTGCCCAAAGCTAGCAAACACCATAAACGATATATATAGTGTATAATGTTAGATATTTGTGAGAACAGTTTATGAGAACGAGCTCGATAACAGGATTATGTAGGTTCTCTTTTGTAGGCCGTGGTGACTGGACCGCTTATCGAGGTCCTGACGTTGATCACAATGATGCAACATTACGAAGTGAAATCGCTGAAAAGCTCTATGAATCTAATAGAATGGCAAAGCGATTTTTTGTCTTCGAGAACTTACTTCTGCCAAGTTTAGACAATCAATCAGATAGCGACTTTCAGCTTATTGTTTTAACGTCTAAAATTATGCCGCTAGAATATAAAGAGCGACTACTGGAAATATGCCAGTACAGAAAATACATAACAGTATTATTTTCAGATGCGACCGATGTGAATTCCGGCCTTGTTGAAGAGATTCAAAAAATACAATCTCAGTCAAAAGCGCAACCAGTCCAATTTCGCATAGACGATGATGATGGATTAGCATCAGACTATATAGAGCGCCTCAGACGAGCAACAGTTGCTATGGCCGATTACCCAAACTTTGCGTATAGTAGGCCAAGCGGCGTTGTTGCGACACTATACAGAGATCAGGGTCCTAAATTTTACAAGGTAAACCAGCCGTTTCATGCAGCTGGCTGCGCTTGCCGCCTGAACAGACTTGGCATGACCATATTCTCATACGGTCACTTTGCCTTAGGTGATCGCTTTCCTGCATTGGTTGACAATAGCGGCATAGGCCACCTTGCGATAAAACTTGAGGATCATGACTCAGAGCATCTTAATGGTTCAGATCGTGCCCGTCGAGGCCATAAAGAAATTAGTTTAGAGAATTTTTCCGCGAACTTAGAGAAAAAATTCTCATTCATAAATTGGGGTTTGCTGAGTAGTATGTAAGTAGTTAAAATATTCTTGGTTTTTCTATTCTAAACGTACGACTTGCAACTTGAAATCTAATTTCATGCTAAACCACCCTAAGGAACCCTTGTGAAGAAGAAAAAATCACGATTTTCAATAAGTGACATAAGGCCAGAAAATATATTTTGGCCGGGCATTGATTCTGGCATACATCAGCTTTCACAAGAGTCAATTAAACCAGTAGTACTACCTCAGGCTGTAGATTTGAACGCAATAGTTGCAGCAAGTGGATTAGAGCACCGGCACCATATTACAGATTTTTATAACCGATCTAAGAGATTCAGGATATTCCCGTATGGTATCGCCTTCCCTACTCTTATTATTGCCGCTGAAAATATCAGCATTCATAAATCCATAGTAAAAATTAACGATAAATATTTAATAAACGGCCCTTCGGGCTTGCGAATTATAAATAGATTGTCTCGATCTACTAATAAAAAAAGAATGGAAAGGGTGGATAATATTGCTAAGTCTTTTGCCGATAAAAGAATTAATAATAATATATGCCTTCCTGATGCTTCAGAATCAGACCGCAACTTAGACTTAATATTGGTGGCGAAAAATCTGTTTAATTTCTATCACTTTACAAAAGAAGCCTTACCAAATCTTGCCCTTTATGAAAGCAATAATCTTACCGGAAATATTATTATTAACTCTCAAAACAAAACAGTAGCGAAGTTCGTTAAAGAAGGGATTGAAAAGTTTTTTCCCGAACTTGCAAATCGCGTTTTTTTATCTTTTGGCAACATTAACGTCCATCGTGCGTTGTTGCCAATAGATACGCGGTTCTTTTACTATCAAGGTAGTGATGAAAGTATGCCGTCACTTGGAGCAGCAGCGAAGGTAAGCTGGATGTGGGAAGATCGAGCTTTAGGCGAACGTAGCTTAAAAACACTTGGAATGAATAGTTGTGAAACGTCGCTATTCGCATTCCGTAAGCGCGTTTTGCAGAGAGTAGACGAGACCCGTAGCGAAAGTGATTTTACATCAAAGTCGCGCAGGCTTTATGTGGCCCGGCGTCCTAGTCAGCGCTTACGAGTAATAAAGCAAGAAAACGAACTGATCAGCACGCTGACCGAGCTAGATTTTGAAGTTATTTACTTTGAAGACTACGATGTTTTGACTCAGGCAAGGCTTGTTTCCCAAGCAGAAGTCATTGTTACTGCGCATGGAGCGGGTCTAACGAACATGCTTTATACACAACCGGGATGCCTGGTTGTTGAAATCTCAAATTTACAGATCGCTTTGCTGCGCTTCGGTGATTTTAACCCGCTCGCTTTGGTATCTCAAGCGAAATACTTACATTTTTTCACAGATCACGATTGGCCAAATCAGGATGTCATTCCCGACTACGGCAAGCATAGCCTTGTTGGATCAAAGCTTGATCATATGGGAATATCAATTTTACGTTCAGCCATCTTAGCACACCTGCATCCTACACGGCATGATGAATTGATGAAGACAGCCGCAGACTTGAACAGTAACGGTAATTTTGAGGAGCTGGAAAGTTTCTTCCTACTGAACTTTGACCGAATGATGCATGAAGCTGATGCTCATGTCTGGGCGGCGAATTGCGCGGCATTCCGTTCAAACCTCCAGAATGCACTGGATTGCCTCGGACAAGCTTCACGGTTGGCTCCTCAACGGCGACCATTGCTTGAGCGTTCTCTAAATTTGGCACATCGTCTTGAAGCACACCAAAAGTTTGACCATTTGGCTTTTGGTTACTTTAGGTATCACTACGAGACTGCCGTCGATTTCTTCGCAAAGCATGGTTGGGATTCAAGCTCGTACCTGAAGGTGCTGGATGCAGACATTGATGTGACCGCTTTGGGAGACGAGAAAAGCGGAGCAGTAGATGAAAGTTAGTATGTCGCGATCTCTGACTGAGCAGAGGGTCTTTGTTGTTTGCGCCTGCATAGATTAAAGCCTGTCCCTAGTGCTCAATACAACCAAGGGCAGATCTCCAGCTTACCGGCACCAGAACTCATTGCCGTCTGGCCAGCGACGGGCCAGATTCCCAGCGATCAGGGTATCTCCCACGTCGGTACCGTCGATGGTAATGGTTCCCAGCACCCGAGTGCCTGTGCCGTCAATCCCGAAAACCTCGATGGACCAGCTATTGCCGTTCAGCAGCTCCTGCAGCTGGTAGGTCGCCGATGTGGCAAGGTCGGTTTCGATGGATCCGCCTCAGATATCGGTGCGCGATTCCGGCGTATCGAAGTCCTTTAGTCGGATGTTGGTCCCATTCAGCCAGATGGTATCGCCATCGACGATGCAGGTCTTGTCGGGTGTGTTGCGCTGGTTGTAACCGCAAATTGCTAAATTTCCGTCGGCACTAGTGCAGCATCGGAACCATCGGAGCATGTACCTACAGCTAGCAGGCACATGATACTAAGGGCGGCTGTCAGCCGATTACGAAAGCTGCCCTTCTGCAATTCAGGTCGCGTCTTCAATCAGGAAGTCTTCTTTTGAACGCCCATTCTCAAGGGCATCCTTCATCCAGTCGGGCTGGCGACCGCGGCCGGTCCAGGTCTGCTCGGGGTTTTCCGGATGGCGGTATTTTGGTGGCGAGAGAGGACCTGTCTTCTTGACTGGAGCACCCCCCGTCAGCTCAGCGAGGGTAAACCCCAATTCGCGTGCTGCGGCTTCTGCAGCCGCACGTGCCTCTTTGCGCTGCCGGGCTTCGTAACCATCGACGGCCTTGTTGACGTCCTTCTGAAGCTTCTTCAGGTCGTCCAGCGACATGCTGTTCAGATCAATATCTGCCATTGGTATCTCCTTAGCATTATCAAAAACTGCAGCGAAGCGCAGATATTTATCTAACTATCCAATCCGTTAAGCTATGCAATGATAATTTGCTTGCCTATCTGCAATTTTAACTTGACTTGGGCTCCTGTCGAAGCCGTTTAAATTAGCTTATAGATAGGCAGACGCCAAGCTATGTATTGATTATACAATACGTGATCATAATAGAAAAATCTGGCCGAGATTTTTGAAAGATTTTTTTAACTAATTGCACCGAGAATATGTAGTCGCGTGGGCCTTAAGTTTTTAGGGGTTAGCCTTCTTTTGCTATGGGTAGGGATACCCAAAACGTAGTCTCAACATTCACCGCAGATTCATATCCTATGGATCCGAACATTAATTCAATAAGGTTTTTTGAAATTGCCAAACCGAGGCCACTCCCCCCTTTGTTTCTCGTCAGATGATCGGCCTGCTGCGAAAATGGCTCAAATATTCTTTTCCCAAAATCGTCTGATATGCCACGGCCATTATCCTTAACCAGAATCTTGCAGTCGTGTTCGCTGCAGGTTACGTCAATGCTAACATTTCCACCCGAATTTGAGAACTTAACGGCATTTGATATAATATTTGTCAAAACCTGCTTGATCCTTAATGGATCCGCATGAACCATGACGTCAAAATCCGGGACCTCAAGGGTGAGGCTGACACTGAACTTTTGAGCATAGGGCTCGTTGTCAATAGTGACCTGTCTGACGAGGTCCACAATATCGAGGCGCTCCATCTTTACGGAAAAATGGCCGGTTCTGAGTTTTTGAAAATCGAGAAGTTCATCGACAACCTGGATAAGCCGCGCAGTGTTTCTCTGAGCCATACCAACTAGTTTCTTTATTTTTTCGGAGGTGGTGTCGCTGAGAGATCCTGTCAGAAGCCCTAGTGCGCCATATATGGCCGCAAGTGGTGTCCGAAGTTCGTGACTCACCGTGGCAACAAATTCATTTTTCAGCTCTTCGACACGCTTTTCGTCAGTGATATCAATTGTCGTGCCAAGCAGACGCACAGCTTTGCCTGTGCTATCGCGCTCTGTCACCCTCAGGATGGACTTCATCCATCTCCACGACCCATCCTGAACCTTCATGCGAAAGATAGTCTCAGATTTTTCTGTTGATCCTTCGATACATTGCGCATCGCTGGCAACAACGAATGCGAGGTCGTCCGGATGGACGCGTGCATGCCACTCTGCGTCTGAATCTAAACCTTTGACTTTTGATATTCCCAAAAGTTCATACCAGGTTTGTGATGCGAACCCGGTGCCAGTACGAAGATCGGACTCAAAAACCCCGATCTGGCTACCTTGCAATGCAAGATCCCAGCGCTGCTCCTGATCTTCTACCTTCCGCAGCGCCTGTACGCGACGCGTGACATCGATGTACGTAATGATATTCAGCGGCTCTTTATTCTTTTCGGCGGAATGACTCAGCTTTACGTCAAAATATCTTTCATCTCCATCTTCAAATATCACGCTAAGCAGGTTTTCGTCAGTGTCAGAAAATCTACTGTTAATAGGATTTTTATCTGCTGGAAGGGGGCTTGAAAGCAATTCGCTTATATTCCGGCCAACAATTGACATACTGTTGGATGCCAGTATACTATCGGCCATAGCATTGGAGAAAATAACTTTACCGTAGTTATCGTATATTACAACGCCAAGTGGCGCGCTCTGAACAATGGATCGGAACATTTAAATCAACCTGATCATTATTAAAATAAGTACGGCAATCCAGCGAAAATCATACTTCTTTTGGGACGTTCAAGCTACACTTTTCTGCTTGTCGCATTCTACAGATCAGCCTTGAGTTGAAAAGATGTTACCGGAATTTCTGATAAGTACGTCTCGTCAGATGCCGAGCCTCATAGAGACCAAGCCGTTTAAGAATACATACAAGCAGTTCATGCAAGCTTTCTGTTATTAGCTCGCATGGGCGCCAGAGGCTCCGCGCCATATAAAACAGGGGGTTCAGGCGGTCCGGACACTTTGCGGCTTCCCTGATGCACGCTTTCCCGTCATAAAGGGTGTGTAGCATGCAAGGATCCGCCCCCATAACCCCGCCCCCGAAACCGGCCTGGAACCGCGGCAAGGTGGTGGGCAAGAAGCCCCCGCTCACCCCTGACGAGGTC
>MDTG01049812.1_pt1 | contig 19483 bp, 16 predicted proteins | sample 811421 | NCBI WGS metagenome assembly MDTG01 (sample SAMN05326645, study PRJNA326480) | marine metagenome | isolation source: seawater | place: Pacific Ocean: South East | collected 2011
AAAACACTTATCTAAATTAATTCCAAACGCGTGACCTGCTCCATAAGTAACATAAAGTATGTCAGTTAATGCATCAGCGACCTCCAATAAGTCCTTCTTTTTCATTGCTTCTTTAAGTTCGTTTAGCTCCTCTTCAATAAGATCAAGTCTTAATTTATTGATTTTATCAGTGCTAAATGTGGGTTTGTCTTTAACCTCTTGTCCAAATGTTTTCATGAAAACTCCAACCTTACTAAAATTTGACATAATGCTCCTGTAAGTTTTTAAAAAATTAATGTATATATATTAATTAAATAATTACTAATTAATCAATGAAATTAAGAAAAGAATTTGACAGTATAGGATCAATTAATGTTCCAAATGATAAATATTGGGGCGCATCTACACAAAGATCAAAAAAATATTTTGACATAGGTGAGTTTTTAGTGAGGCCTGTTTTAATAAAATCAATTGCAATAATTAAAAAAGCAGCTGCAATAGTTCATGAAAAAGAAAAACAAATTCCAATCAACATTTCTAGGGCGATAGTAAAAGCGTCAAATGAAGTTATTTCTGGAAAATTAAATGATCATTTTCCTCTAAAAGTTTGGCAAACTGGCTCTGGGACTCAAACAAACATGAATGTAAATGAGGTAATCGCTAACAGGGCTATTGAAATTTTAGGAGGTAAAAAAGGGACTAAGAAACCAGTTCATCCAAATGATCACGTAAATAAATCTCAATCAACGAACGATGTATTTCCTACATCAATGCACATAGCTATTGCTATAGAGACAAAAAATAAATTATTACCCTCACTTGAATTACTAAATAAAGAATTAAAAAAAAAAGTTTCTCAATTTAAAAATATTGTTAAAGTTGGTAGAACTCATCTTCAAGATGCTACACCTTTGTCACTTGGTCAAGAATTTTCTGGATATCAATCTCAATTAAATGATTGTATTTTGAGAATAAAAAATGCACTGAATGAAATTTATTTTTTAGCTCAAGGTGGAACAGCAGTCGGAACAGGAATAAATACTAAAAAAGGTTTTGATAAAAAGATAATCAATGAAATCAAAAAAATTACAAAACTTCCATTTAAGCCCAGCAAAAATAAATTTGCTGCTTTGGCAGCTCATGATGAAATAGTAAATTTTTCGGGAACACTAAACACTACCGCAGTTAGTTTAATGAAAATTGCAAATGATATAAGATTTTTGGGCTCTGGGCCAAGAGCAGGTTATGGTGAAATTATATTACCATCAAATGAACCTGGCTCATCAATAATGCCTGGTAAAATTAATCCAACTCAATCAGAAGCAGTTACAATGGTTTGCGTAAAGGTGATTGGAAATCACAATGGTATCACTATGGCTGGATCGCATGGTCATTTTGAACTTAATGTATTCAAACCACTAATTGCTCACAACATTTTACAATCAATAGATTTACTTGCGGACAGTACTAAAAACTTTTCACTTTATTGTATTAAAGGGATTAAGGCAGACAAGAAAAAGATAAAAGATTACTTAGACAACTCGCTCATGTTAGTCACAGCGTTAGCACCACATATTGGATACGATAACTCAGCAAAGATTGCAAAAAGTGCTCTTCAAAATAATACGACTCTTAAAGAAGAGGCTTTGAAAACTGGTCTTATAAATGAAAAAGATTATGATAAAATTGTTGATCCAAAAAAAATGATTTATCCAGCATAATAATTAAAAAAGTTATTTACGAAGTTTTTAAAAGTTATCTTATTAAAAACTCTACTTTCCTGTGTATTAAAAATTCTTAAAAATTCCTCTAAATTATTATTCTGTAAATTATCTATTCTAGGATTATCAAATCTTACATTCTTTGTGTTAAAGTTATAAACAAAATCAATTTGTATCTTTTTAACATTTTTTCTATTTTTTTTTTGAATTTGAAAAGAACTATAAAAATTATTTATATCGCTAAATTCTAATAAAATTGTACCTATTAAATTAAGGCCATCGTCGTCTAGCGATAACAGACTTTCATTTAAAGATATTCTTAAATCATTTTTCCACCTAATGAAAGAGTCAGAAAATTTTATATCACCCTCCTCCATCGAAATATTTAAGAATAAATTATTTAATTCATTTATATTTGTTATTTTTTTTACTTTGAGTAACAAATTTCCACTTAAATTTTTGTTATTAAGAATTTCTGAACTTAAAAGATCAATAATAATTGAGTCGTTCTCAAAAATATTTTTTGAACTTAAACCTTCGTAATTAAAGATTGCATTAAAGTAGAAAGGTTTAAAATCAATTGATCCCTTGTAAGAATTTTTTTTGTCCGAGGAAGAAAATGTAAATGAATCTTTTTTTAAAAGGTAATTAATTAAAGTATCTTTATTTATAAACAATATATCTAGAAATCCATCTTTATCATCTTTATCATAGTTTGTTTCATTATCGACACTTAATCTTATTTTTTTTGAGTTAAATTTTGTTAAAATTTTTTTTTCAAACTTATCATTTTTAATAATAATCTTATAAGGTATTTTAAAAACTTCGTTTTTTGAATTTAAAACATTTTGAAGGTTTTTTGCATCGTAATAAAATTCACTATTGTAAATTTTATTAATCAGCAAAACTTCATCATTTTCATTTTTTAAAAAAAGGTTACTTCTTTTAAAAATAATTTTATTTTCATTTGGTTCTATATTTAAAAGATTTTTAAAAAATAAAAAATCATTTAAATAAAAATTAAAATCTGTTTTATTAAAGACTAAATTTTCAATATTTATTTTGTTAGTAGAAAAAAAATCACCCACTCCAATAAATACTTTTAAATTTTTTGAAACAGCTATCTCTTTTTTTTTTCTAAGTATAGATAAATTTTTTGCAGAAAAATGTGGCCTAGGCAATAAACCGTAGGTTATAGGTTCATTAAAATTAATGTCGAAATTATAATTTTTGGATATTTGATTCTTAATTTGCAACTGAATGATATTTTTATTGTAAAAAGTTGGCACCAAAAAATAAGATAGGGTCAAAATAACAACTGCCGCAATTGCTAAAAAAACCCTATTATCCTTATCAATTATAATTTTTTTAAAATTTGATTTAAAGTATTTTAGCTTATTAAAATTGCTTTCTATTAAAGCATTTATAGATAAAATTTGTTTCTTAATTTTTTTATTAATTAAATTATGTTTGCTCATAATGGCTTTGACAACTTATAATTAAAAATTTTAAATGGTAAACTCTGAATATTTAAAAAACCTAAATAAAGCCCAAAAAGATGCTGTTATGCACTTAGATGGCCCCTTACTAATAGTTGCTGGAGCTGGATCAGGCAAAACAAAAGTGCTTACAGCTAGAATTGCAAATATAATCAAACAAAAAAAAGCTTTTCCAAATCAAATTCTTTCAGTAACTTTTACTAATAAAGCATCTAGAGAAATGCAAATGCGAGTAAGTAGAATACTAGGTTCTGCAGCTATAGGACTTTCTTGGCTCGGAACCTTTCACTCTATTTGTGCAAAAATATTGAGAAAACATGCAACAGCAGTAAACTTAGATTCAAATTTTACAATTATAGATACTGATGACCAGATAAGACTTATTAAAAATATATGTAAATCTGAAAATATAGATATTAAACAAATCGCTCCAAGATATGTCCTAGCAATTATCGATCGATGGAAGAATAAAGGATTTTATCCAAATGAGGTAATAATTAATCATAAAGATATTTATGAAAAAACGATCCTGCCGGTATATAAAATTTATCAACAAAAATTGATTGATTTAAACTCATGTGATTTTGGAGATTTGATATTACATGTAGTAAAAATTTTAGAGAGAAATGAAGATATAAGGGATATATATTCAAAAAATTTTAAGTACATTTTAGTAGATGAGTATCAAGATACAAATTTTATTCAAAGCAAATGGCTTCAATTACTTACCGAAAAAAATAAGAATCTCTGTTGTGTAGGAGACGATGACCAATCTATCTATAGTTGGAGAGGTGCTGAAATTAAAAATTTTTTAGAATTTGATCAGATTTATAAAGATACAAAGATAATTAGACTTGAAGAAAATTACAGATCAACTCCAAATATTTTATCTGTAGCGTCTGAGCTTATTGCAAATAATCAAAACAGAGTTGGAAAAACATTAAAAGCAACTATGAAGACTGGGGATCCGGTTAAACTAAACTGTTTTAAGAATGGAAAGGACGAAGCAATTGGAATTTCTGACGAAATAGAAAAAATTCAAAAAAAAATTTCTTTTAATAATATTGCTATACTTGTTAGAGCGATTTTTCAAACTAGGGAGTTTGAGGAAAGATTTTTAAAAATTGGATTGCCCTATAGAATACTGGGTGGAACAAAATTTTATGAAAGAGCAGAAATAAAAGATTGTATTGCTTATCTAAGACTTATTTATCAGAGCAAAGATGATTTAGCGTTTGAAAGAATTGTAAATAATCCCAAAAGATCAATAGGAGATAATTCAATTAAGCAAATTCATGATTATTCAAAAAAAAATAGTTTAAATTTAGAAAATTCGTCTAGAGAAATGATTAATAAAAATCTTATTAAGCCAAAGACTAAAATTGGTTTAAATACATTTTTAGATCTATTGCTAAAATGGCGAAACGATTTAAATATCAAAAAAGTATATCATGTTAAATTGTTACAAATAGTTTTAGATGAGTCGGGTTATTCCGCTATGCTAAAAAATAAAAAAGACTTGGAGAATGAAAATAGATTAGAGAATATTAAAGAACTTTTAAGCGCAATGAAGGACTTTGATAATCTAGAGAGTTTTTTAGAGCATGTTTCATTAGCAACTTCTGTAGATCAAGAATGGGATGGAGAAAAAATTAATATGATGACAATGCATGCAGCTAAAGGCCTTGAATTCAAAGCAGTTTTTTTACCAGGTTGGGAAGAGGGTCTTTTCCCACATCAAAAATCTATTGAGGAAAAAGGTCAAAGTGGATTGGAAGAAGAGAGACGATTAGCTTATGTTGGAATTACCAGAGCTAAAGAAAAAGCATACATCTCTTTCTCTATGAATAGATTTTACCAGGGTGATTGGATTGATAGCATGGCATCAAGATTTATAGAGGAATTACCAGAAAAATTCATAGAAAAAAATTCTTTTTTCGATGAAACTAAAGATGAAGATGTTGATTTTGAATTTAATCAAGATTTTGATCCTGAAGATAATATAAGAAGTCCTGGTTGGATACGTTATCAAAAAAGAATTAAATGATTGAAAAAAATTTAAAAAAATTAAAAAGTAAATTTAAAACATATAGAATTGATGGTTATATAGTACCACAGAATGATGAGTATTTTTCAGAGTACTCGAAAAAAAATAGACTTCAAATAATTTCTAATTTTAGTGGTTCTGCCGGCTATGCAGTAATACTTAGAAATAAGAATTATTTATTTGTTGACGGAAGATACACAATTCAAGCCCAACTAGAATCATCCAAAAACTTTAAAATTGTAGATTATAATAAAATTGTTAATTGTGATCTATTTAAAAAATTAGTTTTGGGGTTAGACCCAAAATTATTTACAACGTATCAAGTAAAAAAATTTTTTTTAAAATATAATAAAATTAAAAAAATAAAAGATAACTTAATAGATAAAATTCATAAAAGTAAAAATTTTCAAACAAAACCTTTTTACTCCCTAAATAAGAATATTACTGGCCAGGATTTTAAGATTAAAATAAATAATGTTACTAAATATTTGATTAAAAATAAGTCAAATTACTTATTTATTTCAGCACCAGAGAATGTTGCTTGGCTTCTTAATATAAGAGGTTATGATAATCCAAACAGTCCCATACCGAATTGCTATTTGTTTTTAGATAATAAAAAAAATTGGTTTTTAATTACTGAAAAAAATAAAACAATAAATTTGGTAAACGAAAAAAAATTAAGAATTAATCAAATAATTGAACCAAAAAATTTTGAAAATTTAATTAATAGATTTAAAAGCGGAAAAATAATTATAGATTCCAAAACGTGCTCTCTTGATTATGAAAATATCTTAAAAAAAAAATTTAAAATTTTGAAAAAAGATGATCCAATTTATCTATTTAAGTCTATTAAGAATAAAAAAGAGATTCAGAACATGATTAAAAGCCACATTTATGATGGTGTAGCATTAACAAAATTTCTTTATTGGATTAAAAAATCTTATAAAAAAAAAAATTACAGAATTAGACGCCATTAAAAAACTAGAAAAATTTAGAAAATTAAATAAAAATTATTTATATCCTAGCTTTAACACTATTGCTGGAAGTGGTGCTAATGGCGCGATTATTCATTACAATGCTAAAAAATCAAAAAAAAAGATCATTAAAAAAAACGATATCTTTTTATGTGACTCAGGAGGGCAATATAAATATGGAACGACTGATGTCACAAGAACTATTTGTTTTACAAATCCCAAAAATTACATAAAGAAAATTTTTACTTTAGTTTTAAAGGGTCATATTGCTGTTGCAAATACAGACATTAAAAAAAATTATACCGGTAAATCTATAGATCAAAGAGCAAGAAAATATTTAAAAAAGTATAACTTAAATTATAGTCACGGTACAGGTCATGGTGTTGGTTTTTTTTCAAATGTTCATGAAGGACCACAGGCTTTATCTAAAGCTAATAAAATCCAAATTTTAAAGGGAATGATTTTAAGTAATGAACCAGGGTTCTATAAAAAAAATCAATTTGGAATTCGGATTGAAAATTTACTTTATGTTAAAGAAGTAAATGGAAATTTAGCTTTTAAAAATCTAACACTGGCACCAATAGATAAAGAACTAATAGAATTTAAAATGTTAAACAAAAATGAAAAAAATTACTTATTTAAATATAATTTACAAATTTATTCAAAATTATCTCCATTTTTGAAAAAGAAAGAAAAAAAATGGTTAGCTTCCTTTATTATTTAACATAGCTAACCAATCATTTTGATTTAAAATTTTTATCTCTAGTTCTTTTGCTTGGTCAATTTTTCTTTTTGTGGGATTTGAACCAATTATCAAATAATCTAGTTTCCTTGACACATTACTAATTATTGAGCCAGAATTTTTCTCAATTAAAGACTTAGCTTCTGCTCTACTCATATTCTCTAATTTTCCAGTTAACATAAAAGTTTTATTTGTTAAAGGACCATCTTTTTTGAGTACTATGGCATCACTTATTTTTAGAATCTTATTTAGCTCTTTGAGAACTTTAATATTTATTTTATTAGAAAAAAAATTTTTAATAGAATTAATTTGAGTTTCACCAATTCCATCAATATTGAGAAGATCATTAAAATTTTTATTTTCACCCAAAAGTATAAAATTTTGAGAAGTTTTTAAATATCTTGATATTAATTTTGTATTTTCTAATCCAATATGTCTTATGCCAAGAGAATAAATAAACTTTTCAAGGGAGATTTTTCTTTTCTCATCAATAGAATATTTTAAATTGTTAACTGATTGATTGCCCCATCCGTCCATATTTTTTATCTTTTCATAATTCAAATGAAATATGTCTTGTGGTAGTCTCACTAATTTAATATCCCAAAATTTTTCTACAATTTTTTTTCCAAAGCCTTCAATATTAAAAGCTTCTTTTGATACGAAATGTTTAATTTTCTCAATGGAAACTTTTTCACATTCAAATCCATCACTAGAGCAACGTCTTACCGCATCATTTTTTTTGGTTAATGAATTGAAATCTTTAATAGTTTTAGACCCACAAGAAGGACATCTGTTTGGAAAAGTAAATTTTTTTGAATTTTTATCTCTTTTTTTAAAATTAACTGAAATAATATGAGGTATTACATCACCAGCTCTTTCTACAGTAACTTCATCTTTTATTCTTATATCTTTTCTGGCTATTTCATCCTCATTATGTAAAGTTGCATTGGAAACTACCACGCCCCCTATGTTTATTGGTTCAATTTTTGCAACTGGTGTTAATGCACCTGTTCTTCCTACTTGGATGTCAATATCAATGATTTTTGAGATGCCACTATTAGCAGAAAATTTATGTGCAATTGCCCATCTTGGAGCATTTGAAACATTACCTAATCTTTTTTGAATCTCAAAACTATTTACTTTATAAACTATACCGTCAATATCAAAATCTAACTCATTTCTTTTTTTTTCAATTTCATTGTAATTTAAAATTAATTTTTTTATCCCTGTTAAAACTTTGTTTAATGGATTTATTTTAAATCCCCATTTCTTCAGTTTATGCAGAAAATCACTTTGACTATTTATTTTCATACCCCTTTCAAATCCAAAGGTATAGGCAATGAACTTTAAGGGTATCTTTTTAGTGTCATCAGGATTTTTTTGTCTTAAAGAACCAGAAGCTGCATTTCTAGGGTTTGCAAATTTTGCACTTAGTTTTTTAAAATCACTATTTTGAATAAAAACTTCACCTCTAATATCAATATCTTCTGGAAAATCTTTCTCTGTTATATTCATAGGTATATCACTAATAGTTTTTAAATTTGCTGTAATATCTTCTCCTTCACTTCCATCTCCTCTAGAGACACCTGTAATAAATTTACCATTTTTGTAATTTAGTGAGGCTGAAATTCCATCAATTTTAGGTTCGGCGCTGTACTCAATTACAAATTCTTTATCTTTATCTAAATAATTTAAAATTTTTTTCTCAAAATTATTGAGGTCTTCTTCAGAAAATGCGTTAGCAAGTGAAAGCATTGGTGCTCTATGATTAACCTTTTTAAAATTTTTTGATGGTTTATGTCCCACATTTATTTGAGGTGATTTTTTACTTTTTAAAAAAATATATTTTTTTTCTAAATCTATTATTTCTTTCTTTAATTTATCAAAATCTTGATCGGAAATTTCTGATATGTTTTCATCAAAATATTTTTGATTATAGTGTGTAAATAATTTTATTTTCTTATTGTAATTTTTTTTGATCAAGTTTTTTTTCATAATTAATCAAAAAGTTTTTTAAATTTATTAATTATACCTTTTTTTTCTTTATTTTTTAATTTTTGTAATTTTATTTCATAATCTTGATTAAAAACTTTGTATGATTTTTTGTACCATTCGCTTGATTGATAATTATATCCTAATAAATTTGCGTATTTTTGAGACTCTTCTAGCAATCCAATTTTATAATTTACCTCAACCAATCTATGGAGTGCCTCTTCAACAAAGATTGTTTGATCGTATTTTTGAAGAATATTTTTAAACCTATTAATTGCTGCAACCCACTTGCCTTTTTTAATATAATGTCTTCCTAAGTACATTTCTTTGGAGGCAAGAATATCTTGAATTAAATCAAGTTTAAATTTTGAATCTAGTGCAAAATCAGTGTTGGGGTATTCGCTCAAAATAAATGAAAATTTATCTCTAGCTTGTAACAAAGGACCTGTATCTCTTTTTTCATCCTCAATTGTCTCATAATAACACATTGCTATAAGATAATGTGCATAAACTATATTTTGATCTGTAGGATAAGTTTTAATGTATCGCTCTAAATTTATGAGAGCTTCTGCATAGTAATTTTGCAAGTAAAAAGAATATGCAGCCATTAATGCGGAACGAGGTGCCCATTTAGATTGAGGGAAAAGCAATTCTGCTTCTAGAAATTTTTTTGCAGCAAAGTAAGGATCGTTCTCCTCTAAAGCTTTATAAGCTTCTTTGTAAGCTGTAACCATTTCTAAATCCTGATCTGCCTCTTTGATCTTAGAAATTTCTTTAACTTCCTGAGCACATGAACTTAATAGAAAAAATATTAAAAGCGCTGACAAAAACTTAATTTGATTCATTAGTGACTTATATAATTTTAATAGATAATTATAAAGATCTTAAATTAAGCTATTGATCTTAAAAGACTTCTGTTAATGACCGTATGAGGTAAATTTCTTTCTTGAATTTCTACAATTGAAAAGTTTTCTTTGTTTTCAAATACTTTTCTTAACAACTGATTTGTAAGGTAATGTCCACCCTGTGAACATTTTACACTTGCTAACATTCTATATCCGCATGTAAATAAATCACCAATACAATCTAAAATTTTATGATTTACAAATTCCTTAGAGTTTCTAAGACCATTTTTATTTAATATTTCTTTATCCTTTACAACGATTGCATTATCTAAACTTCCACCTTTAGCTAAACCATTTTTTTTAATTTTTTCTATGTCTTCGTATAAACAAAAAGTTCTAGAATAAAAAATTTCTCTTAAATCATCTTCATAAACATTTACTTTATTTCTCTGATTTCCAATTATAGGATTTTCATATTTTAATTCAAAATCTATATCCAATCTTAATTTTGAAGGTGAAATTGAAATAGTTCTATCTCCATCTTGAAAATCAATTTTTTTGTTAATCTTAATAATTTTAATTGGGGCGTTACTTATTTCTAAACCCACATTAATTATTTTATCAATGAATTCTTTTGCTGAACCATCTAATATGGGAACTTCCTCTTTATCAATTTCAACAAGCGCATTATCAATTCCTAGACCAAAAAGAGCTCCCATTAAGTGTTCAATTGTAGAAACAATTGCTCCAGTCTCATTCGATATAGTTGTATTCAAAGAGGTGTTACTAACATTGGAAAAATTTGGAAAAATAAGATTATTTTCTCTTAAATCTATTCTTTTAAAAACTATTCCAGTGTTTGGATCAGCTGGTTTTATACAAATGTTTGCTATCTGGCCGCTGTGAAGTCCAACTCCACTAAAGCTGATACTTTTTTTTATGGTTTTTTGGTTTAATGCTGACACAAGTGACTTGTATTACCAAATATAATGAACTCAAAAACAACAAATGTTACTAGAAAATACGATCTAATTGAAAAAATTAAAAAATTTTTCAAAAAAACCACTATATCTTGGGGCTTTGTTAATTAACATTACTTCATTTGGATTATGTCCATTAATAATATCTTTTGCCTTTAGAAAAATATCTCCATCTTTATCAGATAAAAATTGTCTTATATAGTTGGCACTTAAAACTTGGCTTAATGAAATTTGGTATTTTTTTAGTATTTTCTCTAATTCATAAATAAAATTATTTGGAATACAAATGAACTTAATATCTAAGGAAAAATTTTTACATTCAATATTTTCTGGTAAAGAAGGAAAATCTTTACCATTAAATCTATAATTTTGAATAATAATATGGGAAATCTTTTTTTTTTCTATTGTTTTTTTACAATAGTCTCTTGCTTCGTAAAGAACATTTCTTAAATTTTTAAAATTAATATCATTTTCATAATTTTTTTTTATAATGCTAATATCTACTGGAAAAAAAATATCTAAATCGATAATTACTGATGTTTTTTTAATAAAATTTTTAATTTTCTTTTCAATTTCAAATATATTTTCATTCAAAAAAAAATCTAATTTTTGAAAATTTATTTCATCAAAATAATCTTGAATTATAAATTCCTTTTTAAAAATTGTTTCTTTTATCTCTGAATTTACAGAAATTACAAATTTTTCTGGACTTATTAATAAAAAGGTTTCGTAATTAAAATTCTCATCCATTTGTAATTACTTGATTATGTTGGCGTAAATCAAATTTTTTAATATCATTTTTTTCATTTTCTTTTGAAAAAAGTAGAAATAATTCTAAAGATTCTTTTACTTTATTTTTGGGTAGTAATATCTTTACCCCATCTCTTGTTTCTATATCCCATCTACCAGATTTGAAAGAAAATAAATTTTTAATATTACCGAAATCAAAATTTGTTTGATCAATAGCTTCTTTTAATCTTAAAAAATTTTTTACTTTAAAATCTCCAAATACAAAAGGGATATTCTCATCATTGTTACTTTCTATTAATTTACCATTTGAGCCTAAAATATAATATTTATCTTTTCTTTTAATCCTAACTAAAAAATTGGTTTTATTAATATTAATATCCAAAGTTGATGGATATATCTTAAAAACTGTAAAACTTTCAACTAAATTATTGGACTGAATAATCTTTCCTATTTGAACTTTATCCACAAAAAATAAATTATCTAATTTTAAATAACTTATTCTTTTTTTAATTTGAAAATTGTTTTTTTCATCTAAACCTTTTATTGAAATTTTATTTACTTCAGCAAAATTTTTACCTATGAAATTTTTATTATTTAAAGTTCCAATTGACAAAAATAAAAAGAAATATAACAAAATTTTTTTACTTTTTTGTTTTTGCATCTTTTAAAATTAATTCAATTAGTTTTATAAAACTGATACCATGATATGCGGCAATTTCGGGTACTAACGATAAGTTTGTCATACCTGGTTGAGTATTTACCTCAAGAAGAAAAAACTTTTTTTTAAAATATTTAAAATCAGATCGTGTCACACCTTTACATCCAATTAATTTATGTGCTTTAAGGGCTAAATTCATTAAATCATTAAATTCATTTTTTTTTAAATTTACCGGAATAATATGTTTTGTATTTGCTTTAGAATTATATTTTGCCTCATAATCATAAAATTTTCTTTTTGGTTTTAATTCGATAGCTCCTAATTTTTTATCTCCAATGATTGCAGCTTGGATTTCTCGTCCAGGAATAAATTCTTCTATAATAATTTTTTTATAATCTTTTAAGAGGTTTATATTTTTCAAAATATTCTTTTTGGTGCAAATAAATACATTTACACTAGATCCTTCATTAATTGGTTTAATTACAACTGGAAATTTTAACTTTTTTTGAATTGTTTTTATCAAGTCTGATTTTGACAAATCATAAGCATAGGAAAAAAATTTTGGAGTTCTAATACCATTTTGTATGAAAATCTTTTTAGATAACTCTTTATCCATGGCTATAGCGGATGCCATTACACCAGAGTGTGTGTAAGGTATTCCTGTTGTCTCTAAAATTGTTTGTATATATCCATCCTCACCAAACTGACCATGGAGAGCATTAAAAATTATATTTGGTTTAAAATATTTAATAACATTAAATAATTTATAATCAGGTTCAGAAATTTTAATTTTATAACCATTGTTAGATAGTTCCTTTGCAACTTGTTTGCCCGTATCCAGACTAATTAATCTTTCTTTAGAAATTCCGCCGGAAATTATTAATATTTTTTTTTTCAAATTATTCTAAAATTTTAATTTCTTTTTCTAAACTAATTCCAGTTTTTTCCAAAACATTTTTAGCAACATAATCAATTAACTTCTTCATATCATCGAATTTTGCTTCTCCTTTATTAATAAAAAAATTACAATGTTTCTGAGAAATACAAGCATCTCCAAAACTTTTATCCAAAGGCACAGACTCTTTAATTAATTCCCATACTTTTTTTTTAGTTTGAAGGATTGGATTTTTAAAAGTACTACCACTTGTCTTGATCTTTGTTGGTTGATTTTTTTCTTTAAGTGTTTTTAAATTATTCATTTCTTTCTCAATTTTTTTTATATCACTTTTGACACCTCTAAATGAGGCACTTAAAAAGATCAAATTTTCTGGTAAATCATTTTTTCTATATTCAAATTTTATTTTTTCAGATGGGATCGTTTTGACATTTCCCAAATTATCTATTGTTTGAACTGATACAAGTATATCTTTAAACTCTCTTCCAAAACAACCCGCATTCATTTTAATTCCACCACCTACAGTACCAGGAATACAAGATAAAAACTCAAATCCACTAATATTATTTTTCATAGCAAAATTTGATAAAGATCTGTCTAAAATACCACTTCCAGCAATTATTATCTCATCACGAAGTAGGGAGATATTGTTAAAATTTTTACTTAATTTTATTACAACTCCATCAAATAAATTATCATTAATCAATACATTGGATCCTGCGCCCAATATAAATATTTTTTCCTTATTATTTAATATTTTTAAGAAATCTATTAATTCTTTCAGATTATCGGCTTTATAAAAAACTTTTGATTTTCCACCAATATTAAACCAATTTTTTTTTTTTAAGTCATATTCAAATTTAACATTGTCACCAAATTTATTTAATATCTTTTTTAGTTTTTGTATTTCCATTACATTAATTCTGGAAGTTCTCTCATCCAACTAGAAATTGACCCAGCTCCCATACCTACTATAATTTTTTTCCCATACATATTTTTTTTTAAAAATTTCGCTAATTGAATTTGATTATCTAATAAAAATAATTTTACTTTAGAGTTCTTTATAATTTCCTTAGCAAAATCTTGATAATTAAATCCAAGTTTAATCTTTTCTCCAGCAGTAAATATTGGACATAAAATCACTGTATCTGCTTTTTTAAAAGCAAAAGAAAACTCTTTTCTCAAATCCTTAAGTCTAGATATTCGATGTGGCTGGAAAATACAAATCTTCTCAAAATTTTGATACACCTTGTCTATTCCCTCAAGCACAACTCTTATTTCTGTTGGGTGATGAGCATAATCATCATAAAAATTAATATTATTATATGAGAAAATCTTATTAAATCGTCTCTGAACACCCTTAAAATTTTTTAATCCTTTCTTAATATCTGACTGAGATATTCCAACAGTCAAAGCCACAGCAACAGATGCAACCGCATTTCTAATATTATGAATGCCAAGTAAAGGAATATTGATATTTTTTATTAAAGTTTTTTTTTTATTTGGAACATTAACTTGTAAATCAAATTTTGAAAAATTTATTTTTTGTTTTATATTTTTTATTAAGAAATTTGATTTTGAATTAATTCCATAAGTATAAAAATTTTTACTTCTTAATTTTTTTACAAGATCATTGTTAATTTTATCATCTAAGCATATAAATGACTTACCAAATGAGGGTACTTTCTCAATAAATCTAACAAAATATTCTTTTAGATCGTCAATAGATTTGTAAAAATCCATGTGTTCTCTATCTATATTTGTTATTATTGAGTATGTCGGTGGAATATGTACAAAACTTCCATCCGACTCATCTGCCTCTAAAATTGACCAATCGCTTTTACCTAATCTCGCAGTGTTTTTTAACGAGTTAATAACACCACCATTTATTACTGTTGGATCTAATTTTGTTGTTTGAAAAATTGAAGTTATTAATGAAGTGGTGGTTGTTTTGCCATGCGAACCAACAACTACAATATTTTTCATTAACGAAACAATATGGGCAAGCATTTTACCCCTTAGAATAATTGGTAAATTTTTTCTTTTTGCTTCAATTATTTCTGGATTATCTTTTTTTATTGCAGATGAAACAACAATTATAGTTGCATTTTTAAGGTTTTGCTTTTTATGTCCTAAAAAAATTGGAATTTGCTCTTTTTTTAATCTTTCCAAATTCTTATTAAAAGATAGATCGCTGCCTTGAACCTTAAATCCTTTTCCTTTCATTATTAGAGAAAGTCCACTCATACCAATGCCACCAATTCCAATAAAATGAATAACTTCTGTTTTGGCTAGTTCAATTTTCATTGATCACTCTCAAAATTTTTTGATTCGCGCTATTCCAAGTATTTTGGTAATTCATTTTTTTTAAATTTTCTTTTTTTTCTAAATAATTATTTTCATTTTTTATAATATTATTTAAAAGATCTTCAATTTTTTCCTCAAAGTTTTTTTGTTCAATTACCCAACAACATCCATTATTCTTATAAAAATTTGCATTTTCTAATTGATGATTATCTTTAGATGATGGTAAAGGGACTGCTATAAAAGGAATATTCATTACTGATAATTCAGCTAAAGTTGATGCTCCAGCTCTAGTAATACAAATATTTATTTGACTAAGTTTATTGGTAAAATTTTTATCAAAACTAAAAATTTCATTTTCTAAATTATTTTTTGAGTAAAAATTGGTTAAGGATACTATATTATTTTCTTTAGTTTGTTGTAGAATTTTAATTTGTATTTTTTTTGATATGTTCACAATTGAATTTTTTATATTTTTATCAAATATATTTGCACCCTGACTTCCACCCACAATTAATAAATTTAATTTATCACCTATCCTGCTAGGAGATTTTTTTTTGTAAACATGTTCTCTTACTAGAGGGTTTATGACTACTATTTTATTTTTATATTTTTCAGGAAAGTTTTTGATAGTATCTGTGTAACAAAATATCCTAATACAATATTTTAAAAAGTACTTATTTGATCGTCCTATTATTTGGTTGGGTTCTAATAGATATATGTCAGAATTTAAAAACCTTCCTGCTAAAATTACAGGAAGAGACATATACCCACCCGTAGAAAATATTTTTTGAATTTTTTTTCTCTTTAATAAAAAAATAGATTTTAATGTTAATATAAAAACTAAAATTATATTCAATGGAAGAAGAAAAATATTATTTAATTTAGGTGTATTGATGATTTCAAAATTGTAAATATTTTGATCTAAATATTTTAAACCTCTTTTATCGGTTGAAATAATCATATTAGCTTGCTTTGATAAATGTTCATATAAAATTACAGCTGGCAGGACATGACCACCAGAGCCACCAGTTGTAATTAAAAAATTTTTTTCCATTGTGTTATATTTTTCTTTTGGTCAAGTTAAGAATTATCCCTGATAAAATTGAGATACTTATTATTGAGGATCCTCCATAACTTATAAAAGGAAGTGTCATTCCAGTTGTTGGGAACAGCCGAATATTAACTCCGATATGTATCATAGCTTGAATTAAGATAAGACTTATACATCCAACTAAAACTAACTTAATTCTTTCCTCATTTTCTAAATAAACTTTTTTAAATACAGAATAAATAAATATTAAAAACATAAATAAAATTAAAATTATGGCAATCACGCCAAACTCTTCAGAAATAACTGAAATTATATAATCAGTATGCGCCTCTGGCACTCTATTTTTTAAAGTTCCTTCTCCAATTCCTTTACCAAAATAGCCTCCGCTTGTAATTGACTCGATCGCTTTTTCTGACTGTGCGTTGTGAGTACCAGTTTCAGAATTAAAAAAAGATAAAATTCTATTTTTTATATATTCAAATTTCGGTACAAAACTTATTAAGAAATAGAGAGCTATGACTAAAATCATACATGAAGTGATTAAAAAAGTAATATTGATACCTGAAATGAAAATTAAAAGTGACCAACTAAAAAAAACTAGCAGAGTTTGTCCAATATCTGGCTGAGCAGCTAAAAATAGAGCAATTATTAAAGTCACTAAAAATGAAAATGTATATTTAAAATAAATATTTTTATATTTTTCACTACTTAAAATTAAACTAATTAAAATTATTAAAAAGGGTTTTACGAATTCTATTGGTTGAAATCTGGGTAAGAAATTTAAATCTATCCATCTTTTTGCATTGTTTACCTCAACACCAATAATTGGGACTAAAAAAAGAAAAATTAATGAAAATAGAAAAATTATTGGAGAGATTTTAAATAACTTATTTTCATCTATCGAAGATATTATAAAAATTATTATAATTCCTAAAAAAACAAAAATTAAATGTTTAAAAAAAAAAGTATAATCATTTGTATCTAGTTTGTCTGAAGCTAATAATGATGTTGATACTAATGAAAAAAATAGACCTGTTGTGAATAATAAAATAATTAATGTAAGCAAAAATTTGTCTATATTTTTCCACCATTCATAATAAAAATTATATATTGACTGATTATTTTGCATTTACAAATTTCTTAATTAAATTATTGAAATAAAGGCCTCTATCTTCAAAATTTTTAAAATCATCAAATGAGGCAGCACTTGGACTAAATAGTATTGTTGTTTCTCTGAATTTATCTTTTTTTTGAATAAGAAATATTTTTTTCAATGCATCTCTCAAATTATTAAAATTTTGAAAGGTGACTTTTCCTTTTAGTTTTTTATTAAAAAACTTTTTATTTTTTCCATAAATAAAAGCTTTAATATTTTTGAAGTATTTTTTCGATAAAATAAATCTGTCATTCTTTTTGTAAATACCACCTAGTAGCCAATAAATATTCTTATTCGCTTTTAATAAACCGATTGATGATGAAAAACTTGTAGATTTTGAATCATTTATTATTGTTAAGTTCTTTTTTTGATAAATAATTTGTTGACGGTATTTTAATCCATTGAATCTTGTAATAGTTTTAATCAATGATTTTCTTTTAAGATTAAATTTTTTTGCTATCTCAATTACAAAAGATAAATTTTCTTTATTTGTTTCAGTTAAAAAGTATTTATTATCTATATTTTTCAAAAAATTGTGAATATTTTTTGTACTTACTTTTACTATCTTTGAGTAAAATTTATTCAATTTAATTTCTTTATCAATTAGAGGATCTTTATCTTTTACGAACGCAAAATTATCTCTAGATTGACTTTTTAATAATTTAAATTTTGCTTTAATATATTTTCTTAAAGTTCCATGTCTTTCGATATGATCAGGTGATAAATTTAAAATTACAGCATATTTCGAATTGAAAATCTTGCTATATTCTAACTGATAAGATGAGGCTTCAATAACAAAAATTGTTTTTTTCTGTACTTTTTTTGACGATAAAATTGGATTTCCAATATTTCCAACCAATCTAACATCAAATTTTTGATTTGCTAACGCTTCGTACATAAGTTGACACGTTGTAGATTTACCGTTGGTACCGGTAATGGTGATGCTCTCATTCTTATAAAACTCAAAAAAAACGTCTAAATCAGAATAAACCTTACTGTAATTTTTTTTTAAGAACTTAGATAATTTACATTTATTGACATCTATTCCTGGACTTAAAATAACTCTGTCTATTTTTAAATTAGAAATATCTTTAAAATTTATTAGTTTTTTTTTTATTATGGGATCTTTAACTTTTAATTGGCTATCATCATATAAAAAGAGTTCAGCTTTGTTTTTTAAAAATTTGAAAGTAGATATGCCACTTTTACCTAGACCATAAATTAATATTTTTTTTTTTAAAAAGATATTCAAGATAATGTCCTTTATCTTAATTTTAGAGTGGCCAAACCAATCATCGCTAAGATTATTGAAATTATCCAAAATCTTATTACGACGGTTGACTCGGGCCATCCTTTCTTTTCAAAGTGATGATGGATTGGTGCCATTTTAAAAATTCTTTTACCTGTAAGCTTGAATGAAATTACTTGAACCATGACAGATAAAGCTTCAAGAACAAATAAACCTCCTGTTATAGCTAAAACTATTTCATGTTTAGTAATGATTCCAACTGCACCCAAAGAACCTCCTAATGAAAGCGATCCAGTATCACCCATAAAAATTTTTGCTGGTGGAGCGTTGAACCATAAAAATCCAAGACATGCTCCAATAATTGCACCACAAAAAATTGATATTTCACCAGTTCCTTCAATATAAATGATTTGAAGGTATTCAGAAAAAACTATATTCCCTGTTACATAACTAATAAACGCAAAACATCCTGCAACTAAAATTACTGGGACCGTGGCTAAACCGTCCAAGCCATCAGTTAGATTTACAGCATTGGATGAACCCACAATTACAAAAATTGAGAATGGTATAAAAAACCATCCAAGATTTATTATTAAATTTTTAAAAAACGGAAAATAGAGATTATTAAATTCCTCATA
>MDTG01193511.1_pt1 | contig 19482 bp, 17 predicted proteins | sample 811421 | NCBI WGS metagenome assembly MDTG01 (sample SAMN05326645, study PRJNA326480) | marine metagenome | isolation source: seawater | place: Pacific Ocean: South East | collected 2011
CTAACCCTGAGTTAGCCTCAGAAAACTTAAGAATAGTTGCAAAAGAAATAGGAAATATTACTAATGTTATTGACGTAGAAGAAATATTAGATGATATATTCAGTAGTTTTTGTATTGGTAAGTAAATTTTGAAAAAAAAATGGTAAATTTTGACGTTATAGTAATTGGTGGTGGTCATGCAGGTGTTGAAGCCGCTTCTGCTTCATCAAGAATGGGTGCTAAAACTGTTCTAATAACTATGAAAATTGAAACAATTGGAGAAATGTCCTGTAATCCAGCGATAGGTGGCTTAGGAAAGGGACATCTAGTAAGAGAAATTGATGCACTTGACGGCATAATGGCTAAAGCAATAGATAATTCAGGAATTCAATTTAGGATGCTCAACCGTTCTAGAGGTCCAGCTGTACATGGCCCAAGATCACAAGCTGATCGTAAATTATATAAAAAAGCTATTTCAACATTCTTAAAATCAATTGAAAACCTAACAATTCTTGAAGAAACAGTTAAAGATTTTAAAATTGAAAACAATGAAATTCAAGCGGTTGTATTAAAAAATAATATTTGTATTAAAGCAAAATCAGTTGTCTTGACTACAGGGACATTTTTAGGTGGTATTATTCATATTGGGGATGAAAGAATTCCGGCGGGCAGAATTGGAGATGAGCCATCAAATCATTTATCTCAAAAAATAAGACAATTAAAGCTACCTATTGGAAGGTTAAAAACGGGAACACCACCAAGATTACTTAAAAGTAGTATTAATTGGAATAAAGTTGAGATGCAATCTGCAGACAGTCATCCTATACCTTTTTCTTACATGAATGACAAAATACATATTAAACAAATAGAATGTGGTATAACTAGAACTAATTTAAACACTCATAAAATAATAAATGATAATATTTCCTTGTCCCCTGTTTACTCTGGCTCAATACAAGGCTCTGGACCTAGATATTGTCCAAGTATAGAAGACAAAGTTCATAGATTTTATGAAAAAGACTCACATCAAATTTTTCTTGAGCCTGAAGGTTTAGATAGTCTTTTAGTTTATCCTAATGGTATATCAACTAGCCTACCAAAAAATGTTCAAAATGAATTCTTAAAAACAATTCCAGGATTAGAAACTGCTATTATAAAACAGTATGGATACGCAATTGAATATGACTACATAGATCCAAGAGCTTTAAACGATACCCTTGAGACAAAAACAGTAAAGGGTCTATTTTGTGCAGGTCAAATAAATGGCACAACAGGATATGAAGAAGCTGCAGCACAAGGCTTAATTGCAGGTATAAATGCTGCAATAAATTTAAGTTCTTACCCTAAATGGTTCACTCTAGATAGATCAGAGGCTTATATTGGAGTGATGATCGATGATTTAATAAATAGAGGCGCTCCTGAGCCATACAGAATGTTCACATCTCGAGCGGAGTTTAGATTGTTATTAAGGTCTGACAATGCAGATCAGAGATTGACAGATAAAGGAATAAAGTATGGCATAGTTGGGAAACAAAGGAAAATTTTTTGGGAATCGAAAAAGCTTAGTTTAGAAAATTCTTATGACATCATAAACAATTTAAGTGCCAAACCACATTTGTTAAAAAAACACAATTTACCAATTACAAGAACTGGAAAGGCAAGGTCACCGAAAGATATTTTATCATCTGGGAAATATTATATAAAAGATCTTTTTGAAATTTGGCCAAACCTAAAAAGAATACCTGAAAACTTGCACCAGCAGATAGAAACAGACTCCATTTATAATGTTTATCTTAAAAGACAAAAAGAGGACATAAAAATATATCAACAAGAAAATAAAACTAAAATACCCACAAACTTCGATTTTAACAGTATAAAAGGTCTTTCAAATGAGATTAAAGATATACTTAATAAAGCAAAGCCAAGAACTGTGGCGCAAGCATCTAACCTTCCAGGGTTTACGCCAACAGCTACTTTGCTCCTTTTAAGATTCCTAAAACGAGAGAAGAAAGATAAAGTTGCTAACGAATATTGACACTTATAATGAATTTTGTTCAAAAGTATTTGTTTCACGTGAAACATTTGAAAAATTATGTATTTTTCATAGGACGCTAATTAAGTGGCAAAACTCAATTAATTTAATTAGTAAAAGCACTATTTCAAATATTTGGAAAAGACATTTCTTAGATTGCGCACAATTATATACATATATTAGGGACATTGAGGGTAATGTTATTGACTTTGGTTCAGGAGCTGGTTTTCCAGGTATGGTATTAGCAATAATGGGTAAAAAAAATATTCATTTAGTTGAATCAGATTATAAAAAATGTGTTTTCTTAAAAGAAATTGCAATGCTTACAAAGGTAGATGTAACAATACATAATTGTCGGATAGAAAAATTAGCTTCTTTAAATGTTGAATTAATTACTTGTAGAGCTTTAGCCCCGCTCAATAAGTTAATAGATTATGCAGAAATTTTTATAAACAAATCATCAAATAATAATAAAAAATACCCTAAGATGCTGTTTTTAAAAGGAAAAACTATTAACGACGAGCTTTTAGAACTAAGTAAAAGTAAAAAAATTGTTTTTGAAGAGTATCCTTCTATAACAAATAAACACGGTAAAATTTTGTATATAAATAAAGTAGATGTGATAGAAATTAATAATGAAAAGTAAACATACACAAATAATTGCCATAGCTAACCAAAAGGGAGGTGTTGGTAAAACAACTACAGTTATAAACTTGGCTACAGCAATGGCTGCCTGTGATAAAAAAACACTTATTATTGATGCTGACCCTCAAGGAAATGCTAGTACTGGATTTGGTATCAAATATAATCAAAGAGATAAGGATTTATATTCTATTATTTGTGGTAAAAATAATATTAATTTATCAATTAAAAATACAATAATACCAAAACTCGATATTATTCCTACTTCACCAAATTTGTCAGTTCTTGAACAGGAATTAGTTAATGAAAAAAACAGAGAGTTTAAAATTCATTATTTAATAGAAGAAATCAGGAATTATTACGATTATATCTTTATAGATTGTCCACCCTCATTAGGTTTACTTACATTAAATGCTTTATGCGCAGCAAAAAGTTTAATCGTACCTCTGCAAACAGAATTTTATGCATTGGAAGGGCTAACCCAACTTATGAAAACATTAGAGTCTATTAAAAATAATTTTAATAATAAAATTATCCTTAAAGGGATACTTCTCACTATGTATGATAAAAGAAACAAAATATGTGAGATGGTGTCCACTGATGTCAAAAATCACTTTCATGATAAAGTTTTCAAAACAGTGATTCCAAGAAATGTTAGGATTTCAGAAGCGCCAAGTTACGGTCAGCCAGTTTTAATGTATGATATTTCATGCCCTGGATCTCAAGCATATGCTTCTCTGGCTGGTGAAATTATTAATCAAGAGAAAGATTTCCAATGAAACAAAAGAAAAATGTTAGAAATAAAGGTCTTGGGAGTGGTTTATCAAGTCTTTTGGGAGCAGAAGTAGAAAAAAATTCCGAAGATTTTAAAATGATTCCAACTGAATTTATAAAACCAGGCCCTTGGCAACCAAGAAAAATCTTTGATAAAAATGAATTAGAATCCTTGTCAAATTCAATTAAGAATCAAGGTATAATTCAGCCAGTCATTTTAAAAACAAATAAAAGCAAAAATAATCAATATTTTCTTATTGCTGGTGAAAGAAGATGGAGAGCTTGCCAATTAGCCAAAATTCATGAAATTCCTGCTATAATAAGAGACGACGTGGATGACAAAAAAGTTGCAGAATTGTCTTTAGTTGAAAACATCCAAAGATCTGAGTTAAACCCAATAGAAGAAGCAGAAGGTTATCGTTCTTTACTTAATAACTATAATTATACCCAGGAAGAAATATCAAAAGCATTAGGAAAGTCACGTTCTTATATTGGTAATATAATTAGGCTTTTATCATTGTCAGAAAAGGCTAAAGAATTCTTGTCCCAAGGAAAACTCTCAATTGGACAATTAAGACCTCTTATAGGTCATAAAGAAATAGATGTTTACTTGGAAATAATAGTAAAAAACAATCTTAATTCTAGACAAGTTGAAAAACTTATAAAAACAGGTAATGTTAACCACAAAAAATTAAAAACAAAAAACGTAGACATTAAAAATTTAGAAAATGAATTGTCAGAAAAAATAGGTTTAAAAGTTAATGTTAATTTTGATGATATTAAACAAACAGGATTCATAAAATTAGAATGTAATAATTTGCAAGAATTCAATTATATAATTGAAAAGATTAAGTCCTAATTTTATTTCTTGCTAATACGGAGGTTGATAATAAAAACTGAGAAATCAGTGTTTTTTCAGATAAGCTATTCAATTTACACTTCAATTCAAGCTCAATTAATCTTTTTAAAAGTAAGTTTATTGATTTTAGATCCCATAACTTACATTGAAAAATTATAAATTCTTTTCTTTTAAAAAAAATTGGTGGCTTAATTTCTTCTATTACATTTTTTAGATTTTTATTTGGTTGAGAAAGTAATAAAATTTTTTCAATTAATCTAAAATGATTAACAAACATTTTAATAAGACTAATACTAGTACTTTGATTTTCATATATACTCTCATAATAAGATATAGCAATTTCAGGTTTGCCATTAGAACAAGATTCAACAACCTTGTTGAAATTAAGATCAATATTGTTTGATACTAGTTCAAATAGCATATCTTCAGTAACATTCGTATTATTTGTTAAAAAATTTTCAATTTTTTCAATTTCCATTTTATTAGTAAGACTATCTGAGTTAAATCTTTGTGTTAGACTCATAATAAATTTATTTGAAAAAGAATGTTTATATTTTGAAAATAAATTAGAAAGTTCTGAGTAAATATTATTTAAATTTTCTTCATAGCAAGGTACTAAAATTGAAATTCTTGAAGTTTCAAAGTATTTTGTAAAAGAGCTTTTTTTTAAATTTCCACATTTTATTATAAGTAAATAATTTACACCTTTTTTTTCAACTGCTTCTAAAATAATTCGTTCTATATTTTTTGTAACAGGAATATGAATTAAATCCAAAATAATGAATTTTTTATCTGAAAAAATATTAAGAGTACAAATATTGTCATTTAGAATTGAAGGATTGTCTTTAAATTCATTACCATCTATTTTAGAGACACTAAAAGGATCATTCGTATCAATTTCATGGATTTGCAAAGTTTTTTTATGTAAAAGATCAATTAAGCCTGTATTAGGACCATATAAAAAAATTATATTAATATTATCAAAATCTTTTTTTAAATTATTTTTATAATTTTCAGAATTTATTTTCAATGTACACTTCTAATCAAAGTTTTTAATTTCATATAAAGTGATTTCGCAGAGCTTTTCGTTAGTCTTTCCTTAATATGTTCTATGCTTTTTTGTTGACTGTACAAAGAGTTTGTAGAGGAGCTTAATGCAGGGAAAGTTGTAAATGAACCAGACTTAATAATCTCATTTGAGTGTTTATTCTTCAAATTATAAGTAATGTAGGCTTTTGTAGACTTAAGTACATTAGTCCCACTCACTGATAACGTATTTGTGGATGTAAAACTTATACTAGCATTTAATATATATTCTTTTACAGTATTTTCTCTATTTCGAAAAAAACGTTTTAAATCTTCTTTGAAATATAAATTATATCTATCGTTTGATGTCTTAATTTCAATAGAATAATTATTTTTTTGAATTTCTTCGAAAGAATTGAGAGAACAACTATTAATTAAAAAAAGGAAAATAAAAAAGATTAGTTTTTTAAAGACAAACATTTTTACTCAATTTAAATCACAAAATTAACTATACGGTTAGGTATAATTATAACTTTTTTTGGACTGTTTTTCAAAAATTTTACAATATTTTTTTCTTTCAAAGCAATGTTTTCGATATATTTTTTACTAGAATTTATTGGGACTTCAATTATTGCTCTTACTTTTCCATTAACTTGTATTGGTAATTTTATATTATTTTTTTGAATGTAAATTAAATCAACTTTTGGCCAGCTCTGATTTGAAATTAAATCTTTATTACCCAAGTTTGACCATAATTCTTCTGCTAAATGCGGGATCATTGGATTCATTAAAATTAAAAGATTTTTTATGACATGAATAACCACAGATATATCATTATCATCATCAACTTTATAGGAAGAAATTGCGTTAAATAAACTTCTTACTGATGCAACAGCAATATTGAAATGAAATTCATCTATTGCTTTTGTAACTTCGTGAATAGATACATTTAAAACTTCAAGTAACTTCTTATTTTTTTTAGACAAATTTTGTGGTAATTTATTTTCTAATTTGTCTTGTGGTATGTTGTTTACAAGTTTCCAAAGTTTATTTAAAAAACGCCATGAACCTTCTACCCCTGCTTCTGACCATTCCATATCTCTATCAGGGGGTGAATCTGATAACATAAAAAAACGAGCAGTATCAGCTCCAAAGTTTTCAATAATTTGTTGAGGATCAACAACATTTTTTTTGGATTTGCTCATTTTTTCTGTTCTTCCAACAATAACAGGCTCGTTGGTACTTATATGAAAATATTTATTATCTTTTTTTATAATATCATTGGGAAATAGCCATTTTTCATCTTTTGTCTTATAAGTTTGATGACATACCATTCCTTGTGTTTGAAGTGAAGTAAATGGTTCTTCAATATTGATAGAATTTACATATTTTAATGCTCTCATGAAAAACCTAGAATATAATAAATGCATTACGGCATGTTCTACTCCACCAATATATTGATCAACAGGCATCCAATATTTTATAGCTTCTTCTTTAAAAGCACTATCAGGATTTAGGTCAGTAAATCTTGCAAAGTACCAACTCGATTCAAAAAATGTATCAAAAGTATCAGTTTCACGAATAGCTTTTTTATTGCATCTTGGGCATTTTGTGTGTTTCCAAGTTGGATGATTTTCTAGTGGATTTCCTTTTTTATCAAAGTTAACATCCTCTGGTAGAGAAATTGGTAATTGTTCTTGAGGTACTGGAACTTCGCCACAATTATTACAAAAAATTATTGGTATTGGACATCCCCAATATCTTTGTCTTGAAACACCCCAATCACGTATTCTATATGTAACTTTTTCTTTACCAATTTTTAATTCACTTAGTTTTTTAATACATAATGTCTTTGCTTCTTCAGTATTTAAACCATCTAAAAAATCAGAATTTATATGGATACCGTCTCCTGTAAAAGGAAGTTTTTCATCACTTTTAAGAACAGGTGTAATATTTAAAGAATACTTAATTGCAAAATCATAATCTCTTTGGTCATGAGCAGGACAACCAAAAATTGCCCCAGTTCCGTAATCCATTAAAATAAAATTGGCTATAAAAACTTTTAGAGTTACATCTTTTTTAAATGGGTGAGAGACTAAAAGATTTGTTTCATACCCATATTTATCGGCTTTTTCAACATCAGCTTCTTTCGTAGATTGATTTTCACAAAATTTAATAAAATCACCAGCTCTCAAATCTTTTTTAGCAATATTTTTTGCCAAAGAATGTTGAGGTGATAAAGCAATAAAAGTTGCTCCAAAAATTGTATCTGGTCTAGTTGTAAAAACTTCTATTTTGTCTGATGAGTCTTTAATTGAAAATTTAATTATGGCCCCATTGCTTTTACCAATCCAGTTTTTTTGCATTGTTTTTACTTTGTCAGGCCATTTATCCAAATTTTCTATTTCATTGAGTAATTCGTCTGCAAATTTGGAGATTTTAAGAAACCATCCTTTCATTTTTCTCTTTTCAACTTCAACTCCAGAACGCCAGCCACGACCATCAACTACTTGCTCATTTGCAAGCACAGTTTGTTCAATAGGATCCCAATTAACTTGTGTTTCTTTTTTATAAGCAATCCCCGCTTTGTAGAAGTCTAGAAACATTTTCTGCTCAAACTTATAATATTCCGGATTACATGTTGCTAATTCCCTCTCCCAGTCATAAGACAAACCCATTTGTTTTAGTTGATTCTTCATATTTTCTATATTTGAATAAGTCCATTTTGATGGATGAGTTTTATTCTCTATAGCTGCATTTTCAGCTGGTAAACCAAATGCATCCCATCCCATCGGATGTAGAACATTAAAACCTTTAGCTTTTTTATATCTTGCAACGAGATCACCTAAAGTGTAATTTCTTACATGTCCCATATGTATAGCACCAGATGGATATGGAAACATTTCCAATACATAATACTTTGGTCTTTTGTAATCGATCTTTGCTTTGAAAGCATTTAATTCAGACCATTTTTCTTGCCATTTTTTTTCGACTAAAGACGGATTATATTTCATTGTCTAAATTATTTCATAGAATTGATTCTAAGGTTTCTTGCCTCGTTCAAAATATTATCTTCAATTTGACTAGAGAGACTTTTATCTATGTATGTTTCAGACCAAAAGTTTTTTTTAAAATTTTGAACATGAACCTTTACTTTTATACCTTCAGATCTTAATTCACTGGTGCTTATATAAGCTGTAATTTTAATTCTTTTATTTTTAACTTTTTTATTTGTATACCAGTCCGTAATTATAGTTCCTCCAAGTGCGTCTGTTGAAATTAAAGGTGCAATTGATAGTACATTCAATGACGCACGCCATAAAAAACCGTTCACATTAATACTTGTACTGGTTTTATCCTGTGGGTTTGCTAAATCAGATAACGAAATGCCTTTTTTAGAATCCTTAGAAAATATTCCAGGTGTTGTTTCTTCACCAGTAATTGGATTTTTAACTGTAGAATTATTATTCGAACATGCTGATATAAAAATTAAAGTATATATCATTAAAATATATTTAATCATTAACATAAGCCTTCTTGATATTTGAAGTTATCTTTACTAGCATTTTACAATATATCAAATAATTTAAATTAAAAGATATAAAAAAAGGCGACCGAAGTCGCCTTTTTAAATAATTATCAAAACAATTAGAATGTTGCCTTAATAGTAAGTTTTGAATTTGTACCAGAGTCATCAACACTAAGAGCAGATGATGCATCATTAGATGTACCTTCTTTATAGTCATAGTCATCTACGTTGATGTAAGCTGTTAGTCCAGATGCAATCGTGTATTGAACTTCAAGACCTGATCTTGAGTACTCTTCACCTGTATCTAAATCATCTTCACTCTTAAATGTGTAAGCTCCAACAGTCATACCATTAGGCATTTTGTAGGAAATAGAAGCACCTTGACCTGTAACGTCCTCATTAGCAGCTTCGTTTGAAGATTGAGAGATAATCATTGACACATCACCTGATACAATCTTCACACCCATGCTATCAGAATCTTTATCCTGTGCGCCTGAAACCTCAGTTGTAGCATTTGTATATGCAAGTGTTATAGCTGCACCAGCTGCTTCCATAGCATACTTTGCACCATATGTGTTTGTATCAGTAGATGTAGCTGCTGCACCACCGTCTGTGTGTGAAATACCAACTGTTAAGCCACCCATTGCTGGAAGATGATAAGAAATTTTGTTATTATCACTATCTTCAAGCTTTAAAGATGAACTTTGAGAAACTGACATTGACATAACTGACGGAGCAGCATCTTCTGCTATTAAGTCACTCTCGTCTATAATGTAAGATTCTGCTGCTGCATCATTCTCACCTAAGACGATTTTACCAAATCCACCAGAAATTGATAATGAAGTCTCGTCATGACCAATAGAACCATCCATTGTGTTCATGTCAACTTGCATACCAAGTGTTAAACCAGAATCAGTTTTGTTGCTGAAATTAACTTGCATTTCTGAAACTTGATCAAATGTAGTACCATCGTTAGAAGCAACATTTGAACTTCTTGAGTTGTATGACCATTCAATCATACCACTAAGTGAAACGTCTGCTAAAGCAGCATTTGCTGTAAGAGAAGCAGCAGCAGCTAAAGCTGTAGTTCCTAAAAGTAATTTACGCATTGCGTATCCCCTTATAATATGTTTTCAATATGAAAACGATTAGATAACATTTCCACCTCGGAAATATTTATCATAGAGTAGTATAGTAAAGTAAGGACAAAAACTAGCAACTAATGACATAAATATCACTTTTGTTATTTTAATGTTGTATTTATGCAACAAATACTAATTGTATGATTTTAATCATAATTCGAAAAATTCATTATACCAGGAGTAATTATTTTGGAAAATATCTCAAAAAACAAAGAACGTCTTTTATCTGATATAAGAAAAATACACATTAAAAGTCATTTTTCACAAAATAAAATTCCAAAATTAGTCGCTGTTTCAAAAAAACAAGAAGATTACAAAATTGATGATGCAATAAAATGTGGACAAAAAATTTTTGGTGAAAATAGAGTGCAAGAGGCATATAATAGATGGATAGGGAGAATTGAGAAAAATAAAAATTTAGAGCTTAGGCTAATTGGACCTCTTCAAACAAATAAAGTAAAACAATCACTAGAACTCTTTGATATAATCGAAACTATAGACCGAGAAAAGTTAGCAAAGGAAATAAATAAAAATTTTAATCCGGGAGTTAAAACTAAAAGTTTTTATGTTCAAGTTAACACGGGTAATGAACCACAGAAAGCTGGAATAAATCCTTTGCACACGGACAATTTCATAAAATATTGTCTTCATGATTTATCCTTACCAATTGTTGGACTTATGTGTATACCGCCTCAATATGAAGAACCATCAATGCATTTTGCATTATTAAAAAAAATTGCAGATAGAAATAATTTGACAGAATTATCTATGGGAATGAGTTCGGATTATGAAGATGCACTAAAATTTGGAGCTACTTCAATTCGAGTTGGCTCACTTTTCTTTGGCCCTAGACAAGTTAATTAAAGTATATGCCCTGATTTCTTAGACTTAGTTTCAAGATATTTTTTATTATATCTATTTGGATTAATTTTGATAGGCACTCTTTTGATAACATTAATTCCTAAATTCTTTAAATGTTCTACCTTTTTTGGGTTATTTGTAATTAACTCAACATTTTTTATATTTAGTTGAGTTAACATTTCTTTAGCAGGATAATATAATCTTTCATCATCATTGAAACCTAAATCCTCATTAGCTTCTACTGTATCCATGCCTTTTTCTTGTAATGAGTAAGCACGAAGTTTATTTAATAACCCAATATCTCTTCCTTCTTGCGCAAGATATATTAAAATACCTTCATCTGCTTCAGCCATTAGTTTAATTGATTGTTTTAATTGTTGCCCGCAGTCGCATTTAAGACTATCAAGAACGTCACCAGTAATGCATTGACTATGAATTCTCAATAACGCACGATCGATAGTCAATTCACGATTTTTGCCAAATACTAAACAAAAATGCTCGTTTCCCCCATCTTTAGGTCTAAATATAATAATTTCACAATTTTCAGTAGAAGCAATAGGAACTTTAGCTTTTACTGCCATAATTAAATTATTTGCACTCTCTTTTTCGTAAGATCTAATCTCAGAGGTATCAACATGAATAAGATTCTTATTGAAAGACCACTTATTAATATTTTCAATTGAAACATTTGAAACTATTGTCATCAAACCTGCTGGAAGAAGCCTTGATTGTCTTAAGAGTAAAAGGCAAGATGCCACCATGCCATTACTGCTCTCTGGTAAAGAACCTTCAATTTTAGGTATTTTGTGACCAGTTAGTGGCATGCATAGAGATAAAATATCATCTTTGGTCCAATTATTATTAATAAGAATTGAACAAGGTTCGTTAGCTTTTTGGATACCAATTGCTTTACATCTGTTTTCAGATAAAATTATATTAGGTCTTGATAAAGCAAGTCTTGATAACTCATCAACTGTTTCATCTCCAATTAATTCAGAAGCCATTAATAAAACAGAAATTCCTGAATTAGTGTCAGAAACAACTAATTTTCCACCTCTTCTGAGTTCAGATATTGCTCTTTCTATTTTAACTGTTAATGTAATTTTATTCATTTGAATTTTAATATTTTTAAATTAATAAAAAAGGTCATTTCCTTGATAAATAAGATATCAATATTAATATACGAAAAAGATAAAATTTTAAACTCAATTTTGAATTATCAAATTTCAACTTATAATAATTATGAAGTTTTTTCGGTTAATGATTATGACGAATTTTATGAAACTATTAATGAAAAAAATTTTGATATATTTATTTTAAACTTAATAAATTTCAATTTTGACCTAAAAAACTTAGTAGACATTTATCAAGACAAAAACAAACAATCTAATATTATTGGATATCATGACACTGATCCAAAAATTTTACCGAAAAAATTAAGTAGTCTTATCCTGTTAAAAAAACCATTCAAATTGAAGAAACTATTCAAACAAATAGATAGCATTAACGAAATAGACACCAGAGATAATTCAATCAAGACACTAATGAACCACATTATTTTTTCACCTACAAAAAAGATTATTTCAAATTTAGAGACAAAAAACATTGAACATTTAACGGAAAAAGAAAATAATCTTTTAGTTTACTTTTATAACAAAAAAAATGTGGAGGTATTAAAAAGAGATTTATTAACAAATATCTGGGGGGTCTCTGATGAAATTAACACACATACATTAGAAACACATATTTATAGACTTAAACAAAAATTATACAAATTAGACCCAAATTTGTCATTTTCGTTAATAAATAAGAATGGTTTATATTGTTTAAAATATAATGACGAGAATTTAAAAACCTAAAACACATGGAGTAAGAGTTGAATAAAGAGATGTTTGGAGAGCCATTTGAAAAAAGTTTTTTTTCAAATCATTTTGGAAAAAAGTATTTGCATAAAAAAGAAATTATAAATGACGTTAAAAGTATTATGAGCCATGGAATTCTTGACGATTTGTTATCAAAATCTAATATTTGGAACAATCAAAATTTCATCATGATGTTAGACCAAAAAAAAATTGGTTATAATGACTATTCTTCATTAAGCATTGATGTTACTGGAAGCAACAATAGACCTGATGTTAACAAAGTTCAGAATTTAGTTTCTAAAGGATCTTCAATAATACTTAATGATATAGAAAAATATAATTCAAAACTTTTAAAAATATCTGATGAACTTCAAAAATTGACCCAAGGTAGATGTCAAGGGAATTTATATTTTTCTATGGCTAGCCATAAGGCTTTTGGTCCGCATTTTGATTTACATGATGTTTTTGCAATACACTTTGAAGGTGAAAAGGTTTGGAATATATATGAAAACATTGAGGATTCACCTATTAATCACCCATTTTTTAAAATTAGCGCAGAAGAAAGAATAAAAAGAGCTGGGAAACTTATTGATCAAATAACATTAAAGCCAGGAGATTTATTATATATTCCTAGAGGACAATATCACGATGCATTAGCTTCCAAAAATGGTGCAATTCACGTTGCATTTGGCTTAACATACTTTAAGCCTATAGATTTAATGTCAAGCATATGGGAAAAATTTATTTTGAACGAATTTATGAGAAATGATATTCAATTAAATTCAAGCAATGACGATTTAAAAAATGTCTTGAATAAATTTGCCAATGAAATTAACCATATCATTAATTCAGATGAAACTCTCGAAATTTTAAAAAATAATATAAAAAACTGGCCATATAAGATTAAAGAATATTCACTAAAAGATATAGTTTTAGAGGGTATAAGATACGATATATCACAATCCGTTAAATTTGAAAAAAGAGGAAGTAAATCGTATTTGATAAGTGGAAAAAATATAGTAGAGGTTCCAAGTAAGTATAGCGATTTAACTGAATTTATTATTAAAAATAAGTTTGTTACTGACAAAGCAATTTTATCAGAGTTTAAAGACACTTCAGAAGCCTTAATTTACGAATGCATAGAAAATCTTAAGAAGATGAAAGTACTTACTTAAACCTGTTTCTCATGAGAAACTATTAAAATGGCTGGGGCGGTAGGATTCGAACCTACGGTACACGAGATCAAAACCCGATGCCTTACCACTTGGCTACACCCCAATAAATTACTGAATTACATTATTTGAAGTTTATTTTCAAGCATTTTAGAACAACAGACTCTATTCAAACTATAATTTGCTTTGTGTCCAGACCAAAAAAAATAATTTTTATTAAAATATTTATTAAGATCTGAATTATCATTCATATTATTAAAAATCCCAAAACATGTTGATCCGCTTCCAGTCATACCGTAAGCAACAATATTTGGAATTTCTCTTAAAGTAGTTAAAATTTTTGTAATTTGTGGAACTAAGTTTGCTGCTGAAGGTAAAAGAGAATTATGAATTTTAATATTTTCAAAGAAATGATTTTTTTTCTCGTTATTTAAAGTTGAAAACTCAGAGTGTTTTTCAAATACAGATTTAGTAGACAAAATTTTATTTGGGTTTATAACTATAAATAGATATCCACTTGGAATCTTGATTCTTTTTATTTCTGTACCATAGCCTTTTAATTTTAAATCTTTGCTTATCAAGCACGCTGGTACATCAGAGCCTAATTCATTACCAATCTCAGTTATTTTGGAAATAGATATTTTATTTTTTTTATTTTCTTTATTAAATAAATTTCTTAAAAGTATTAAGGTTGCTGCAGCATTTGCTGATCCACCGCCTAAGCCAGCTCCAATTGGAATTTTTTTATCGAGAAAAATTTCAAATTTTTTATCCCAACCTGTTAAAGATCTAAATTTGTTCATTGCACTTAAAATTAAATTATCTTTAGGATTGATTATAAAAGAGTTATAATTATTTTGTTGAAAAGTATCTTTGGAACTGAATTTAAAGTATATTACATCCTTCAGCTCTAAAAAACATATATCACTCTCAATAAAATGAAGTCCCTCCAAAGCTTTATCCCCTACAAATAAATTCAAATTTAGTTTTGCAGGAGCAGTTATATTATAGTAGTTATTCATGTTTATTAATCTTATCGCTAATTTTTTTAATCAGAGCTTTATCAGTTTCATGCTTGATTGCCTTATTCCATTCAAAAACAGCCTCTTTTTTCCTATTTAACATTAAATAGCAATCGCCTAAGTGGTTAATTACTTCAGCACTTTTTGGTAAGATTGAGACTGATTGTTCCAAAAAATAAACTGCACTTTTATAATTTTTTCTTTTGAATTCAACCCAACCAAGAGTATCTAAGAAATAACCGTTTTTAGGATCTAAAACTAACGCTTTCTTTATTAATTCTAATGCTAATTCTAATTGTTGTTCTTTTAATGCTAATTTATAAGAAACGTAATTTAATGTGTACGTATCTTGTGGGTTTTTTTTCAAAAGTTTAAAAAATAAAACTTTAGCTTCATTCCATTTTCCAATTTTGTCTAAATTAGAAGCATACAAAAATAAATCGTGATCATTTCCCTTATAATTTTCTACAATGTTCTTATAAATTTTTATGGATTTGTAATATTGTTTTTTTGATTTATAATAATTAGCTAATCTATATAAAACAAATTTATTTTTAGGCCATAAATCAGCAATTTTAAAAAGTAAAGTTTCATGCTCGGAATTTACTTCTAGTGTTTTAATAATAGATAATTTTTTTAAATTTGCTGCCAAAAAAAAGAAAGAATCTTTTGGAATAGAATTCAAATTTTTAATAGAATTTTTATTAGTTTTTTCTTTGTTATAAATTTCAGCTAACAAATATCTTGAAATATCCATTTTAGGATTTAAAAATATGCTAAATTCTAACATAATTTTTTGATAAGAATGTGATTTATAAAGATCTAAATTATTATCTTTAATCATATTAAATATTTTAGATGACAAGATAGAATCTAAATTTTGAATTTTATTAAAAGAGTTGTTATCATTAGAAAAATTTTTAATTATGAAAAGTTTGTCAAATTGATCTGATAATTTAGTTTGTATTATTTTATTTAATTTTTTGAAATTTTTAACTCTGTAGTAAAATCCTGCTAATAACAGTACATCATAACTATTTAAGCTATCATTTTCATAAATTTGATCAGCAATTTTTATTAATTTTTTGGAGTAATAAAAATTTTCCAGTATTAACAATTCATGAATTGAAGCACTTACAATATATTTTTCTGATAATTCTTTCGTTTTATCATTGTCTTGATCAATCCATAATTTTATTAAGTAATTTAAATGATTTAAATTAAAGAATGTCTTTGCTCTGAAGATTTCTAGACTATCTTTGTAATCATTATTTTTTAATTTTAAAATGTATTTAGGTAATTTATATAAATTATTGTTAGGATCGCTTTTTTTTAGTTTTACAGAAACCTTCTCTGCTTTTCTAAACTTTCCGCTTGCTAAATTTGAAAAAAACTTAATCTCTAAAAGCTTTTGATTTTCGAATTTTTTATCAAGAATTTCACTTGCTGTGTAAACATCGCCTTTTTTAATAGAGTAATTTGCCGCAAGATATCTAGCATTAAGAGATGGTTCATATTTATTATAAAAATTTTTGTATGATACATTTGAATACTTTTCAATAATGTTACAACTAGCAAGGCTTAATGTAATAAAAAAAATAAATAACCATCTAATCATAAGATTTACCAAAAATTAAAAATTGCTAAAAAAAAAACGACATCATATACCTAACCTAGTATGATCAAATTTTATAGGAAATCTTAAATTGAAACAATTAGAAACTAGAAATCAATCTATCATTTTGAATGCTTTAAGTTTTTATATCGAAATTGGGATTGAATTAGATATTTTTTGCAAAAAACAAGATTATGATATGATGTTAATTCAGAATAATGAAAAAAATATTAAATCAAAAAGAAATAATAAAGACATTGATAACAAAGAAAAAAAAATCAAAGATCTAGAGGATTCTTTCAAAAATTTTAATGATTGCAACTTAAAAAAAACATCAACAAATTTTGTAAATTTTTTTGGTTGCCCCAATTCAAAAATTCTTATAATTGACGGTCCACCTGATGTAGATGAAGACAAGAAAGGCACTTCTTTTGTTTCAAGTAAAGGAGCGCTTTTTGAAAAAATGCTAAATGCAATAGATTTAAAAAAAGACGATATTTTTATTGTAAAAAGTATTCCTTGGCGACCTCCTGGAAATAGGCATCCAACTATAGAAGAGTTAAAAATCTGTAGACCCTTTATTTTAAATTTGATAGAATTATTAAAGCCTAAAATTATTGTCTGTTTAGGAGAAGCTCCCACAAATCAAATATTAGAATTGGATCAAAGCATTTCAAAAGTAAGAGGAAAATGGCGATTACTTAATTCTGGAAAAATATTTAAATCCGATGACTCCAAATTCGTCTCTTTTGTACTGTCCACTTTTAATGTATCTCATCTTATAACAAGACCAGATTTAAAAAAACATGCTTGGGAAGATTTAAAATTACTTAGAGATAAAATTAAAGAAATTTTATAAAAACATGATACTGTTAAATAACAAAAATTTTTTCTTTTCCTTTTTTTGGATTATATTTTTATTCAGCAATTTTTCGTTTGCAAAAATTGAAAATACTAAACGTATTCTTTCATATAACGACATTAAAGTTTACAAAGAAATTTTTCAAATTCAGAGACTTCCAATAAAAAGTAAAAAATCTAAAGAATGGAGGAAGGTTGACAACTTAATAAAGAGACTAAAAAATAAAATATTATTAGGTAATGTTTATGCAGACAGATTTTTGCACCCAACAGGCTGGAGAAGTTCGTACGCCGATTTAAAAAAATGGCTTGATAAGTATAACGATCATCCAGATGCTACTAGAATAATAAGAATAGCAATAAAGAGAAAGCCAAAAAATTCTAAGAATCCAAAAAAACCAACAGAAGGTTTCTTAAATGGTTACGGCACTTACAAAATAAATGTATTAAAGCCAAGATTTCCTCTAGATAACAACAAATTTAAAAAATACTCTTACGCCACGTCAATTAAACTTAGAAAGGCTATAAATAAGAAAAACACGAAATACGCTGAAAGCTTATTAAATAGTAAAAAAGTAAAAAAATTCCTTACTGATAACGAATTATCACAACTAAGAGCTGAATTATCCCATGCTCTTTTTATTTTTGGAAATGATTATAATTCTATTAGACAAGCAAGACTTTCATTGAGTTTGTCAGAAACGCCAAACCCGCTAGCGTTGTGGGCTGGTGGTCTATCTTCTTGGAGAAAAAAAGATATAAAATTAGCAAAATATTTCTTTAATAAACTCTCATCCACCAACGAACCTGATGGAATAGTTGCTGGGGGTGGTTATTGGTCAGCTAGGATTTCATATCTAGAGGGAAACGCTAAAGATGCTAATTATTTTTTAAAGAAGGCTGCTTTAAGAGAACGAACGTTTTATGGATCATTAGCTATGGCATCTTTGGGATATAAATATAATCCAAATTTTGATTTACCTAAATATGATATTAACTTAATAAATATGATCTCAAAACATAAAGGCGGAGTCAGAGCCCTTGCATTAATTGAAGTTGAAGAATTCCATAAAGCAGCCAGAGAGTTTAGAAAAATAATACCTAAATTTGATATTAATTATTATCCTAAATTATTATCTTTTACTTCAAAAAATAATATGCCTGGCTTGACATTTAGATTAGCTGCTATTTTAAGAAATGATCATAATCAAATATTAATAGGTGGTTTATATCCAATTCCATCTTGGAAAATGAACACTTCTGATCTGAAAGACAAGGCTCTTCTTTATTCTATAGCACGACAAGAATCAGGTTTTAACCCTAGGGCTAGAAGTTCATCTAAAGCAATGGGTGTTTTGCAGATAATTCCTTCAACTGCTGCTTTTATTATGAAAAATCGTGAGTATAGACTTAGAAGAAGTAAAAATCATTTACTTTATAATCCTCAGCATAATATTAATATTGGCTCAAAGTATATAAAATTCCTTTATGATTTACCAATTGTGAATAATGATTTGATGTGGGTGTTAGCAAGTTACAATGCGGGCCCTGGAAATTTTAAAAAATGGACAAAAGATAAAAATTATAAATATAGTGACACATTATTAATGTTAGAGAGTCTACCTGCTAGAGAAACCAGAAATTACATCAAGCTTGTTCTAACAAATTTATGGATTTATAAGACAAGATTTAATCAAGATAATAGCGTTCTTCTTTCTTTGGCATCAGGAAAACCGATAGAATCTAGAGTTTTTTTTAAAAGTAATAATGGAAGTTAATTATATGTCAGAGCAAAACAAATTTGTTTCAATAAATATTGGTATTGTAACTATTTCAGATACTAGGGACTTGAATAATGACAAATCAGGAGATGTTTTAGTAGAAAGAGCAACAAAATTTGGGCATAAAATTATTTCTAGAGAGATTGTAAAAGATGACTTTGAAAAAATTTGTGATTTATTTTCTTTTCTAATAAAAACCAAAAATATAGATGTTATTATTTCCACTGGAGGAACAGGTCTTACAGGAAGAGATATTACTCCAGAAGTTATGAAAACACTCTTCGAAAAAACCATAGATGGTTTTGGAGAAATGTTTCGTTGGTTA
>MDTG01065844.1_pt1 | contig 19480 bp, 11 predicted proteins | sample 811421 | NCBI WGS metagenome assembly MDTG01 (sample SAMN05326645, study PRJNA326480) | marine metagenome | isolation source: seawater | place: Pacific Ocean: South East | collected 2011
CTATTTTGAAATCGAAAATTTTTTTTTCAAAATATTTTGGGAAAAACGTCATTTTCCCTTACTGACGCCCCAGGCAGTTTTTTGAGTATAAAAAATAAGCTAATCATTTATGATGCCAAAAAGTAAAAACTAAACTTTTGTACGATTTTTATTTTTTGAGATATAAAATAAAAGATTATAAAAATTTGATGTAAATATTTTAACAATATTAAAAAGTATCAATAAAAAATGACTCGTGAAACCTCCACAAACGCTACCCTTAACTTTCATATGAAGCATATTGACTCTAAAGTATGTCGTAAAATTCTAGATCAAACTGGCTGGTATAGTTTTACTGAATACGAACTCGAAAATAGAGTTAATGACTTTTTCGAATGCAGAATTACTGATGGTTTTCTAGATAATGAACGTCCTGATGTAGATGAAAGTCGTTATCTTGTAACTGAAATCTCACTACATCATCTTACAAAGACATTTCGGAAATATCTACTAGAAGTGTATCTACAAAATTATAGTCTTATTGAATATGAAACCCTATTTGCAGATACTAACTCTATCTATGTAGTTGTTGAATATTATAATGAATATGATAATGAATATGATAGAGAAGATGATCGAGAATGTGATAGAGAAGATGATAAGGAGTTTACTCAAACGAATACTCTACATAACTATTTTGACTATGCGTCAGATAATGAAAAGATCAATAACACTGTAAATGATAATTTCACAGTATATGGTAAAAAGTATGATGATCCTCAGTCTGTTTGGTCTTCTGTAGATCATATCTCGAAAGATACTCCTAAAAGTCCTATTGGTATGTCAAAACTAAGCACATTTAAGTACAAGCTTAAGTCAAAGAATGGTAAAACCCTCATTCTATTTCGTCCGAATCGCAAATTCGTGAATTTTGAAAAAGACTCTCACTGGGTAAAATATGATGATACTTTTGTATACCCTACTGAATGGAATATTAAAGAAGATGGTTCTGTAGTAGGTACCTTTAGTAAAAAGCATAATGGATGGCTTGTTGCACGTAGTGATAGATACAAACTTAAGCAATTGGGCGCGACACTACACGTTGATTAAATATATCAAATAAATTGATTATAAAAATTTGATATAATATTTTTTATTAATGTTATGAATATCTTAAATGACATCATACGCGAAAAACATTGAGTTGACCTTTGGACTGCAGCATCTTAGAGGAGAGATTTATCAATATATTCTAAACAAGGCCGGATGGAAATCTCTTAATCAATTTGAAATGGAATGCCACCAAGAAAATAAGTTTGAAATTATGATTAAAGATGGAGTTATGTATAATCAACCAAACTATCCTCAGTGTGTATCAGAAAACTTCTTTACTCAGGAACTATCACTACATCATTTAGGTTGTGATTTTCAGGGGATTGTTATCAATCATCTTGGAGTAAGATCGTGTACGCACTATGAGATTTATCATAGTATGTATAATGCAATTTATGTATGTATTCCTTACTATGATTTTTGGATGAATAATGTATGTAAAAGAGAAAATATAACTAAAAACGCACAAATGAAACTAACTGATACTCAATCCGAAATAGTTAATAACCATAAAAAAACGCCTGAGGTAAATATCAACGAATTGATTTGTAAAGACCAGTTTTTCACATTTGGTTCATCTGACCATCGTCATATCAATATTGGATATGAAAAGTATTTAACTGGAATGTATTTTATGGATATAGATGAAGATAATGTGGAAGGTTGTGATCCATATCATAAGGTTCTTCTTTACAAACCAAATAACTTTAAACAAGAATGGAGTTGTATTAAATACTGGAATAATCTAGATAAAGTATGGGAGTGCTTTCCACTATCATTTGATAATACGCATTTTAAAGGAGAGTGGGACAATATATATAGTGGATGGGTAGTATATAGCGACTATTTTGAAATTCTTGAGAATCTGGGTGCAAAATATCTTAAAAGTCATTAATATACAAATTCATAAATAAACACTGGTATGAGATATATAAATGCATTCATATTCATCATTAATGAACCTATTAAAACAAGTATAAATATGATTTTGTTTATTTTATTATTTTTTCTATTACTGTCTGTGTATAGTATATTTCGTGATAAAATCCATATTCCTAATAACCATCCAACTATATTTCCAAATGTACATATTTTGTTTTCATATTCTCCTGTATCTATAGGATGTTTAAAAATATTTTCAATAGGTTGGTTGAAAAGATAGTATTCTAAAGGGTGATGTATTGATTTTGTTGTTTTAAAAAAATTATACATGTAAATAATGTATATAGCCTCAATTATATCATAATAATTCATATATTATAATATTATACAAAAATTTGATATAAAAAAATAGATTATACTTAATTAATAGATGGTTGAATTAGTAGGAAGTGCAGGTAGTTTTAATATTAAAAAATATTTAAAATCATTAGGTTCTAAGACAGATGGAGGTAATACTAAGTCACATTTGATAAAAGAACTTATTGATAATTGTTTTGATGCTAATTGTGAAAATATTAACATAAATTTAATAGATAATAAGGATAATCCAAGTTATGGTTATATAATCATTAAGGATGATGGTAGTGGTATGATATTAGATGATCTGAAAAGACTATTGGAGTTTTATTCAATAAATATGTCAACAAATGAAAAAAGCAATGGTAAATATGGAATAGGTGCTAAAAGGGCTATAGTTGGATTATCAAATTTTACTGACGATGATTTTAATAAAGAAACTTGTATAATAACAAAAAACAAAAATAATGAGGTATTATCGTGTGTGATTAAATGGAATACAATAAATAGTATTGCTGATTTTATAGATAAAATTCCTATTATGAAGGGAGATAGTATTTCAGTTGACATAATGAGTGAATTTAAAACAGGAACACGTATTAAAATAGAAACAAATATAGATATCATAAATGAATTAAGAGCTAAATTGAATGTTATTGAAGATGATGATATAATTGATAATAGACGTGATAATGATCTAGAATTAGATTTAGCACTTTCATATAGTAGATATTTAACAAATAGTAAAAAGATAAATATAGATAATATGACTATTAGACCTTATCTATTCTATGAAAAAGATAATAATGATTATATTCTAAAAGAAATATTTAATTTAGATATATACGTATCAGATGATAAAGAAAAACGTACATATTATCATTTGAAGTATAATAATAAACAATATTATATCGGTAAACACGGTAATGGACGTATGAAAAAATTCAAAGAACTTAGTACTAATGTTCCCTCTTTCTATAATGAAAAAGGAAGAGTTCAATTACAATTTGCAATAGATATGTCTGCAAGTGGTTTAAATGATACGGGAACATTTATATATAAAGCTCCTAGTGAAAAACCTGAATTTAAAAAATTCAGAGGTTTAATAGAAAATATTAATGTTATTCGTGGAGATAAAAATCTAAATACTCTACCTCTTAAACCAAAAATAACAGGAGATCAATGGAAGCGTCCTTTGTTCAAAAATATGTATTCTGAATTAAAGTATAGTTCTAAAATGGACGATATTATAAACATTACTCAGGATAACAAAAGTGTTACAAATTGGGATAATACTCCAATTGGTTTTAAAACTGCAGTTGAATGTATTCATGAAATGTTTGTTCAGCAGGTTATAATTCCATATTGTAATAAAAAAGAGACTGAATTAAAAAAGCTTGAAACAAATGATGATTTGAGTAATAGTCAAAGTGATGACTTAAGTGATATTCAAAGTGATGACTTAAGTGATAGTCAAAGTGATGATTTAGGTGATATTGTTAATAATAACATAACTGTAGATAGTGATAAACCAGTTAATCTTGATTTATCAAATACTGATAATAATGATGTCCACATAAATACTATTGAGAATAGTTATATATCAGAGGATGATTCTGATAGTATTGAAGGATATAGTAGTGACATATTGAGTAATATGACAAGGCATAGAGCAGGACATGATGTTACAGTATCTAAAACATTGTTAGATTGTCTTATACTATTTAAACAGATAACTGATAATTATCATATAAAAGAGTATATTAAATCATATAAAAAAGAGGATAATAATGAATTACAAACTGGCTTATTTAAGGAACTTAAAAATCTAAAGGATATTTTAGATAATAAAAAACTATCTGATATTAATGAAAAATCCCAAATATAATATATAGGTTAATCAATCGTTACTTAAAAGATAAGAGATATAGATTTATAATATGGGTATTTGTCATTTTATATTTTTCTTTTTTGCACTAACATCTATATCATCTGTATATTTTTCGTATTTATACATTAATAATAGTCTAAGCAACGAAATACTTAATAGTAATATAGATAACGTTATAGAGGCCTGTTTTTTTATAACTGCTATAGTAGTGAATAGTCTTGTACACGATTATTTTTATACATTTAGGTATTGTTGGAGTTTTATACTTATAATTTTTGATAGTATGATTACTAACTATTTAGTATTTCTAGGATATATGGTAGATAAATTATTAGTATTTCCTACCTGTTTGATATTAGGAATAACATCCTGCATTTTGTTATCGATAGTAAGACTTATTCTTAAGGATTTATTGACTATTAAGGTGCAAAAATAAACTAATAAACACCAGGTGTTCTATGTCTATTTATTTTTAACATATTAATACCCTTATCTTCGTTTATAGTTTTTGTATTTCCAATAAATTTTATATCTGTTCCGTCATTAAAACGATCTCTATAATAACTACAAACCTTTGAACCTGTACATGTACACCAACTGGTTCTTTCATTTTTTGAGGGTTTTCTTCCATATCTTTTACTGAATGCTTCTTCACTTGTTATTCCTATTGGATTTCCTGATTGATCTGCGTACAAACGTGCTTTAGGCCCTAACATACAACACGTATGATGTGTATTATCATTAAAACAATGACTTGTGTTTTTTGTATTTGGTAAATTACATTTTCTTAGTAATAGTTCACGTTTTCCCATAGACATATTATCTATTTTTTGTATAAACTTTGGTATATTTTCCGGAATTTTTGTACGTGATTTTATTTTTCCATCATATCCATAGAGTGCTGCGCTAAATTTGGTTGATAGACTATATATAATTTCAGTGTTTCGTTTTTTAAATTCACTATCAACTAAGTTTACTATATCTTTGATATATCTAAGGTTTTTTTGGGTATATTTTATTATAATCTTTCTCATATACATATATGATTAGATAATAAATTTGATTATATATTAGATAAATATATTAAAGACATCTTTAGTATATATATCAATCCTATACTAGATATGACTTTGCGTCTTAATCAAAAAAAGGCTATAGAATATAGTCTTAATAATGACTTTAAATCAGGTGTACATTTTCACGCTACAGGTACTGGGAAGTCTTGGATAGGATTAGAATTAATATTAAGATATAATGAAAAGTATCCTAAAAATAATATTTTGTGGTTATGTGAGCAAAAGAGTATATTAATAGAGCAATTCAACACAAAAACATTATTAAAAAAAGGATATAGTGATATATCTAAGAGATTTTTGATAATTAATTATACTGAAAATAAACCTAAAGATTGGTATAATAATGTTAATAGTGCTATTATATGGAATAGACCCATATTATTGATTATTAATAGAGCATTTTTAGTTTCATCAAGGAAATATGAAAAAATGTCTCTTAATATAGGGCTTATAATGCATGATGAATGTCATTCTATATCAAATAATACGACAAAACTGTTTTATAAACATATTATAGATAGTCAACCAAATGTACGTTGTTTGGGGTTTTCAGCTACTCCCACCATTGATATACAACCATTCGACAATATAATCAGTAAATATACTATTTATGACGCATATCGTGATAAGGTTATTGTTAAACCCTGTATAAAGTGGATAAAGTCTGAAAAAAAAATAAATAACATTGATACAATAAATATAGTAAAACGTTTAATAGAGAGTCTTCCATACAAAAAAATAATAGTATGGTGTGGTATGATAAAGGAATGTCACAATATGGCACGCCTTTGGGCTAGATTTTTCAAAAACTATACAATATGTATAGACACAAGTATAGAAGATAATAATTTTGGTAGTATTAACGATTACAGAGAGGCAGAATTCAAAGCTATACTTTTTTGTGCGTGCAAGCACCGCGAGGGTTCTGATATTAAAAATCTAGACTGTTGTGTATTTTTAGATGGTGTACAGGATAGGTCTCCCAGAACATTTATACAATGTATTGGTAGAGTTTTAAGAAGAGACCCTGTAAATATTAAAAAATATGGTTTAATAATAGATTTTAAGGCATCAAGTTGTATTAAAATATGTGATAGAATGAATTATTACCTAAATGCAGGTACTAATTTTCCTTGGAAATATACATATAATAATGATATTGTAAATAAAAAGGAAATAATAATAAACAGTCTTATTTTAAGAAAAAAAGATAACACTAAAAAGAAAGAAACACAATATAATGAATATAACTATGATATAAAAGACGTTGTTGAAAGGTTTATAATACCCTGTCCTAATAATAAAGAATATACAAAACGATTATGTTTAGAATTAGATATGATAGATAAAAAAAATTTATCAAAATATCTGGTAAGAGCTACAGAGATACTTAAAATGACTAACTATATTCCACACGTAACTCGAGGTTCTTGTGGGTCAAGTCTAGTATGCTATCTTTTAGGTATAAGTAATGTTGATCCTATAAAGAATGATATAAAATTTGAGCGATTTTTGAATAGTTATAGAGATAATCTACCAGATATTGATTTTGATTTTCCACATAATCTAAGAGATGAGGTTTTTTTAAAATTAGAATTAAAATGGCCAAATCAAGTAGCTAGAATAAGTAATCACGTACATTGGCACGAAAAGTCTGCTATAAGAGAAGCATTACGTATGTTAGGTATTCGTAAACACGTTGCAAAAGAGGATATAAATAAGTTTATTAAATCTTTAGATAAGGATAAGCAAGATTTATTAGATAAATATAAAAATGACATTATAGACACATTTAGACACTATTCTTTGCATTGTGGAGGAATAGTATTTTTTCACGATGGTATTCCAGAGGATATAAAAATAAATAGTACACACAAAACATTAAGTCAAATCATATATGATAAAAGAGATATTGCTGATAAAGAGAATTTTAAAATAGATATACTATCAAGTAGAGGTATAAGTCAAATAATTGATGTTTTTGGTAAGGATATTGATTTTAATGATTGTCCATATGATGAAAAAATATACACTATGTTACAAAAAGGAGATAATATTGGATTAACACTTGCTGAATCCCCTCTGATGAGAAAGGCTCTTAAACTTGTCAGACCAAAATCTATAGATGATATTGCAAAATGCCTTGCAATAATAAGACCTGCTGCCAAGGATACTAGATTAGGTCTAGAGGATGTTGATTTTGATACCCCTTTTGTATACGACGACGATGCTATAGAAATTATATCAAAAACACTTAATGTATCATATAGTCTTGCTGATAAGTTTAGAAGGTGTATATCAAAAGGTTCTTGGGATAAAAGTACAAAAGAATTATATGAAACATTGCTTGATAATATAGATAAAAAAACCAAATACAAAATGAGTAAGACTTTATCAAATCTAAGAAAATATAGTTTTTGTAAATCACATTCTTATTCATATGCACAATTAGTATATAAATTAGCATTTTGTAAAGTATATTATCCTAAAATGTTTTGGAAAGCAACACTTAGAAATGTCAAATCGAGTTATAGAAAATGGGTACACATATTCGAGGCGTTTTCAGCTGGTATTTCATTTAGTTATATACAGTCTAGAGGAGATAACAAATCTGTGTATTCTAAGAATAGAAATAAAGACTTTAATGATCTTGATATTTTAGGTCAAATAAAAAAATATGGATATTGGGATATGTCTAGAATACATGTTTTTCCAAATACATACTTTTATGAAAAAGATGAAATATTCTATTTTGGAGGTTTGATAGCATCTATGAGATGTTTAGGTGGGGATGAAATAAAAAAATGGGTAGTATGCTTATGTGTAGGTATAAGTAAATATATTGAAATAATTATATCTGGAAAAATATTCAGTAATAAGTTTATAGGTTTAAAGGGTAGGGGAAAAGTTAGAAATATATCAGAAAATTCATATATTGCTATTTTTGTTAAGTATTTTTAGAAATACTATATTAAATATTAATATATATTATATGGAATATAACTATATAATAAATCCTTTAACAAATAGAAAGTGCAGAACAAATTCCTATATTGGAAAAAATATTATACAAAATTATAAACGTCAAATAGGTGGTAATCTATCTGATAGTCAAAAATTGGAAAAAAATAGAATACTTAAAGATGCTAATGTATATGCACCTGATGGTTATTTCACTGGTTTAACACCGGAAGAAACTACTAAAAGACTTAAAAGAATGAAAGAGGGGTCACAAAAAAGCCATAAAGACCCCAATGCTTATAGAGACTTTGAAACGGATTTTAGAGATGGAGAAAGAATAAAAACAAAACCATCTAGATATACTAAACAATGGAAATCATATTTTCCAAATGCAAATTCACTTGAAGAAAAGGCAAAGCTGACTGGTGTTCCTATTCAAATAATAGAAAAAGTGTATAATAAAGGATTAGCTGCTTGGAGAACTGGTCATAGACCAGGTGCTAATGTACAACAATGGGGATATGCAAGAGTTCACTCATTTCTTGTTAAAGGAAAAACCTTTTATACAACAGACAGAAAATTGGCTTTACAAGCTATAGCGGAATCAGAAAAAGCAGCAAATTGGTTTAATTGGGTAGATGGGTTATGTGATGGTGTGGAAAATCGTTTAAAAAACACTTGGTGCGAAAAAGCCTGTAATAAAACAAAATGTAAATAAAATTCCAAAAATTAAAACCATAAGTAAATAAATGATATAATATAATTATATTAAGATATAGTATAGATGTCTAAAGAAAATACAAACATAGATAATGTAGCAAATTCTCCAACAAACAGTTTCGTGGAGGTAAATTTAACTGAAATAGATATACTAAACAAAAAAAAACAGCTTATAGAACAAACTCAAAAAGTAAATGAAGTAAATTCAGCTAATAAGCTAAAAATTAATAATTTAGAAAGTGAAATTGATGTTTTAAATGAAAAGTTAGAAAATATATTAGAGATAGAACAAGATGTCAAAACACTTATAGATAGTCATAAAAAAACTCTACAAAATCCAGAAAAAACCGCTCAGAATATAAGTAAATTAGAAGGAGAGGTGACCGAACTTCAAACCAGAATAGATAAGGTTACAAATGACTGTATTGAGAATATTGATCAATATACTGAATATTTAAATCGTTTTTTATAGATTTATCAACTATAAAATCTATATATAGAAAGATTAGGAAAAAAAAGAGAAAAAAAGAACAACAGGATGTGTGTTGTATTTTATAATAATGGATTTTATAGATAAAATATATTATCTATAGTATCTTTAATCATCGTGTTCAACATGTTTTGATTTTTTCTTTTTCTTTTTTTCAGGCTTGCTTTCTTCTACCTCTAGAGATTCTTCTACATTAATTTCTTCATTTTCTTCTTCTACCTGGTTATCTAGATTAGCTATGCTTGAACTTCTACTCGGATTTTCATTAGTGACCTCATTATGTGTTTGATTATTATTAATTACTACACAGGTTTGTTGGGTCATTTTACCATCAATAATACACGGAATTTTAGCTTTTACATGACTAATATTCATATACTCTAACCAGGTAATAAAACTTGTTTGTTCATCAATACTATCAAATGTAAAACTTGTTCTAAAATCATTATTTAATTCATCGCTACTGGGTAAAAATATTTGCATAATAGATTATTATTCTAAAAGACTTTTAAGTAATTATTATATTTTTAAAAATTAATATAATATATAATTTTATATGGAACGTCATATCACATTAATAAGACACGGGCAGGCATTAAATAATCTAGAAAGAGAGAGTATAGATAGATTAAAAAGAGAAGAGTTGTATGATTGTGAATTAACAATAGACGGAAAAAAACAATGTTTAGATCTTAAAAATAGATTAAAAGTAAATTTTGATAAAATATATGTTTCTAGTTTAGAGAGGACACTACAAACTGCAGATATACTATTTAATGATAGTAATTGTGATATAAAAGTGGTAGATATAATTCGTGAATATAAAAATAATATAACATCATATCGAAAACCAATTACACAAAAAAAAGTAAATTATGAATATATGGATTTTAATTTAATTTCTAGTGATGTTGATAATTTAAAACCAGAATTTGATATATATAATAAAAGGTTATGTATTTTCAAATATAAAGAAAAATTAGCTACAGATTTTATGATGGAACGTGTTAAAAAATTCTTAGATCAAATTGCTATGTCAAGAGATGAAAAGATATGTATAGTATCACATAGAGGATTTATACATATGTTTGGAAGATTTTACGAACAATATATAGATTTAGATAATTGTGGCGTATATAATATGAAAATGTATTTATAAGCTCTATATCAATAATATAAAATATGTATATTATTGATAATCTTAAAATGAACTAATAGTAGTATTTTTTGCAATAATAGTGTTAGAATTACTATCATAAGTAAAAAACTTAGCAAACTCTTTTTTCTTGAAAAAGTGTTTTTCATTAGTTTCTTTAAGATTTGTTGTATCATTAATTTTATTGACAGTACATTCATCTAGTATCATAGGTTTTGTTACAAATCCAAATCTATTTTCAATATATTGATTATTTAATATTTCTATATCATTTCTTAGTTGTTTATTATCATATAGTTTAAAATTAATTTGTAAGTCACCAAATAATAGTTTAGCCATTTTGTTATTTATGTCATTTTCATACATTTCTATTACAGAGCTACCTGAATACTCATTATTTTCAGAATAAATAATCTCATCACCAATGAGGTTGAGTAATTTAAAGCTCTTCAAATCAAATAAGACTTGTGAATCACCATAACTTACATATACTTTCGTAAAGAAACTTTGATTAAACTGATCTGTATTATTCTTTTCTTGTACCATAGCAAAACTTTTCATAGATTTTCCCCAATTATTCATATCATCTTCAGTATCTTGGTCGTCAATTTCCATTTCAACATTCACAATGAGTTTTTTATCATTGTGTCTACCCTGTAACATTCTGAAAAATCCGTTTCTGTTTTCTAGTTTATAGAATTCTCCATTAAATGCTTTAACATATGGATCACCACCTGCACCAGCAGCACCTGAAAAAACATAATTATATCTTAAATGAATACCACTAAAATTATCGACGTGTGTTAAGTCAGCATTATGCGTGAAAACTGATATTTGATTAATATTTACATTTGTAATATTGAATATATCTAAATCGGTGTTTATTTGTGAAGATTGATCCATAGATGCATTTCCAATTTGAATACTATTAAGTGATGTACAGTCTTTAAACGAGTCTACTCCAATTGATCCAACATTGGGAGGAATAATAATAGAAGTTAATGATGTATTACCACTAAATGCAGAATTTCCTATACTTGTTATACTATTGGGTAGATCTATGCTGGTAAAATTGTTAGACTCAAACATATTATTTGTTATAGATGTTATTTGCGATGTAGCTTGAAAAGTTACAGAATTTATATTAGTACATCCTTTAAATATAGCTGTACCAACTGAGGTTATATTATTACCTAGAGTAACTGAAGTTGGTATAGTTAATCCTTCAAATGCAGAATTACCTAATGTTTCTAATGTTGATGGAAGAGTTATTGATGTAAGATTACTGTTTTTAAAACAGTTAGCTTTTATTGAAGTAACATTAGATGGTATAGCGATATTACTGAGTGATGAACAATTTTCAAAAAGTGATGTTTCAAATATAACTGGGTTATTACCTTGGAATGTTACACTAGATAGTTTAGTACATCCTTTAAATGTTGATGCTCCTATTGTAGTTATTTGTGTAGGAATTGTGACACTAAGCAATTCAGTACATCCTAAAAGCGCAGATGCTTCAATAGATGTAACATTTGTTGGTGATTCAAAACTTACTGAGACAATATTTGTATTTTCTTTTAATGCAACTCCTAAACTTGTAACTGCAACTCCATTGATTTCTCTGGGTATAATAACAGCTCCTGTTGCGTTATCCCAAACACTTAAAACACCATTTACTTGTGCAAAGTTACTTCCCAATGAAAAGACAAATGATGCGCCGGTACTTCCTGTTCTACCTGTTATATTATTAAAAGCAGCTTGTGTCAGTTTAAATACAGGTATTGATTGATCAGGTATATTTGTAAATGCGTCATTTCCAATAGTTGTTATATCTGATATATCGGCTTCTGTACCAATAGAAGCGTTAGCTAAATTAGCACAAGCTCTAAATGCACTCTCCCCTATATCAGTTACACTTCCTGGAACTGTTATAGTAGTTAGGGATATTATATTTCTAAAAGCACTTGTACCTATTGTTAAAATAGATGTTAGAGGAGTAAATGTGACTGATGATATATTCGATGAATCTCTAAATGCATCATTACCAATTTGAGTTACTGTAGATGGTATAGTGATAGAGGTTAAACCTGTATTTTTGAAACTAGAGTTATTAATTTGTATTGTTGTAGCAGGTAAGGTAATAGATGTCAATGAACTGCAACCTTCAAATGCACTTTCACCAAATGTAGTAATTTGAGATGTTGCAGTAAATGTTACCTGTGTTAATCCCGTACATCCTCTAAATGCGTTATTAGGTATTGCTGTGAAGGTATTTGGAATAACTACTGATGTTATTCCTGTAGCACCATCAAATAATCCGGCTGACATACTGGATGCATCAGTTGGTATTACAATTGGTCCATTTTTATTAGTCCAAGCAGTTAATACACCATCAGTAATAGTTGCAATTGTACCGTGAGTAAGTTTAGTATTATTTCCAACACCGGTTATATTTGAGAATTCAGCAAATGTTTCTTTATATACTGGTATGATTGGATCAGCAACATTATTGAAGGCATTGAGTCCTACTGATGTTATACTTGATGGTTCATCTGCTGCTCCTATTATAACAACGCTTAATCCAGTACATCCATTAAATGCAGAAGCACCGATTGTTAATACACTTGCGGGTATCAACAACTGCGTTAATGATGCATTATTACAACCATTAAAAGCATTATCTTCTATGGTAGTTATAGTTGATGTTGCTGTAAAGGTTATAGTTTCAATACTTGTACATCCATTAAAAGCTAACTGATTTATTGTTGTAAGTGTTGTAGGTATTGTTATTGCAGTAAGTCCAGAACCACTAAATACTTCATTACCAGTAGAGGTTATATTTGAAGGGATTGTTACTGATAGTAATGATGTACATCCTTTAAATGTGGCAGTTCCAAAATTAGTTCCTGAAATTTTTGTTAAATCGATATTAGCAAGTGATGTACATCCTTCAAAAACGGAACTTCCAATAAAAGATATTGATGCTGCTGAAAATGTAACAGTTTCAAGATTAGAGACATTTTTAAAGGCAGTATTGTTTAATGTATTAATATTGGCTGGTATTACAATTGATGTAAGGCCGGTATTTTCGAATATTGATTCATTAAGAGCTGACATTCCGGTAGGTATATTTATAGATTGAAGGGAACTACAGCTTTTAAAAGCACTGTTGCCTATACTGGTTATTGAATTAGGAAGTGATATTGTGCTTATTCCTGAATTTTCAAATGCAGATCCATTTATAGTATTAAGTGTTGAAGTTGCTAAAAAGGTCATTGTAGCAAGGTTTAGACAATCTTTAAATGCCTGTGTGCCTATAGTTGTAATACTTGCTGGAATTTCTATTGAAGTAAATGAAGCATTATTACATCCCTCAAAAGCATTATCACCTATAGATGCAACTGAAGATGTAGCTGTAAATGTAACTGATTGTAAACCAGTACAACCTTTAAATGAATTATTAGGTATGGCAGTGAATGTATTATGGAACGTGACTGATGTTATATTTGTGTTGTTTTCAAATAATCCAGCAGACATACTTGTTGCATTTGCAGGTATTATTATTGTACCAGAGGCATTTGACCACGCAGTTATTACATTATTTTCAATTGTTACTAAAGGATTATGTACCAGTTTAGTATTATTTGTAATATTTGTTATACTATCAAAAAGCTCTTTTGTTGGAACAAAGACTGGTATCTCTGTATCGCTTACAGATGTGCTAGGATCAGCAGTAGTAGAACCAAAAACATCTGTTCCTAATGTTGTTAATGATGAAACATCATCTAATGCTCCAATCGTAACTGTGGCTATATTAACACAATTTTTGAATGCTTCTGTACCTATAGTTGTTACACTACCTGGAATTGATAGTGATGTTAGATCACTATCATTACATCCTTCAAATGCATTTGCATTAATAGTTGTAAGTGCAGAGCCAGAAGTAAAATTTATTGAATTCATTGAAGTACATCCTTTAAAGGCTGTTTGATTTATTGTTGTAATATTTGTAGGTATAGTTATAGATTGCAAGGAGGTACACGACTCAAACAGGCTAGTTGAGATTGTAGTAAAACCAGCAGCTGTAGAAATATTAGCAGAAGCTAATTGTGTACAAGATTTAAATACACTCTGTCCCATAACAGTTATGGTATTAGGTACAGAAACACTTGATAATGAACTACAACCTTCAAATGCAGAATTATTAATAGTTTCTAGGGTTGAACTTGAAAAAATTATACTGTTAAGACTTATACAATCTTTAAAAGCATTTGCATTTATGGTTTTCAAACTTGCAGGTATTGTGAATGAAGCTAATGCAGAACATCCTTCAAATGCATTTTCACCTATTGTTGTTAGAGAGGATACACCTGAAAACATGATACTACCTAAAGCATAACAATTTTTGAATACATTGTTACCAATTTCTGTCAATCCAGAAGGAATAGTAACAAAAAGTATTAAAGTATTTTGAAAAACACCATCAGCAATACTTGTCACCTCTGATGGTATATTAATAACAGCAGTTGCCCCAGTCCATTGTGTAAGCACACCATTGATAATCTCAATCAGTGCCTTGTGGCTAAATTGTAAACCTGAGGTGGGATTGACTGCGCGGACTCCAGAACCTATAGCATAAAATTGTGTAATATCGGCCATAAAAATATTACCTACTGTAGCTGCTAGATTCTTAAATGAGTTATCACCTATACTATTACTACCTAATTGTGAAGGATCAGAAACACTTCCTATATCAACAGTTGCAACATTTTGACAATTTTCAAATGCAGATTCCCCTATTGACTGTACACTTCCTGGTATAGATAAGGATGTGAAATTGGCATTATTACATCCTTTAAAAGCATTATTACCTATTGTTTGAAGAGTAGATGTAGCTTCAAATGTCAAACTTTCTATACCAGTACAGCCTTCAAAAGCAGATGCTTCTATGGCAGTTATTATATTAGATATAGTAACACTTGTTATGGCTGTATTATCTTTAAATACCTCAGTACCAATAGATAGAGCTCCTGGAGGAGTAATTATGACTCCTGCTGCACCGGTCCAATTAGTTATTTTACCATTACCATCTAACGTAATTCTTGGATAATGTGCTAACTTAGGATTATTACCTACACCAGTAATATTATTATTAAAATCTGCGAGGGTGTTTTTATAAACACGTATATTATTGTCTGATACGTTTGTGAATGCATTTGTTCCAATGTTTGTTAACAGTGATTCGGTAGCTACACTACCTATTTCAATATCACTTAGATTTGTACAATTTTTGAATGATGAATTACCAATATTAGTAACAGATGCAGGAATTCTAAGGGTTGTAAGATTAGCATTATTACATCCAAGGAAAGCATTTGAATTAATATGGATTAATGTAGAAACAGATGTAAAAGTTATAGTTTCTAGTTGTGTGCATCCACTAAATGAAGAATTATCTATAGTTGTTATTTTAGTAGGAATTGTGATAGATGTAATACCTGAATTCTTTAATGTAGATTCTGGTATAGTGACTAGTGTATTGTTATCTGGAATATTTATTGCACCTAATGAAGTACAACCTTGAAATATAGCATTTCCCATACTAGTAATAGTATTCGGTAATACGATTGTACTTATACCTGATGATTGAAAAACACTTGTCCCAAGTGAAGTGATTATAGGTGTTCCATCAAATGTTAATGTTGAAAGATTTGTGCATTCCATAAATACAGTATCACCTATTGTTTGAACACTATCAGGTATGTTTATACTATTAAATGATGCGTTGTTACATCCTTTAAATGCTGAATTACCTATAGAAGATACTGTTGATGTTGCAGTAAAAGTTACAGTTGCGAGAGATACACAACTTTCAAAAGCACTTACACCTATTGTTGTAATATTAGTTGGTATTGTTATAGACGTTATTCCAGAACTCTTTAATATATTTTGAGAAAGAGTTGTAAGTGATACGTTATTAGGAATATTTATTGTTGCAAGATTAGTACAACCTTCAAAGGCAGATACTCCTATTGTTTCTATACTTGCTGGCAAAACAATTGATGTAAATGATGCATTATTACATCCGTTAAAAGCAGATTCACCTATAGTAGTAACTGTTGATGTAGCTGTAAATGCTACTGATTGTAAACCAGTACAACTTTTGAATGAATTATTACTTATTGTAACAAGAGTTGTGGGTATGGTTATGCTGGTAAGTCCTGAGCCTTCAAATACATTTTGACCAATAGATGTTATATTTGATGGTATTGTAACTGATACAAGTGATGAACAATTTTTAAATGTTGTAGTGCCAAATGACGTAGCGGTAATATTATTTAAGTCTATTGTAGCAAGACTTGTACATCCCTCAAAAACTGATGTGCCTATAGTACTAATAGATGCTGCAGAAAATGTTACTGTAGATACATTTGTGTTGCCTTTAAATGCAGAATTACCGAGATTATTTGTTAATGCCGGAATACTAATAGAAGAAAATGAGCAATTTTCAAAAGAAGATTCACCTATATTAGTTAATGTAGGTGATGATATAACATTAATAGAATTACCCATATTAGAATGATTAGCACAATAATAGTATAATGTAGCAGGTGCGTTATCAGGAATTTTTATTCTTACATATGTATTATTCTTTGTATCTCCAGCTGTACCACTAGTAGTAACACCTGATGTATATTCAACGCCGGAATTGTGAGTTCCGTTTTGAGTAGTACTAAACCTCAAAGGATGGGTATTATTTGTTGCATCTATTTGTCTAAAAATATAAGATTTATTTTTTTCTATATTTAAAATAGGATTTTCATTTCCATCAATATAAAATTTACCACCAGCTACAGTTACATTAAACTCTTGTGTATCACTGATATTATCAATAACATTAATATTAAAGCCCATACCTGAATGATTACCACAATAATAGTATAAAATATCTGGTGCGTTATCTGCTAGTACTATTTGTGTATATGCACCTGCATTACCTGGCGTACCATTAGTAGTAACACCTGTTGTATATTCAACTCCAGAATTGTGAGTTCCATTTTCTGTAATACTAAACCTAATCGGATGTGTAGTATTTGTTGCATTATTCTGGTTAAATTTGTATGTTCTATTTCTTTCAAGTACTATAGATGGATTTTGATTTCCATCAATAGAGAATTTACCATTAGCAACAGTAATATTATATTCAGTAGTTTGAGTATCTCTTCCAAATGTTACACCTGCAAGGTTTGTACATCCTTTGAATTGACTATTTGGTATTTGTGTGATTTTGTTAGGAATAAAAACGGATGTTATATTTGTATTGTTTAAAAATGATACATTTGCATCTATTGATGTTGTTCCAGTAGGAAGTCTTGTAGCTCCACTTGCGCCTTCATATTTTTTGATAACACCATCAGATTCCAAAACCCTTCCAGAAGTACTATTTGCTGCTGAATTATTAGTTATATTATTATATTGTGTGAGATTATTATGATATATTGTTATATCTGTATTATTTACACCGGCAGCATCTGTTTGAAAACAATTATTTTCTAGTGTAGTTATTGATGAAAAATCACTGAAACTACCAATATCAACTGTAGAAATATTACTATTTTTGAATGCCTTTTCTCTGATAGTTTGAATACTACCTGGTAAATATAAACGAGGTAATGATGTAATGTCTTTGTTTGGGGTATTTTCAAATGCTTGTCTTTTTATATCTGTTAATGATGACCCTTCTGCGAAAATAATAGATTTAACATTACTACACTGCTGGAATGCACACGTGTCTATAGTTTCAATATTTGAAGGTATTATGATTGATGTTAATCCGGTATTATAAGCCATGTCTGAGGGTATAGTTGTTAAGTTTACATTAGTTGATATTATAATAGTTTCTAACTTTGGACAGCTTGCAAAAAGACTACTTCCTATAGTTTCTACTGAATTAGGCATAGTAAAAGAAGTTAATTCACTCATTGAATTAAAGGCATGATTTCCAATAGTTGTTAATTGTGATGTACTTTGTATAACAACAGATGATATATTAGTACAATTTTGAAAGGAATTTGCACCTATTGTTGTTACACTATCCGGAATAGAAATTGTTGTAAATGATGCATTATTACATCCTTTGAATGCACTTGCTCCTATTGTTTGTAAAGTTGATGATGCATTAAAAGTAACGGATTGCAGACTTGTACAATTTTCTAATGCTGAACTTCCTATACTATTGATTGCATTATGTATAGTTATGCCAGTTATATCAGTATTGTCTTTAAAAAGGTTATTTCCTAATGATAAGACATTTGTACCAATAAACGAAGTAGGAACAGATATGCTACCAGAAGGTGAATACCAGGTTGTAATTTGACCATTACCATCTACAACTATTCTAGGTCCAAAAACTACTGATGTATTTGAAGCGTGATTTGTAATATTATCAAATGCAGCCTGTGTTTGTTTAAAGACTAAAATTTCGGAATCATTAACATTAAGGAATGCATTTTCTCCAATACTGCTTAAACTTGAACCATTCTGAGGATTACCTATATCTAAATTTGTTATATTAGTGCAATTTTTGAATGATTCCGTACCTATAGTTGTTACACTAGTTGGTAATGTAAGAGCCGTGAATGATGCATTATTACATCCTTCAAACGCATTATCACCTATAGTTTCTAAAGTTGAAGTTTCGGTAAATGTTACTGAGGTAATACCTGTACAATCTTTGAATGTACCATTAGGTATAGCTGTTAGACTGGTAGGTATAGTTAATTCTGTTATATTTGTATTACTTTGAAAAATAGAAGCAGCTTGTATGCTTGATACAGTAGATGGTATATTAATTA
>MDTG01241096.1_pt1 | contig 19480 bp, 21 predicted proteins | sample 811421 | NCBI WGS metagenome assembly MDTG01 (sample SAMN05326645, study PRJNA326480) | marine metagenome | isolation source: seawater | place: Pacific Ocean: South East | collected 2011
GAGTGGTTCCAGGCGGCGCTCGGGAATCCCGAAGCGCCCGAGGGCGAGTTCTACTACTTCACGGATGCCGAGCACACCCGCTACGAGTCGTGGCTGGGCACCCCCACCCTGCCGAAGTTCAACTGGGCCTCGTCGGAGCTGCGTCGCCGATTCGTCGAAGGGCCGGATTCGGTCGTTGCGCAGTGGCTCAACCCCCCGTTCTCGCTCGATGGCTGGCGGATCGACGTCGCCAACATGACGGGGCGGCTCGGAGACGTCGACCTGAACGCCGAGGTCCGGCAGCTGACGCGGCAGACGATGATCGAGACGAATCCCGACACGATCCTCATCGCCGAGATCACCAACGACGCATCCGGCGACCTCACCGGCGACGGGTGGCACGGCGCGATGACCTACCCGTCGTTCGCGCGGCCGCTGTGGGCGTGGCTGTGCGAGCCGACGGGGACGCCCTACCTCACCGGCGACGGGCAGGAGCGGACGGAGCCGTGGTTCTTCGGGCAACCGGTCGGCGGCATCCCCCGCTATGACGCGAGACAGTTCGTCGGCGCCGTCACCCGGTTCACGGCGGGCATCCCGTGGCGCGTGCGGCTGGGAAACATGCAGACCCTCGACAGTCACGACACCGCCCGCTTCGCAACCAACGCACCGGCGGAGGCCATTCCGCTGGCCGTCGGCCTGTCGATGACACTGCCGGGGATGCCAGTGCTGTTCGCCGGCGACGAGTTCGGCCTCGTCGGCGCCGACGGTGAAGCGAGCCGCACCCCGATGCCGTGGGGCACCGAGTCGGATCCCGAGGTCGCCGCCCGCCTCGACCTCTACCGGCAGCTCATCGCGCTGCGACGCCGGCATCCCGGCCTGGCGACCGGGGGTCTGCGCTGGGTCCACGTCGACCAGAACGCGGTGGTGTTCGTGCGCGAGAGCGCTGAGGAATCAATCCTCGTGTTGGCAGCCACGACGGATGCCGACGTCACGCTTCCTTCAGCAGCGCTGCTCGGCGCCGAACGTGCGGAGGCACTCTTCGGTGATGCGGCGCTGGCAGCCGCAGCGGACGGCAGAGTCGGCATCCGGTCGACGGGCCCCACGTTTGCAGCCTGGGCCCTCCCGGGCGTCGATGTGCCGGAGTCTCGGGAAGGATCGGGCGATGGCGACGCCTGAGCGTTTCGACGAGCTCAGTCGCGGGCTCGTGGACGGCGTTGCGCGGCATCCCGACCTCGTCGGCCTCGCGCTGCTCGGATCGGCATCCGACCAAGCCCGTGACCGCCGTGATGAGTGGTCGGATCACGACTTCTTGGCCATTGTCGCGCCGGGTCGGGGCCAGGCCCTGCGCCCTGACCTCGGCTGGCTTCCCGACCCGGATTCGCTCGCGCTGACGGCCCGTGAGGGTGAGATCGGCTTCGTCGCCGTCTACGACGACGGCCACGTGATGGAGTTTGCGGTGGCCGAAGCATCCGAGTTATCCGGCGCCGTCGCCGGGGACGCGACGGTAGCCCTGGACGACGAATCCGACACGGTGACCGACCTCATCGACGATGCGCGCGAGCGGGCAACACTCGCTGACCGCTTCGATCCCGCCCAGGACGCTCGACTCGTGCTCGTGAAGATCCTCATCGGTGTCGGCCGCGCTCGCCGCGGAGAGGTGCTCGTGGCTGGGCAGTTCGTCAGGACCTGGGCCGTGCAGCTGCTTGTGCGGACGATCCGTGGACGGTTTCCCGACCGGTGCGGACCGACGCGGGATCGGATCGATCCGCTACGTCGGTTCGAAGCCGACTTCCCGGAGCTGGCCGAGCAGATCGCGCGCGCCGTCGCGCAGGAGGTCGAGCCGGCGGCGCGGGCGCTGTTCGACATCCTCTGTGGGCTCGAGCGCGGCTGGGTGGACTTCCCGCGTCGTGCGGCCGACGCGGTAGCAGCTCGACTCGGATGGACCGGAGACTGATCAGACCCTGCTCCGTGAGCTGCCACCTTCGTAGGATGTCGGGGGAGGAGGTGGCATGCGTCCGCTTACCGAAGAGGAACTTCGCGCGTCGTTCGTCAACGCTGCACCCGACGAGCTTCGCGTTATCGAGGTTCCGCTGAGTGCCCGCACGACCGACTGGTATCACTTCGACTTTCTCGCCTGGCGCGACCCCGAGTTCCGGGGCCGCGGATACCTCGTTGCCGAAGTCGATGGAGAGCCGCGGGGAGTCGTGCTTCGCGCATCCGACAGTTCGTCGCGGTCGCGAGCGGCGATGTGCAACCTGTGCCACACGATGCAGCCCGGCAACCAGGTCTCACTGTTCACCGCGCGACGCGCCGGGGACGCTGGCGCTCACGGTGACAGCGTCGGCACCTACATCTGCACCGACCTCTCGTGCCACGACAACGTGCGGCTGGCCGCGCCGCTCGCGCCCAGTGAGATGCGCGGTAGCGTCGACCTGAAAATCGATGGGACACGGCGCCGCACCGAAGCGTTCGTCGCGCGTGTGCTCGAGAACGGAGAGGCCCCGGCATGAGCTCGGTGGTAGTGATCGGCGATGCGCTGATCGACGAGTTGCGCGACGACGCCGGCGTGAAGGAGTTCGTCGGGGGAGCGGCACTGAATGTGGCTGTTGGCCTGTCGCGACTGGGCGTGCCGACAACGCTGATTGCCATGGTCGGAGACGACGAGGCCGGTGCCAAGATCCGGGCCTACCTCGACGACTACGGCGTGCAACTACTCGCCTCTCCCTCACCGCTCGGAAGCTCGCGAGCCGTGAGCGTGCGGGTCGACGGTGAACCGACCTACGTTTTCAACGACGCGGCCCAGGCCCGTCATCTCACGTTCGATGAAGCCCAGCGAGCTGCTATCGCGGATGCCGATCGCATCGCCGTCAGCTGCTACCCGTTCGACGACGCCGAACAGACCGCGGCGCTCATCGACGCTGTGGGCGAGGCATCCGATCGCCTCGTGATCGACCCGAACCCTCGCACCGGCATGATGAAGGACCTCGACGAGTTCCGCCGCGGGTTCGAAGCGCTCGCCGACGGGGCGGGTGTCGTGAAGATCGGTGACGACGACGCGACGCTCCTCTACGAGACGGACGTGGATGCCGCGGTCACCCGGATGCGAGAGCTTGGCGTGCCGACCGTTCTTGCCACCCGGGGTGCCGCAGGAGCGACGCTGGTCACCGATCCGGCAACAGTGACCAAGCCCGTCTCGTCCCTTCCCGGGGCGGTGACCGACACCATGGGCGCGGGGGATGCATCCCTCGCCGCCCTCGTCGCCGGGATTGTGCAGAAAGACCCCACGACCGCGGACGAGTGGACTGACGTGCTCGGCACCGCAATGGACATCGCCGCGGCGACCTGCCGCTTCCACGGTGCCCTGCTGCGAACCCCGGATGCACTTGCCGACGACCACATGGATCCCATCGGCACCTGAGACCGCAATGCCCACAATTGTTCAAGGGCCCCCGCTTCGCGAGAGCCCTTGAACAATGAGTGGCAGGTGAGGGATTCGTCCCCACCGCCTCTCCACGCGCCGCTGTGCAGCGCGGGGAGCCTCGGGCGGCGTGGGCCCACCCGAGGGTTCGAACCCGCAATGCCCAGAATTGTTCAAGGGCCCCCGCTTCGCGAGAGCCCTTGAACAATGAGTGGCAGGTGAGGGATTCGAACCCCCGAAGGCTATGCCGGCTGATTTACAGTCAGATCCCTTTGGCCGCTTGGGTAACCTGCCAAGTGCGCACCCGCCCAGCTTGTACAGTCGACCGGAGGCGCGACTAGCAATATTACAGCGAGTGACGGGCTCTCAGAAATCGTGCCCCTCCCAACCCTCGCCCTCAGCCAGCGCGTCCACAACTGAGGCGAATTGGGGGTTTCGATCTGAGGTTCGCGTGCGAGGATGACAGCGACATCGATCCTCGGGAGGATTCATGACCACGCCGTCGCCTGACGCCCCAGCGCCGCACGTTCCGTCGCCGCCGCCAGCTGCCGAAACCCCCGACCAATCCTTCGCTGCGCGGTCGCCCTATGCCCGGGCGGCGATCTGGGTCGCAGTCGGCGCGCTCGTCGCAGCGGCCCTCATCTGCGTCGTCTGGGTGCTTGTCGGCCCGCAGGCCGGTTCCATCTTCCGCGCATTCGTAACCGTGCTGCTGTTCGCCGGTTTCGCCGGTATCGCGATCATGGAAGCTCGGCTCGCGCCGCGCCGTCCGGCGTGGTTCGCCATCGCCAGCATCGCGACCTGGGTCGTCGCACTGCTTGCGGGAATCATCCTGATCTGGATGCCCGAGCCGTGGTCGTTCTACGAATGGGGTTTCGTCGGCCCCGAACGGTTCCTCCGCTTCCTCCTCGTGGTCCTCGTGCTTCAGCTCGCTCTGCTCCACGCGCGGTTCTTCCTGCGGGCTGCGTTGCGTCAGATCACGCCCGTGAACCGCATCCTTGCTCCCGTCACGGTCGGGCTGGTCGCGGTGCTTGCACTGCTGCTGCTGACGCCCCTGGTCTTCAGCGACTGGATCTACTTCACGGAGTTCTACTGGCGCGTGGTCGTGGCGGTCGTGATTCTCGCCGCGGTCGGCACGGCACTGGTGCCCCTGCTCAATCTGCTCTTCGCTCCCCGGCCGATGGGCGGGGTGCCGGCTGCTTCGGTGGCGCCCGCGCCCGCTGCGCCAGCGCGCACTCAACAAGAGTTGCTTCCGTGGCCGATGTACATCGACGGCGTCACGCCCCTGCCGATGCTGCCCGATGGTTCGCCCGACTGGAACGCCTACTACACGGGGCGCCCTACGCCCGGCGCTCAGATCTTCGCGCCGGTCTCACCGACCCCCGCGCCGAGCGCTGCTGCGCCGACTCCCGAAGCCGAACCATCCGCGTCGACGGCCGCTGACGCTGCCCCCGAATCTTCGGTGTCGGTCGATTCGGACACGAGTTCCGACGCTGTGGCGGAGTCGGCCGCGGATGGACCCGCCGACGACTCTGCGGACCCGCCGCGGCAATCGTGATCGGGCGCTAGCGTGAAGAGGTGAACCACCCCGACCCGCGAGAACTTGAAAGTATCGCTGTAGGCCTCGCTCGCGAAGCGGGAGATCTGGCGCGACAGCGACGTAGCGAGGGCGTCTCGATCGCGGCCACCAAGTCCGCCCTCGCCGACATCGTCACGGAAGCCGACCGCGAGGTCGAAGCGCTGATCCGCTCGCGGCTGCGAGCGCTTCGACCGGCTGACGGTTTTCTCGGTGAGGAGTCTGAAGCCGACCCGGGATCCAGCGGCGTCACGTGGGTCGTCGACCCGATCGACGGCACCGTCAATTACGCGTACGGCATCCCGTTCTACGCCGTGAGCATCGCAGCAGTGCAAGGCAGCGCTGCCCCGGAGTCGTGGACGGCTCTCGCCGCGGCCGTGTACGTGCCGTCGCTGGATGAGATGTTCCACGCGGCCCGGGGCGCGGGGGCGTGGTTGGATGAGCGGCGGCTCCATGTTGAGGCTGATGCTTCCGACGCCGGCGCGTTGCTGGCGACGGGTTTCGGGTACGACCCCGCCACCCACGCGGGCGATCTGGGCCGCGTTGCCCGCGTGATGCCGATCGCTCGCGATATTCGCCGCATGGGTGCGGCATCCATCGATCTCTGCTCGGTAGCAGCCGGCCGGGTCGACGGGTACTTCGAGCGGGGGCTCAAGCCTTGGGACCACGCCGCGGCGGCCCTGATCGTGACCGAAGCTGGCGGACGCTTCGAGCTTTTTCCGGCGGACGACACCGGTCGCGTTCTGGTGATCGCCGCGATTCCCGGGATCTTCGAGCGCCTGTCTACACTCGCGCAACCCTGACAACGGATCTGCGGATACCACTGTGGAATCCGCAGAATGGGCGCCGCCCATGGCTTTCTCAGGTGGGAGCGGGTAGCGTTTACCGTATCGTTACCTTCTTTGCGCACCGGTGAAATCCGCGCGGAGCAGGGTGAGAACCATTCGAAACACCCGCGTCGTACCCGAACGACCGAGAGCGAGATCCGTGACCCCCGATATTCCTGCGCCTGACGCAGCGCCAACGCGCCGCTCCAGTCGCACAACCCCCACGCCTGTGCAGGCGTCGGAGGCATCGGGCTCTTCTCGCGCAGACCTGCGCCGCGGACGCCGAGTCGATCCACAAGCCACAGCCGCGGGCCCCGACACGTCGACCGGTTCGCTCGCTCCGAGGCCGGCAGGACTGCGGTCGAGGCCGCACAACGTTCCGCTGACGGATGCCGAAGCTGACGCCCTTTCGGGTGCCGGACTCGATTCTCCCCGCCCGACTGAGCAGGCGACCGCCGCTGCGGAGGTCACTGTGCCGGCCGCGCCGCTGACACGTCGCGCGCGCCGTGCTAGCGCCGTCCCCAGCTCTCCGGTTTCCGAGCCGGTCGAATCTGACGCGGTGATCGGATTCGTCTCGGTCGGCGACGTTCCCGAGGAAGCTGCAGCAGCGCCCGCTTCTGTCGATGCTGACACCGCCATTTCTGGCAACGATGGCGCGACGGTAGCGGAAGTGTCCGACCAGGCCGCTGCGGAGCAGCCCTCGTTCGCCGATGAGCCGGCTGCGCCGGCGGCCGGCGGCAACGGTGACCTCTTCGACGAAGTCGTGCGCACGTTCGGCGCTACGGGGGAGACACCTACGCTTGCGCGGGAGACGTCAGCGGCAGCGGATTCGTCGTCCGCAGATGAGTCCGAGGCCGTTGAGCCCGATCATGTGGCTCGCCGTCGTCCCCGCCTCGGATCCGTGCGCAAGCTCGCAACCACATCGTTCTCGGTCGGCGTCATGGGCATCGTCGGACTGCTCGCCGTCGGCATGACCACGCCTGTTGAGGCTGTCGCAGCTGCCGGCGGCGGCGAAGGCCCCACAGCCTCTATCGTCGCGCTGGCCGACGTCGAACCGACCGCGACGCCCGAAGAGGACATTCAGGCGTACGTTGCGCCAGCCGAAGCATCCACCACTGCTCTCAGCCGTGAGGAAGGCTATTCGGCTGTGTCCATGGCTGAGCTCGCGGTCGAGGCTGGCGTGCGAGAGATCGCGTCGACGTACGTAAACAACGCCGCGGCTGCCGTGCAGTACCCCTTCACGGTCGGAGTTCCGATCAGCTCTCCGTACGGCATGCGGTGGGGCCGGATGCACGAGGGAGTCGACTTCGCGCCCGGTGGGCAGGGCGCTGAGATCCACGCTGTCGCCGACGGTATCGTCCGTATCGCTACCGAGGCCGGAGGTGCCTACGGCGCCCGCGTCGTCATCGACAGCATCGTGGACGGCGAGCTTATTTCCACGAACTATGCGCACATGCAGTACGGCTCGCTCCGCGTTCAGCCGGGTCAGGTCATCAAGCTCGGCGACGTCGTCGGAGCCGTGGGTACCACGGGTCGCTCGACGGGTCCGCACCTGCACTTCGAAGTTCTACTGAACGGCAAGACCCCGACAGAGCCGATGGCCTGGCTGGCGGCGCACAACGTGGCATCGACGGTCGTGACCGTGCCCGATGCCCCCGCTGTCGTCAACCAGTAATCACCACAGGAGCGGATTCTCTCCGACGACAGCGCTCTGATATTCTCTTCTAGTTGCCCGCGCGCCGGGCTTCGCCCCGATAGCTCAGTGGCAGAGCACTTCCATGGTAAGGAAGGGGTCGTCAGTTCAATCCTGACTCGGGGCTCGCAGCATCCATCTCGTGACCGACGGATGCCGTGCGGCAGGGTAGCTCAGTTGGTGAGAGCGCACGACTCATAATCGTGAGGTCGCGGGTTCGAGCCCCGCTCCTGCTACCAAACTAGTCTTACTCGAACAAATGACCTTGAGATATTGGTTTGAGTGTTCGACAGAGGAAGCGTCGGAGATTTCTCCGGCGCTTTTCTTGTTGGCCGAGCGTGGGTGGAGCGCGGCATCGCGGGTGTCGGCGACGATCGGCTGGAACTCGCGCTCGACGGTCAGGAGGTGGCCATCGTCGTCGATCCAGATGCTGGTGAAGAACGCGGCGAGCAGCTTTCGCTTGATCGGTCCGCTGGCGGCGGCGAACAGTGCGTCGGGGCGGCTCATGAGGTCGAGGTAGCTAAGCACGGTGCTGGTGCGCTCCTCGAGCGCGTGAGACGTCGTGTCCAGACTGGAGCGCACCTGATGCTTCTTGACCTGGATGTCGCGGAGGCGGCGCTTGAGTGCGTCTGTAGCAAGCGATCCGTCCGCGGCGAGATCGATGAGGCGTTCCTCCTTGCCGTCCAGCTTCTTGAGTTCTTTAGCGAGCCGGGCCTTCTCTTCCTTCTGCCCCGCGAGGACTTCCTGCAATGCCGCCGCGACTTCGGTCTTGGCTTCGTCGATGGTCTCGGGGGAGAGGCCGAGGAGTCTGAACTCGCGAGTCAGGGCCCGCTCGATCTCTTCGGTGGGTAAATAAGGCAGATCGCAGACGCCGTCCTGCCGCCCGCGGCAGAGATAGTACGAGTAGAGCTCTCCGGCATGGTTCTTCGCCTCGGTGTAGATGAGGCGGTGCTCGCGTCCGACTTCGTGACAGCGGCCGCAGTGGAGCATGCCGCGTGCGAAGTGATTGTGGACGCGGTCGCGCTGTCCCCGCTTCACACGGGCATCAATCACCATCTGCACGCGTTCGAAGAGCTCCGGGGTGACCAGCGGTTCGTGGCGTCCGGGATAGACGTTGCCTTTGAAGGTCACCATGCCGAGGTAGTACGGGTCGCGCAGGATCTGACCCAGCTGGCTGCGCGACAAGGGGCGCTCCGGCCACTTCGAAGACTTGCGTGTGGTGAGCCCTTGCTCGGCGAGCATCTCGGCGAGCTTGATCATGCTGTACTCACCCGTCGCGTATTGCTCGAAGGCCCAGGTGATGAGCGGGGCGCGCTGCGGGTCGATGGCGATGGTGTTGACGAGCCGTCCGTCGAAGTCTTTGCGGTCGTTGATGTAGCCGAGCTTGGCGCGTCCGGTGGTGCCGCCGCTCTTGGCCTTGTGGAGGAGCTTCTGCTTGATGTCTTCGCCGGACTGGCGCACCTGCATCTCGTTGAAGACGTCGACCATGGCTTCCATGGCGTCACCCATGTAGCCCTCTCCGAAGTCCTCTTTGGCGGAAACGAGCTTGACGCCCATGGCCGAGAGAACGCGCTTGGTGAGGGCGGCATCGGTGAGGTTGCGGAACGCCCGCGAGCGCATGTAGATCACGACGTGGGTGATCTCTGGGTGTTCCTCGATGTAGCGCAGCATTGAACGAAAGACAGGGCGCTTGCCGATGGACTGCGCAGAGTTTCCGGGCTCGACGAACTCCGCGGCGATGGGTGCGCCGGCCTGCCTGGCGCGAACGATGCACGCCTCACGCTGGGTGGCAATCGAGTTGCCGTCAGCGTCGATATCGATCGCCGTGAGCATCTGGCGAGGCGTCGAGACGCGGAGGTAGACGACTGCCTGGTTTTCTGCGGCGGTCGTCGGCAGTGCGGTGCTTTCCACCGCCAGGATCTTCTCCCAGTCCGTAAAGGTTGTGCGGCGGGCTCCCTGAGTCGGGGTTCTGGTCGTGTCAGTCATGGGGCTCTTCCCTGCTCTACTTGTCGGCCTGATCAGCGACGGATGCTGCGGCCCCGGCGCGTGCTTCGGCTTCTCGGCGGGCTTTAGCGCGGGCCTTGCCCTCGCGCACGAGGCGACCATGCTCTTCGCTCTGTGCGCGCCAGAACTCGTGTAGGGCATGTGCAATGGGATTCTCCGTCGCAAACTTGGCCCGAGCGCGCCTCACCCGCTCGTCGGTGTGTGGTTGGTGTTGGTTCATAAGGGTGTTTCCCTCCTTTCTGCCGGGTCCCGCTTTGAGTCGGCGGGTGGCCTTCGGATTAACGCTTAACTCGTGGGTTAAGTCCAGATGTTTGGTGATGTGGAATTGTCAACTGATCTGGGATTTATATGTCATGCATCGGTGCTCTCGTGGGGTAGCAGAGTGGTCAGGAAGCGATCAGGTGTGGTCGTGACAAACAGGCGGTCGGTGAGCGTGGTGTCGGCAGCGATCGCCTTCCGGAGGCTCTCCGCGCGCTTCTCGGTCGGCACGATCCACAGCACTCGGGGGAAGACGCCGTGCTCGGCTTGGGCGCGTCCGGTACGCCGGTACTCCTCATAGGCGTGGCACTTGGCGACGAGAGTTGGCATCGACTCGGTTCCACGATCGACCTCGAGATACCAGTGGTCGTCGTAATCGCTTGTGCTGAGGGTGATGAAGAGGTCCGGCCGCAGAACACGGGTTCCTCCTGTGGAGGCCGCGAAGGTGCGCGACGCTTCCGCCTCCACCTGGACGTTGGTCAGGGCGTATGGCCCTGTTCGTGTCGCTTCGAGGAGGTGGACGTGGGTGTCGGTGACTTCGAGAGTGTGGTCGAGGAAGGTCGTGGATGGGTCGCCGAGGCGGCGGCGGGTGGCGCCGGGCGTTCGGGTGAGGCGTTCCCCTGCAACGTCGAGGTGCCAGATGTAAGCGGCAGATCCGTGGTGTTGCCCGCCGATGCGACGTTCAAGCCTGCCGATGAGTCGGTTGGTGAGGAGCCTGTCGAGGACTCGGACGGTAGCCCTGGTTGCGGCCGTGAGCGTTGCGTGGTCGGTGAAGTAGACGCGCCTCAGGTGGACGGTTGTCGCGTATCGGTGGCGCGCGAGGAATTGGAGGATGTCGCGGTCGCGATCGGAGAGTTCGCCGCGGAGGTGACGTAGCCGAGAGGCGCTGATCCGCGAAGTGCTGGAATCTGTCATCGCGCGCCTCCGTACTCGTCTCGGGCGGTGAGGGATCCCGCCAAGGGCGGGATAGTCGTTTCCCGTACGGAGGGGGCATTGGCGGAAAGTCGTGGGAATTGGGCGGTGGAAGTGTTAGTGAACAGACGTCCGAACGGACACTGCTGTACCTCTGCTGTAGTTCTCATGAGTGGCTCCGTTTCCGGCGTCCGAGTGGCTCGTCGTCGTGGAAGTCCAGCGGGAGCTTCAGCTGCACGGGAGGGGTCTCGATCCGCCCGTACCGGGCTTGGCTCTCGGCGATGACCGCGTCGGTGGAAGCGACCATCTTGGGTGGTGGGAGGACGCGGGCAGAGAACCAGCCCGTGCGGCGGCCCTTGTTCTGGAGGCTGGTGTAGATCTCGTAGGGCGGGAGGCGGGAGAAGTCCTCGGCGGATAGGCCGGTGGTCCGAGCGGCTTGGTGGGCGTGTTCGTCTTCGAGACCGAAGATGATCTTGTTCCTCGCGTTCGCGTCGATTCCCTTCAGGAGCTTGTCGGGGAACTGGGCCCGATGCTGGTGCGCCAGGTGCCAGGCGGCACCGAGCGAGCGGGATTGCTCGAGGGCTTCGCCGAGGTCGGAGTCGAGGTGCAGGAACGATTGGGCTTCGTCGAGGTAGATCGAGATCGGGGTCCGCTCGCTCTGCGGGACGGAGGCCCGGCGCAGGATCAGCTGCCACAGCTGCGACACCACCAGCGACCCGAGAAGCTCGGCTGCCTTCGGGCCGAGTACGCCTTTGTTGAGGGTGACGACGACGATGCGGGGCTTGGTCACGATGTCTTCGAGCGCGAACCGCGGCTCGGGCTGATCGAGCACAGCACGCAGGCCTGGGCGGAGAATGAACTGCCGCAGCCGGGTCAGTACCGGTGAGATCGCAGCGGCTTGTTGTCCGCTGCTCTTGGCGTCGAACTGGGCCCAGAAGCCTTGGAGTACCGGATCGTCGACGGCCCGCAGGGCATTCCGCCGGAAGGTCGGGTCGGTCAGGAGCGACGGCAGATCAGTCAGGGCCGAGCCGGGGTTGGCGGCGAGAGTCAGGAGTGACGCGTGCAGCGTGTCCGAGGTGAGTGGTCCGAACTCTGACGGGAACAGGCCCTTGAAGATCGCGAGGACGTTGTCGGCAACCAGCGCGGCGTCATCACCGGCGTTGGCGATCGGATTCACGCCTACGGGGTTGGGCAGCGTCGGATCGATGACGACAACATCGCCGTGCCGGTCTTCCGGGACAAGGGTGAGGACGTCGGTGCCGAGATCCCGCTTGGGGTCGATCACGACCACGCTCCGGCCCGCCTGGATGTCGGCGGCGATGAGGTGCAGCATGAGGGTGCTTTTGCCGGCCCCTGTAGGTCCGTAGATATGGGTGTGGCGGAGGCTGTCCTCAATCCCAATGCCGACGCAGGTCTCCGGCCCAGGTGCGGTGCTGAGCGCGAAGACCCGTTCCTTCGGCACCTTGTAGATCTTGGGTGGCGAGATCAGGCGCGGGTGCGCCGGGGGTAGTCCCGGCAGGTCCGCTTCCCCGACCGGCCAGGCCAGCAGGGCGAGCGCTTCCTCGGGCGTGAGGCGCAGCGGCTGACGCAGCGGGACGCGGGCGGTGTCGAGGTTCTCTGGTTTCTTGCTGGCCAGTGAGATGGTGGTGCCGCTGCTCTGGAGCGTCCGGAGTGCGGCGAGCGCGCTGTGGACGAGGAGGCGGCGGCGTACGGGTGAGGTCGACGAGATCCCGATGCGGGCGACGGCGCGGAATCGGTACTGTGCCAGTTTCCCCTCCAGCCGCGCCCGCGAAAAGCTGGTCGCCTTCCTCGGTCCGGTCGTGAGCAGATCCATCCAGGATGTCGAAGGGTCGGCAGCGTTCGGCGGCAGGATCTCTGGGGCCTGGCCGCGACCCAGCATCACCTGTACGACCAGGACGTCGTCCTTGCCGGTCGCTCCTGACAGAGCAGCGAGCAGCGCCCGGAGGCTCTCGTCGCTGGTCTCGAGGGAGAGGTTCAGACTCGGGCGGCGGATCTGCACCCGCCCGGCTCGCTCCACCTCCTGCCGTGGTTCCACCAGGTCGGTGATCGCCACGTCGGGGATGAGGCGACGGATCAGGGAGAGCGTGCCAGACAGGTCGGTTCCTTCGGCACCGAGCAGATGCCGAGTGTGCCCTGCCTCGGTGCGGGCTTCCCAGATGAGTGGCCCCCGGTGGTCATCGGCAGCCAGCGCCCGGAGCAGCCCGAGGGCTGCTGGGGCTGCGAGGGGTCGGGGCCAGTGCAGTTCACGCCACTCCATCACTCGCCTCCTTCGCGCTCAGGGACGTCGCTGGTGTCCCGCGCCTGAGATGAGGTCTCGCCTTCCCTGCGGGCTGCGTCTTCGATGGCGGCGTGCTCGAGCAGCGCCCGGGCGAGCTTCGGGTAGTCGATCGGGAGGCGACGCTCGGCCCGGACACGGATCCGGTACTCGCGGCGCGGCCTTCCCCTCTTGCGGCTCACCATGCACCTCCCCAGGCCGTTACCAGCGGTCTCGGCGCAGCCGCAGCGCGACCACGACGACCCAGACGAGTCCGGCAGCGAGCAGGCCGATGAGCAACCAGACCCAGATGGCCTGGATGATCGTGACCGCGACCCACAGCAGGACGCAGATAACGCACAGCAAGAAGACGGCGGACAGCAGGGCGTTCAGCGGACCCTTCTCGGGATTCGACATGGCCAGGTTCCTTTCGGGTGGTGGGATTCGGGATTGAAACGGGAGGGTTAGACATCGGCGACCTCCTCGAAGCGGGCATCGCTCGGTACGGGGTAGCCAAGGACGCGGATATCCGAGGTGACCTCGTTGCCCCAGACGTGCCAACCCGGGAACGGCCGGCGGGCGAAGAGCTCCAGATATGGGCCGGGGCTACAGCGCTGGATCATGATGTGGACCTCTTCCGGCTTGTGGGAGTGGTCCTGACGCGGCAGCATCGCGAACGAGCGTTGCCCGTGGAATCGGAACGTGAGCTTGCCTTTCACGCCGAGCAGGAGTGTCTCGTGGGCGTGGCGGAAGTACTGGCCGAGGCCCATCTGGTCTTTGCCCCAGACGAACTCGTCCTTGAATTCGAAGCCCCAGCCGCGCATGATTTCCTCGGCGAGTGCGCGGGTTGCTGGGTAGCACCACATGTAGAGGTGCGCGTTCTCTGCCATGAGGTCCGGGATGGGGAGGCCACGGATCTGCTCGATGGTCATCAGCGGGTAGTGGCGCCCTGCTCCGAGCGTGCCTCGCTGGCCTGTCGGCCAAGGTGCGTCGAGAATCGCCGTGGAATACCGCAGCGCCGTCTTCGCTGACGTCTCGGCGCCCTTGTTCGTGTTGATGGTGGTGTTCATGTGTGTGTTCCCTCCCTTCGTGAATCCGCGGATGATGTGGCGCGGTTACCGTCACTGGTTATGACGGCGAAAGATGAAATCTTCTAGTGTCCGATCGCTCAATCCGTGCGCTACATGTGGACGCGAGGTCGGACCCGGAGACTCGCGCCAGAGGTCAGGAGACGAATCTGACTGACGGTCGTGGTGTGGATTTCACAACGCCTAGAGATGAAGAGGGCTCGGCGGGAGCGCCGCCATATGCGCTGCCGCCGAGCCCTCACCGTTGCTACTCGTCGTCCGGGATGCGGCCGGAGGCCATGAACGACTCGCGGATGAGGGCCTTACGGGCCTCAAGCGCGTCGCCGTTCAGTTCCGCCGCTAGCCGCAGGATCGTGGCGCGAAGCTGAGCCTGCTTCCGGTCGAGCTCTGCCTCGATCTGAGCTCGCTTGCGGGCCTTCCGGTCGCGGAGCTTGCCGACGGCCCACTCACCGCCCACCACCGCACCGTTGATCGCGGCACCGGCCGCGAATACGGGCAGCAGGAGCGCGGCCAGGAGAGTCATCGCTCACCACCTCGCAATGGCCGAGGCAGCGCCCATCGCGTAGGCGTCGACGATGTGCCGGTAGCGGGACTCGCCCAGCGGCGCGACCGTGATTAGGTGCTGCTCTAGGGCTGTGAGCGCGCCGACGTTCTGCAGCGCAGTGTTGGCGATGAACGCCCGCCCCTGCTCCTGCGTCTCCGCTACCAGCGCGCGAGCCTGCACCCGCTCCACCTCGCGGCTGGCTTGCCGTTGCATGTTCCAGCTCATCTGAGCCAGACCATTCGAACTAAACGCTCCACCCAACGGGGCGAGGTCCTTCTTGGGATCCAACATGTCGGTTCCTTCCTGTCGCAATCGGTTAGGTGACATCGACGGTAGAAACCGAACTCGCGTCCGATCGGAAGTGGTGAAAAAGTTGGAATCACGCGACGGAAGGGGGCGACATCGTGACCCAAGATGAACTCGATGTGGCGAAGCTTCGTGGAGATGATCTCGCCGCCGAGCTCGAGTTCATGCGTAAGAACGAAGGCTTCACCGAGCGCAGACTCAATCCCACGGGCATGCTCGCCGAGGTGCTCCGTGAAAAGCCCGATGACTCCTTCGAGCGGGTCCGTAGCCGGTTCCTCTCAGCCATCCACGCGGGGAGCAACGAGGACCAAGCTCTCCTGCTCGATGTCTTCGCTCTCAGTCCGGGGACCACGGGTTCACCTCGGCTCATGGAGCGTCGCAGGGTTCACGGAAACCGCATCGGGCGTAGCGCCGAGACGGTCGCCGACCGCGAGCGACCCGCGCTTGAGAGACTCTTCACTCGTCTCGTGACGGGGCGCTACCCCCAGTCACCGGTCTTGCTGGAAGTGCCCGAGATGCACAACGGCATCATTTACCAGACCACCAGCACCCTGATCGTCGTCGAGAACCGTATGTGGAAAGAAACGCGGGAGCACTACCGCTTCATCGCGACCTTCGACGAGATGGACTACCTCACCATCACTCGCTCGTACGACGGCATCACCAGAGCTGAGCCCGGTGGCGCGTTCAAGGTCAACTCGCGACGGGTGCCAGGAGCAGGCTGGAACGACCACTTCTGGCACCTAAACCTTCAGCGCACCGAGCCATCACCGATGAGGCGAGGTGAGGTTTATGACTTGCGGTTCACGATTAGGCCGCCAGAAGGCGCGGGCGAGCAGGAGCCGATCACGCTGGCAAGTCGCGCGTTCCACGAGCGATCGCTGCTCGCGTCGATACAGGTTGCGTTCATTGGCGAGAAACCGCGCGAGGTTTGGAAGTTCGAGGCCGTTAGTCCCTATGCGCGGCCAGCCACGGCCAACTCCTACAACCTGACAGAGTTGCGCAAGGGTATAGCCTCGCTGCGGATCCGTGACGCCCACGGAGGTCTATTTAGCGGGCTCGGGTGGCGTTGGCGAACCACATGACTTGAAGGATTTCGTTGGCACCAATACCATCACGGGCCCTCAACGTGAGACTCCACCTGAGGGAACTTCCGGATCACGCCGGGGCAGCGTGTGCAGCGTCCCGAGCGCGCGCCGGACTGCGTGCCACGGCTGGGAGAGGGTCGCTGCTACGATCTCGCCATGATCGATGCGCTAGTTGGACTCGCTGAGCCCTTCTTTCACGATCGCTCAACTCACAACGCGATCGACGAGATGGCGCGTCTCGAGAACGTGACGATATTTGTGGGCGCAGGAGCATCAATCGAGCGAACGGGACTCACCTGGGCGGGCATGTCTGCCCATTTGCTCGACAAAGACCTTGGCAGTTACGCCGAGCGGATATCAATTGTCAGGACCATCGGTGAACTCGCAGCCGCATCCGCCATTGAACGACAGTTCCAGAAGCGCTTTGCCGACGAGCCGAAGCGCGCTCTCACTCGTGCGATCCACGAGCTTCTCTACGGAGGATCCCAGGTCGAGCCAAGCTACTTCAATGAGCGAGTCGTCGCCCTTGCAAACGACTTCGTTGGTGCCTCCCAGAGCGTAGTCGTCGTAACACCCAACTATGACGACTTTCTTCTTGGGGAGCTCTCGAACCTTCTACGGGATGGGGATGCTTCGTTTCAAGGTGTGGATGTATTCGCGTTCGGAGTAACCGCAGATGGCGAAGCCACCACGCTCACGGATGAGAAGCGCGAGAGACTCGTTGCCTCTGCTGCGGATAAGACACGCATAACGCTCGTACACGTACATGGGCTTGAGCAGCGCGAACTACACGCGGATTCGCAACCGGACGGCGACCAAGTCACGATCGTTCTTCCAGACGAGCACGCGTACCCCGTCTTCAGCGAGGGAGACTACGTCGCAACGCGGACAAACACGGAAGAAATTCTCGGACTGCTCTTTCGCGAGCGCGACATTATGGTTGTCGGATCGAGCCTCACTGACCCTCCACTTCTCCACGCACTGACCGAGCGCGCCCGCGCGTTTCACGACCGTAAGTGCTATGCAGTTCGTCCCCTCCAGGGACTAGATCTGAGCAGGCTCAGCGACGAAGTTGCAGCATCGTTCGTGGAAGTCGAACGTGATCGCGCGTCGGCGCTCGGAATGAATCTTGTTAGCCCTCCCTTCTATTTTCAGGCACCGCAGTTGCTAGAGGAGGTTCGTGTTGCCCTCAAGCTCCATAGGCCCCCAAAGGGAACGCGGAAGCGCGACTATGCCGGCCCAGGATCGTCGCCTAGGTATGGATCGCGACTTGAGTCGTGGTGGCGAGCTTGGCGCGACGATGAGACCATCTCGGTACCCGAGATGCAGTCGTACGCTCATTCTTTGCTCGCGTTGGCGGTCCTTCCGGTCGTGAGGGAGGTGCTCGACAGCGACGAAGACGAGGACATGCGCCTTGAAGCGTGGGTTAGGTGGGAACCGCAGTCGCGGGAACTTCGCCTGTGGGCGTCGTCTACCGGGGACTGGCCCGAGATGGACATGGCGCGCCGTGAGCGCATCGGCATCGGAGCGAACTATCCCGCGACGACCGCCTTCATCAATGGCGCACCAACTTACGCGACGGGGCCGACCCAACGGACTCGATGGCATTCCTTCTTATCAAAGCCGGTTCGCTACATGCAGCCGGAGGAAGAGAAATACGGGGGATGCCACATTCAGGTCGGTGTGTTGTCGCTCTCATCGATGAGGTCAGAATCGACAAGCTCTCTAAATCCGCGTGTGAAGGAGAACGCGGGCATCCTCTTCAACATGCTCGACGCGGCAGGTAGGGCACTGTTCGCGCCTGAGGAGCGCGGCGTCATGATCGAGTCGATAGCTCGAGGAGAGGTTACGTTCTCGTACTAGTGTCCCGCCACCCCGCTAACGCGACTTGCGCTTGACATGGACGCTCAGCTTGCTTTCGTGGGACGGCTTGCTAGGTATGGGCACCACTACCCGCTTGACAGGGTAGCGGCCATACTCGACTGCTTTCATCCGCACATCCCTGATTGACGCCACAGATCCTTCTTGCTTGTGAGACTCCGCGACGAGATTCTGGTCGACAGTCACGGGACTGTGGTCAACTGCAGACGGCTGCTCAACAGATGATCGCCGACTACTAGTGCGACTACTTACGTCAGGCAAAATCCACCTCGGCAATCTTAAAAGCTGCCTCGGAGGCGGTGGCAGGTCGAGCTCGTTCCCGCAGCGAGGGCATCTGTCGACCGGATGAAATTGTTCTGGCGTAAGGCGCTCCATGTACACCCTTGGTATACATCATTCCCCGGTCGCGGTCAACAAGAATCAGGTGAGAAGCCCTCGGGGGCCTCTCCCGGACGCCTAGCAGTCCGGAGGTAGTCAGCGTATCAGCGCCCACGGCGTGTCGCATACTCAATGCCAGACTTCGTAGCTTCACGCCGCCAGTGTCACGCAATTGACGGTTTTTTGCTTTGCGCCGCGCCGACATGCCGCGAAATCCTCGTTGCCTCTATTGCCTGGGCCCACCTGCCATCGTAATGTCAGGTCAGGAGGCGAGGGAGAAGTGTCGGATCAGTCGCGAGATGGCGTGTCCGAGTACAAGCTCGACCCCGAACGACTAGAGCTTGCGAAGCATCTTGCTCAAGTACCTTTCGCGGCCGATTTGGCGTCCCGCGTGGGGCGCACACCGGGCACGGTGCTTAACTGGGAACAGGGCCGAACAAACCCTCCACTCAGCACTTTGACTCGTCTCGCGGATGAGTTGCAGACAGACGTCAGGTTCCTGACCGATTCGCGCCCCGTTCCGGAATTGCAGGATGCGTTCTTTCGTCAACCTCGGAGAAACGCAGGATGGGCGCTCGAGCGCTTCGGCGCCTATGCCCGACTGTTTGCGCGGTTCGTTGAGCACCTAGGAACACATGAGTGGTCCGCCGAGCTTGAACGCATACGGCGACACAACGCAGGCAACGCTCCTACCGTCGCAGCCATGAACACACGCGACGGCCTGGGATTGCCGAGAACGTCACCCATCAAGGACACTGTTCAGGTAGCACGTGACCTCGGAATCGTAGTCGGTTACGGACCCGTTGCCTCGGCTGGCCTGTCCGCCTTCTCAGCAAGAGCTGGTCGCCTGCCACTCGTCGTGCTAAACCCGGCAGGGGGTGATCACCTTCGCCAGCGCTTTTCAGTGTTGCATGAGGTTGGGCATCTTGTGATGCATGGCGCAGACGACGGCATGACTCTTGGTGAGCGGGAGAAGGAAGCGCATCGCTTCGCCGCCGCCATGCTCTACCCTCCTACGAATGCGAACATGGGAGCTTTGGCCGCCGCGGTCGCTGATGCAAGCTTCGATTCACTCATCGAAATAAGTCGAGCATGGCGAATCAGCGTAGAGGCACTGGTGGAACTTGCTTGCGCCGAACTGCGCGGATCTGCTCGGACCCTGTGCGTCAGGATGGGGTGAGACACCAGCACTGCTGACCTTCGCACTGCACGGGGCGAGAACGGACCAATACTGAGATGACGATGACGGTTGCTGA
>MDTG01054418.1_pt1 | contig 19475 bp, 16 predicted proteins | sample 811421 | NCBI WGS metagenome assembly MDTG01 (sample SAMN05326645, study PRJNA326480) | marine metagenome | isolation source: seawater | place: Pacific Ocean: South East | collected 2011
GCTGGTATCCATTTTTGTGTTTTAATATAATATTTTGCAATATAAAGTTCTTTAGCTGCTAGCTGATTATTAATAAGATCCATCTTAAATTTTAAATCCAATGCATATTCGGTATCTGGATATTTTATTAAAAATTCACTTATTTTTTTCTTGGTATCTAATAAAGGAGTTATATCTTTTTTTTCATCAAGAATTCTTTCATAAGAAGAAATTGCTAATAAATAGTATGCATAAGAAATATTCTTATCGGCTGGGTATCTTGAGATATATCTTTCTAAATTTTCTGAAGCTTCTTGATGAAAATTGATAAGATACAAACAATAGCTAGACATTAGAGCAGCCTTGGCGGACTGTTCTACTTCTGGTAAAATGTTCTCAGCTTCTGAAAATTTTTTAGATGCAAAAAAATAATCACCTCGATTCATTGCCTCTACCGCTTCAACATAAATCTCCATTGCTTTATTTTCATCATATGGAATACTTACAGGTTTTTCTTTTGCACAAGAAAAGCTGAATAAAAATATTAATAAAATTAAAGTTAATTTTTGATACATATTATTAATTCATATCAAATTAAATTAACCAGGTAAATTTTTAGATTTTTTTAGGCACTAACTGCAACTGGACTAACGAATGTGTTGTCTTTGGTATCTTTTTTTTCATCTTTATAACTAACAAATTCCCAGTTTGATTTGTCCGAAAGCAACTTTCTTAATAAATCGTTAGTTAGTTGATGTCCACCTTGTGATGTTTTAATATGACCAAAAATTCTATGACCAGAAAGCATTAGGTCTCCCAAGCAATCTAGTATTTTGTGTCCCACAAACTCATGTCTATTTCTAAGCCCATCTTTATTTAGTATCTCATTTTCTTGAACAACAATTGCATTTTCTAAAGAACCTCCTCTAGCAAGTCCTAAGTTTCTTATTTGATCGATATCTTCATATAAACAAAAAGTTCTTGAGTTATAAATTGAGTTTAAATCTCCATCGCTCAATCTAAATTCTTTTCTTCTAGTTCTTATTAGAGGATTTTTATATACAATCTCAAAGTCAATTATTAAATCATTCTCGAGTGGTTCAATTGAAATATGTTTTGTTCCATTTTTTATTTCAACTTTTTTTAAAACTTTTATAAATTTTTTATCTAATTTTTGATCTTTAATACCAGCTGATCTTATAGCTTCAACAAAATCTACTGAAGATCCATCCATGATTGGAATCTCAGGAGCATCGATTTCAATTAAAGCATTATCGATTCCTTCTCCATAAAAAGCAGCCATCAAATGCTCTATGGTGGATACAGATATTTTATTTTTATTTTCTATTTTTGTACAAAGTACTGGGGACGTTACGTTATTATAACTTGCGTCAATTATATTATCCTCATCTAAATCTACCCTCTTAAACTTAATACCAGTATTTACCTCTGATGGTTTTAATAAAAGATTTACTGATATTCCATTATGTAATCCAACACCTTTAAGTTCTACTGGCTCATTAAGAGTTTTTTGAGATGTTTTCTGCATGTTTAATTTATATAAAATAGCACTAAAAAGAAAAAAACAAATTATGTTTCAAAAAAATACAGATATTTGATTATCCAAATAAACCTGAAAATATTCTTGAAATTATTGATTTTTTCTTATGAATAATGGGTATTGCTTCTTTTTCCCATCCTCTACTAATCAATTCAACGGATGCTAAGCATGGTTTAATATGTTCATCTTGGGATTTCTCTAAAACTCTTACCTTTTCTTTATTAAAAAATCTATTTTTAAAATTTTCTTTTAAACTATTAAAAATTTTATCATCTTCAAAAGAAAGATAAATAATTTGATTTTTATCTTTTAAGTTTTTTAAGTTAACGTTTTTTTCATAAATTATATCTACTAATTCATTTAGTCTTGCAATTATGATGTTTTTTAAATGTGCTAAGCTAATTTTTCTAAAAGCCATATTCATAAAATATTTTTCTTCTAGATATATTTCATCTTTTTTATCATTTATTTGATCAAAACATATATTAGAGATTATGTCTTCAACAACTGAATTTTCTAGAGAACAAAGTTTTGAAATATCTTTTTTTATCATTTCACTTCCGAATGAAAAATTTTCTGAATAAGCAAAAGAAAGATTTTGAAAAATAGAAATATTACTTTTGTTTTTGCCTATACTAATAGTACAAAAAATTTCTTTAGTTTCATTTCTGTTTGTTTTATCTATACCGGAGGTGAAGGGTTTTAGAACTATTCTTTCAATATTAAGATCACATTTATTTAAGATTAACTTTAAATTTCTTAAATCATTTTTTGGTAATAAAAAAAATGTTAAATGATGGTTATAAAAATCTCCGTGTAACCCTATGGGTAAATTATTTAAAGCCGTCTGATCTAAAATAAAATTTGTATTAAATAAATGAATTAAAGTTTTTTTTGGTTCGTTATCTGATATGAATTTCTTTATATCATTTAAGATATATGAAATATCTTCATCCAAGATTTGAGAACCTCCCAGTTTTTTAAAACCTGAAATATTTATACAATCAAAATTATATTGATCATTTATTATAGTAGTGCTTTTGAATGTGTGTTTTAATTTATTTTCTAAAATATCAAGATTTTCTTTAATAGTTTTAAAGGCAATTTCTGTATCAATAATTTTACCATCTTTGACTCCTGCCGATTTTAAAGATGTTGAATAAAGAATTTCAAAACTTAAATCTTCATTATACTTAACAACTAAAAATATAAATTGATTATCATTAACTTCTAAAAATAAATAAGGTTTTTTTATATCCATACAATTTAATTTAAGATTAACTGATTGTTAATTCTATAATCAAATATTTTATATTGATCAAATTTTTTATCTTGATTTAGAGAAATAAAACTCTTTAATATTTTAACATAATTTTCTTTGGGAAGTTTAATTATTTTATCATTTTTTAAGGTAATATCCCATCTTCCTATCTCAAAATAGTGTAAAGATTTAATATCGCTGAGGGGAAAATTAATATTGTTTAAATCTTTAAAAATTTTTTTAAAATTGAATTTTTTTCCAAAGACAAACGGTAAATTATTATAATTGTCTAGAGTTACAAAATTGATTAAATCTCCTTGGTTAGTTAGATAAAATTTTTTTTCTCTATCTATATAAATTGCTACAGGTTTTTTTTCTGTAACTATGATTTTAATTGTTTTGGGATATATCTTTTTAATCTGAAAATTGGATATAAAATCAAACTTTAGTATAGCATTCTTAACTGTTTCCTTATTTATAAAAAATAAACTTTTTCCTTTTAAAAATTCTAACTTTTTCTTTAAATTATTTGGTTTTACTATCTTTGTATTTTCTATTTTAATACTATCTATAGGAAATAAAAAACTCCTGCTAATATTATTTTGATTTGGAAGGTAAGTTGAAAAAAATAGAAGTGAGAATAATAACAATAAAAAAAATTTTGCCTTTTTCATCTATTAATACTTGCATCAAGAATAATTTTATTAACGAGATTATCAAACGAAATACCCTTATATTTTGCTATCTCAGGCACTAAAGATAAGTCAGTCATGCCAGGCTGGGTATTTATCTCGAGCAGGTAAAATTTCTTATTGTAAAATTTGAAATCACTTCTTGTAATACCCTTACATTTTAATGACCTATGAGCTTTTTCTGAAATTTTTAAAACTTCGGCATAGCTTTTATCTGAAATATTAGCTGGCATGATATGCGTAGTTTTAGCAGATTTAAAATATTTAGCTTTATAGTCGTAAAAACCTCTCCTTGGTTTTAACTCTATTGCCCCAAGCCCCTTACCATTCATCACTGCAACTTGTATCTCTTGTCCTCCTATATATTTTTCGATTATTAATGTTTTATAATTTTTTATCAAAATTAATACTGATTGTCTGAATTCTTTAAAATTTTTACAAATTTTAACCCCTATACTTGAACCTTCATTTTTTGGTTTTACAACTATAGGATAATCAAAATTATTTTTTTTCATTATTTTTTTTAAATTATCTTTTTTAAAATTTTTCAAATTTATAATAAAATATTTAGGAGTTAATATTTTCTTCTTATCAAAAATTTTCTTTGAAATTATTTTATCCATTGCATTCATTGAAGATCTAATTCCAGAATGCGTGTATGGTATTTTCAAATGTTCAAAATAAGTCTGTGCATTGCCATCTTCACCATCTTTTCCATGTAAAGCATTAAATATCACATCTACTTTAGAGCTATTTATTTCTCTTAAAGATTTTTTTGCTGGATCGAATGTTTCAGCTTTATATCCGAGTCTCCTGATTGCCTTCAAACATGCTCTTCCACTCTGAAAACTAATTTCTCTCTCTTTAGAAGTTCCTCCTAAAACTACTAGGATTTTTTTTTTTCTTTTCATAAATAATTCTAATTTTCACCAATTATTTTTATTTCTAGTTCCAAATTTTCTCCCGTTTTATTTAAAACTCTTTCCTTTACTTTATCTATTAATGTTTCAATATCACTTGATTTTGCACCTCCATTATTAATAAAAAAATTACAATGTTTCTCTGAAATTTTGGCTTCTCCAACTGACATTTGCTGACAGTCTGAGTCTTTTATAAGGCTCCAAGCCTTTTTATTAATTGGATTTTTAAAAGTACTTCCGCATGTTTTTACTTGATTTGGTTGTGACTCTTTTTTTCTTTTTATTAACTCTAACTGTTTTTTTTCAATATCTTCTTTTTTAAAAGTTTTTCCCTTTAGTTTTGCATTAAGAATAATTAGATCATCAGCTAAATCACAGCCTCTATAAAAAAATTTTATATTATTAGCTTTAATTTCATTGATTATTCCACTTTGGTCCATTACCTCGATAGAAAGTAGAATTTGAGATATGTCTTCTCCATAACACCCGCTGTTCATTTTAATTCCGCCTCCAATTGAGCCAGGAATACAAGATAAAAATTCAAATCCTGCTAAAGAGTTTTGGGTAGCAAAATCTGATATTTTTTTATCTAAAGTGGCTGCCCCAACTTGAATTGTATTCTTGTCTAAAAGTTTTAAGTACGAAAAATTTGAACTAAGTTTTATTGTCACCCCTTTAACTCCTCCATCTCTTATTAGGGTATTAGATCCCGCACCTATAATATTAATTTTTTTTTTGCTCTCATCTAAGCTTTGGTAAAAATCTTTTAACTGATCAATATTATCTGGTCTAAAAAATATTTCTGCACTACCCCCAAGATTAAACCAATTGTATTTGGACAACTTTTCATTTAAAAAAATTTTTTCCTTGTAACCATTTTTCAAATTTTTAACTTTACCACTCATAGTTTATACTCTAATTCACGTAACCAGTTAGAAATGGAGCCTGCTCCCATCCCAACAATGATTTCATCATTAATAAGATTTTTTTTAAAAAAGTTAATCATATCTTCCTGATCTTTCAAATTAATTACTTGAGTTTTAGAATTCTTAGATATTAATTTTGAGAAGTTATTTTGATTATATGTTTTATCTTTTTTTTCTCCAGCAGCATATAATGGACAGAGTAAAACTAAATCAGAGTCTGAAAAACTTCGTGCAAAATTATTTTTCAAAATTTTGATTCTAGAATATCTATGTGGTTGAAAAACTGAAATTATCTTTCTATTTTTATAAACTTGTCTTAAACCTTCAAGAACAGAGATAATCTCTGTAGGATGATGTGCATAATCATCAAAAAATTCTTTTTTGTCTTTTATAAATATTTTAGTTAGTCTTCTTTGAACTCCAGAAAAATTTTTAAGAGTTTTTTTAATAATACTCGTATTAATCCCTAAGTTAAGACAAATTACAACAGCAGCAGTAGCATTTAAAATATTATGTTTACCAATTAAGTTTACAAATATATTTTTGATTAATATTTGTCTAGAGCTTAAAGTTTTAATCTTTAAATCAAATTTAGAGTTTTTTAAATTATATTCAGGATTTAATATTTGGTAATTTGACTTACTATCAAAACCGTAGGTTAAATAATTTTTTGTTTTAACTTCTTTTAAAATCTTTTTTAAATCAAAATCATCTAAGCAAACTACTGCCTTTCCAATTGGTGGTGTCTTATTTAAAAATTTAACAAAAGCTTTTTTTAAATTCTGATAATTTTTATAAAAATCTATATGTTCTTTGTCAATATTTGTTACCACTGAATAATTAATCGGTAATTTTAAGAAACTACCATCTGATTCGTCTGCTTCTAAAACTGCCCACTCACCTTTTCCTAGTTTTGCATTATTTTTAATAGAATTAATTACTCCACCGTTGATAATTGTTGGGTCTAATTTGGCTTCTGACAAAATTTTAGCTACCAAAGAGGTTGTTGTAGTTTTTCCGTGCGAACCTGTAATAATAATATTTTTCTTTAAAGCAACGATATTAGAAAGCATTTCTACTCTTTCGTATATTGGTAGTTTTTTCTTTTTAGAAGCTATGATCTCAATATTATTTTTTTTAATAGCTGAGGATTTAACAATGATAGTAGCTTGAGAAATGTTTTTTTTGGAATGTCCTAGTAGGATTTTAATTCCAATTTTTTTACAGTTTTCAGTACTTTTATTAAAATTTAAATCACTTCCTTGAACGTTAAAACCCATTATTTTCATAACTTGGGCAAGGCCACTCATGCCTATTCCTCCTATTCCAATAAAATGAATTATTTCTTTTTTCCCAATATTAATATTAGTCATTTATAAATTTTTTAATTTCTTTATTAATTTTCTCAAAAACTAATTGATCTGAATGAATATTCTGTTTGTTCTTCATTTCATTTAATAAATCTTTATCTTTATGAATTGATTTAATCAATGGAAATAATTTTGAGTTTATTTCATGTTCCTCTACTAAAAAACTGTAGTTTTTATTTTTAAAATATTCAGCATTTTTTAGTTGGTGATTATCTGCAGAATAGGGATAAGGAACACAAATAAATGGTATATTGCAATTTAGTAGCTCAGCTATCATTGATGATCCTGCTCGAGTTATCGCTAAATCAATTTGTGAAAAATATTTTAATAAATTATCCTTGAAGTGAAAGAGTTCAAATTCTATTTTTAATGAGCTATAAATTTTTTCTATCCTATCATTTTGATCTGGTAAACATTGTTGATAAACCTTAATCTTTATATTTTCTTTAATACATTGTTTAAATATCTGAGGTAATATCTCTCCAAAAGATCGCGCAGCCTGACTTCCTCCTAAAACTAAAATATCAATTATATCCTTTTTAATATCAAAAGACCCTTTTTTGAAATAAAAAATTTCTTCTCTTAAGATATTGCCAACTTCAACTTTTTTTGAATTATATTTATTACTAATACCTTCTAACTCACCATAAGAAACAAAAATTTTATTAGCATACGGTAAAAGAAATTTATTTGTTTTTCCCAAAAATAAATTATTTTCATAGATGATAAAGGGTATTTTTAAAATTTTTGCTGCCATACAAACTGGAAAGCAAGAATAACCTCCCATACCAAAAATAACTGTAGGTTTTGATTTAAGTAAAAAAATAGATGATCTAATAAAAGCAAAGAAAATTTTTATTATAGAAAAAATTGTTTTTATAGGGTTTTTTTTAAAGAATGTGTCTGAATTAATTATTTTTAGATCAAGTTCATTATATTTCTTGAGAAATTTATAACCTCGTTTATCAGTGATAATTTTTATTGAAAAAGATTTGTTCATAAGATATTTCGCTAAACTATAGGCTGGAAAGACATGACCTCCTGTTCCTCCTGTTGCTATTAAAATTTTTTTCTTAAATTTCGTCATAAATAAATCTATCTTTTGTATAGTTTAAAATTACACCGGCAAGTATTGCGCTTCCAAATAGAGATGATCCTCCATAACTTAAAAAGGGCAATGTCATTCCTGTAGTTGGCAATAAATTTGTATTTACTCCGATGTGTATAAATGTCTGAAATATTAGTAATGAAGAAAGTCCGCAGAGTGAAATTTTTAAATTTTTATCCATTTCTGAGACTGTTATTTTAATAATTCTAAAAGCAATGTATAAGAAAATTATAATCAAAAATATTGATATAATTGAACCGAACTCTTCGGTAATTACAGCTATAATATAATCTGTATGAGCCTCGGGCACACTATCTTTCAATATGCCTTCCCCCATTCCTTGACCTGTTAAACCTCCTTGTTTAATAGCATCTAAAGCTTTCTGAGATTGAAATGAGTCTCCTTTTGTAGGATCTAGAAAAGAATTTAACCGCTTAGTTATATAGCCAAATTTTTCAGGAAATAAAATAATTAGACTAGCTAAAGAAAAAATAGAAATACCAAAAAAACTAATTATATAAAAAATACTTATCCCTGAAATAAAAACTATAGAAATCCAAGAACCAATTAGTAGTATAGATTGGCCGACATCAGGCTGATTAATTAAAAGTATTATAATTGATAATAGTAATAAAAAACTAAAAAAATAAGAAGTTTTAGTGGTCTTTAGGTTGTCCATTGTTAATACTTTTGCTGTTATTAGAATAAAAAAAGGTTTTAAGAACTCAATCGGCTGAAAACGAAAAAAATATAAACTTAACCATCGTTTAGATCCTTTAACTTCTATACCAAAAAAAGGAACTAAAATTAAAGAAATAAATAGAATTATAAAAATAAGAATTATTGTTTTTTTTAGAAAATTTATTTCTATAAAAGAGATTAAAAACATTAATAATAATGCCAAAAAAACAAATATCAGATGTTTAGAAAAAAAAAAGTAATAATCTTTATTTAGCCTTTCTCCTGCTAAAGATGAAGTCGATGAAAATGAAAAAAAAAGTCCTAATAAAAAAAGTGAAATAAAACTAAATAAAATTCTTTTATCAACATTTCTCCAATAACTGTTCAGTTTATCTTTAAAAATATTTATTTGCATATAGCTTCACTAATTTTTTAAATTTATTTCCTCTCTCCTCAAAATTCTTAAACTGATCAAAAGAAGCACTAGCTGGGCTAAACAGAATAGTTGCTTTTTCATCTTTATAATTTTTGATTTCATTGGAAATTGATCTTAAAGCATTGTTTATGGTTTTTGATAATTCAAAATCTATCTTTCCTTGTACTTGTTTTTTAAAATATCTAACATTTCTTCCTATTATATAAGATTTAATTACATTTTTTTTTATTTTACCTAATTTAAAAATATCTCCCGATTTGGGCAAACCGCCAAATATCCAAAAAATATTTTTATTATTTTCCAGAGCAAATTTACTTGCCTCAAAGCTAGTAGCTTTTGAGTCGTTAATAAAATGTATATTTTTTTTTTTAAAAAACACTTCATATCTGTGTGGAAGTCCTTTAAATCCCTCAAAAGATTTTATAAATTTGTGGTCTTTGATTTTATATATTTTTGAGAGAATATATACAAATGACATATTTTCTTGATTTACTTTTGATTGAAGATATGTGTTATTAATCTTATTCTTTATTTTTTTATAAGACTTCAATGAAACTATTTTTAGCTTACTTTTATATTTTTTTTTTCTAAATTTTTTAATTAGTTTGTGATGATTTAAAAAAGCAAAATCACTTTTTGTTTGAAGGGAAAATATCTTCATTTTTGAATTTAAGTAATTGTTAAAATTTTTATGCCAATCCAAATGATCTTTGCTAATATTCAATAATAAAGCTTGATTAGGCTTAATAAATTTAGAGTACGCCAATTGATAGGATGAGGCCTCAATTATAAAAGTTGTTTTTTTTTTTAAATTTAAACTTAATATAGGTTTTCCAATATTTCCACCTAATTGAATATTGACTTTATTTTTTTTAAGTACATGTTCAATAAGTTTGCAAGTAGTGGATTTTCCATTAGTTCCAGTAACAACGATTGACTTTTGTCTTAAATTTTCCATATAAAATAAATCAAGATCTGTGATTATTTTATATCTATTTTTTAAAAGTACCTTTCTAAAATCTGATTTATATAAATTTATACCTGGGCTTAAAACTATGTAATTAACATTATCTAGAATTTTAGAAAAATTATTTTTTGAGATTTTGCTACTGAATAAATTTCTTTTTTTTGGGTCATCATCCCAAGAATAAAAGTCCTTGATTTTTTGTTTATTTAAATAGTTTATTACTGATCGCCCCGTTGTTCCAAGGCCATATATTGCAAATTTTTTTTTGCCTAGTTTTTTTGATGAAATCATTCAATTAACGTAATTTAAGTGTGGCTAACCCTATCAGTGCTAAAATAATAGCAATTATCCAAAACCTAATTACTATCGTTGACTCGGCCCACCCTTTTTTTTCAAAATGATGGTGGATTGGGGCCATCATAAATACTCTTTTACCTGTTAATTTAAATGAAATTACTTGAATAATTACTGAAATAGTTTCCAGCACAAATAAACCACCAATAATAGCTAATACTATTTCGTGCTTTACAATAATAGCTACGGTTGCCAAAGAGCCACCTAAAGATAAAGAGCCAGTGTCACCCATAAATATTTTAGCTGGAGGTGCATTGTACCAAAGAAAGCCTAAACATGAGCCGACTATAGCTCCACAAAAAATAGATATCTCTCCCACATCAGGAATATACTGTATCTTTAAATATTCTGAAAATATTGTATTGCCAACAACGTAACTTATAAAAGTAAAAGACAAAGCTACTAACATAACAGGAACTGTAGCTAGTCCATCTAATCCATCGGTAAGATTAACAGCGTTGGATGATCCAATAATAATAAATAATCCTAGTGGAATAAAAAATAAACCTAAATGTAGTATTAGATTTTTAAAAAAAGGAAAATATAAATCATATATATATTCGTGGTTTGAATATGTTATTATTATAAATAAAGTTATTGAAGCAATAATTAGCTGACCTAAAATTTTTACTCTTGAATTTAGGCCTCTTGAATTTTCAAATTTAATTTTTAAAAGATCATCAATAAATCCTAATATCCCCAGAGCTAGAGAAACAAAGATCAAGGTCCATATAAATATATTTTTTAAGTCAGCCCAAAGCAAAGTACTAACGATTATTCCAATGATGATTATTAGCCCACCCATAGTAGGCGTTCCTGATTTCTTTATTATGTGATCAATAGGGCCATCTTGTCTAATTGGTCCAGTAATTTGTTTTTTTGAAAAAATTTTTATTAAAGGTCCGCCTATTAAAAAAACTATTACTAATGATGTAATTAATGAAAGACCAGTTCTAAAAGTTAAATATTTAAATACATTTAAAAATGAAAACTGTTCTATAAGTGATGTTAAAAAACTAAATAGCATTATAAGTATCTTCCTTTAATAATATGATTTGATAATTGATTTAAACCCGTAGCATTTGATCCTTTTATCATTAAATAATCATTTTTCTTTATTACCTCTGAAAAAATATCATCAAAATCATCTTTATTTTGCAAAATATTTCCTTGTTTATTTTTATAAATGTATTTGTAGGTCTTTAATATCTTATCTCCGTATACAAACAACTTGTCTATATCACTATTGTTGATAATTTTTGATAGTTTTTTATGATAAAAATCTGACTTATTACCTAACTCTAACATGTCCCCAAGTAATAAATATTTTCTAAAACTATTTTTTTTGATATTTGATAAATTTGATATAGCTCTACTTACTGAAAGTGGGTTGGCATTATAGCTCTCATCTATCAATCTAAAATTAGTTTTGTATCTTTTTATTTTATGTACTTTCCCTCTTCCTTCTGGAGATTCTAAAGATAGAAAAGAACTTTTAATTTCTCTTAAATCTAAACCTAGATTTCTCAATACAGCAAGTGAACTGAGAATATTTAAAATGTTATTATCATTGATTTTTAAAATTAAAGTTTCGTTAAAAATTTTAATTTTAATCAACTTTTTATTTTTAATTTGTTTTATATAAATTGGGTAAATATTTGATTTAGAAGAAAGGCCAAAAGAAATAGTATTTATACCTTTCCTTTTCGCTAGATTATTAAAATATTCAAAGAAACTATCATCTCGGTTAAGAATTAATGTACCTTTTTTTTTAATATTATTAATTATTTCCCCTTTCGCCTTTGCAATTTCTTTTATATTTTTAAAGTTTTCAATATGAGCAGCTGCTACGTTTGTTATGACGCCTATATCAGGCTTTACCATTTTTGATAATCTATTAATCTCACCAGCCTTGCTCATACCTATCTCAAAAACTCCAAATTGATGATGGCTTTCTAAATTCGAAAGACTAAGTGGAACTCCATAATGATTGTTAAAAGATTTTGGAGAAAAATAAGTATTTCCATATTTAGATAATAAATTTCCTAGAAGAGTTTTAACTGTTGTTTTTCCAGAGCTACCAGTGACTCCTATTATTTTAGCTCTTGAATAGTTTCTCTTTTTAATAGCAAGAATTCTGAGGAATTTATTTGTATTGTTAAATCTTATTAATTTTTTTCTTTTAATTTTTCTATTATTTTTTGAAGTGACACAAACGCTCGCTCCTTTTTTAATAGCCTCTGAAATAAAATTATGGCCATCTTTATTTTTACCTTTTATTGCAATAAATAAATTCCCTTTTTTTAATTCTTTAGAATTAATTGAAACTCCATTAAATCCAGGGCTTTGTTTTGTTTTTAAAATGTTATTTAAAATTTTTTGATTTAAAAAATTATTAATAGTGACATCTTTCCATTTTCTTTTTTCAATTTTTGTTTTTTTTACTATAGACTTGTCAGAAATATTTAAAGTTTTTTTTCCATAGTCTTGGAGTTCTTCATGTCCTTTTCCAGCAATAAGAATTATCTCTAGTGGTTCAGATTTTTGTATTGCCGTCTGTATAGCTTTTTTTCTGTTTCCAATTTCAAAAAAATTTTTTTTGAATAAATTTTTTGTTATTTGTTTTCTTATTTTTTTTGGACTCTCGTTTCTAGGATTATCATCGGTTACATAGATTTTATTACAGAAACTCCCTGCAATTTTTGCCATTAGAGGTCTTTTTTTAATATCTCTCTCTCCACCGCAACCAAAAACTAGAGTTGGATTTGTTTTGTAATGATCTTCTAAAGATTTAATTGCAGTAAGCAAAGCATCTGGAGTATGAGCGTAGTCTATAAAAACTTTAGCCTTATTCGGTAAAATTCTTGTGAGTTGTAATCTCCCATTAATACTCTTTATTTTTTTAATAACAGATAATATTTTTTTCTTATTTAAGCCACATAAGTTTGCTGCAATAATTGCCATAGACAGATTTTTAATTTGGAAATTTCCTATTAAATTAGTCGGTCGACTTTTGATTGAAGAATTTTTAATAGTAATTAATTTTAATTTTTTTTTACTAGAAATTTGTTTTAGTGTTGAAAATTCTTTAAGTTTTTTGTCAGTTATCATAAATTTATTTTTTTTAAGTAAAGTTGAGAATAAAATCATTTTTGCTTTTAAGTAATTTTTCATTGATTTATGATAATCAAGATGATCCTGAGTAAAATTAGTAAATATACCTGCTTTAAAATTTATCAAATTCAATCTTCCTTGATGTAGGCCATGACTTGAGGCCTCTATGATCACATTGTTAATTTTTAATTTTTTTAAATTATTAAGCTCTCTGTGTAGTGAAATTGTATCTGGGCTTGTTAGTTTTAATTTTTTAGTTTTTTTATTTTTTTTAACTCCTAAGGTACCTATAGATGCAACTGGAACTTTATTTAACTTTAATATTTGATAAAAAAAATCAGCTACAGAGGTTTTTCCATTTGTACCTGTTACCGCAATTATATTTTTTGGTTTATCTTTAAAAAACTTTGAACAAGCATAAGCTAAGGCAAGTCTTGGGTTTTTATCCTTGATAAATATTGTATTTTTATTTCTTAATTTTAAACTAGATGAACAAATTACTGCTTTTGCCCCTTTGTTAAGTGCTTCTTTAATAAACTCATTTCCATCTAATTTAGTACCTTTTATAGCAAAAAATAAATCACCTTTTTTAACTTTTCTGCTATCTGAAGCTAAATTTTTAATTTCAATATTTTTTTCTATATTGATTGGATATTTTTTAATTAGTTTTCTTAACAACATAATTGTTATAAAACTCGTCATTATTTATGGCTAAAATAGGTCCAATTTTTTCTATAATTTTGCCCGCAACGTAAACAGAATTCCACCCAGATTCGTCTCTTTTAATGTTTGAAACACTTTTTCCTCTATAATTGTAAATCAAATGTGGCGCAGGTTTTGGCTCATCAAGCATAACAAGTAAAACGTACTTCGGTTTATAAATAGGAAAAATTGAAATAAAAGTATTGAGTTTTTTATCTGAATATTTTCCTTGAAAGTTTTTTTTTGCTGTTCCTGTTTTGCCTCCTACATCAAATCCAAATACATTTGCAAGGCTGGCTGTACCATGTTCGTGGGTAACAACTTCTCTAAGAATTGAATTAATTTGTTTGCTAGTCTCATTTGAAATTATCTGTTCTCCCTTTCTTTTTTCTTGATTAGTAGGTATTAAAGTTGGTTTAACAAAATAGCCTCCATTCGCCAACATTGCGTAAGCTGTAGCTGCTTGAATTGGAGTTGTTGTAATTCCATGCCCAAAAGAAACTGTTTCTAGTTTACATTTATCCCATCTAAAACTTAAAGGTATTCCAACTTCATCTAATTCAAAATTAGGTGCGTCTAGCAATCTAATTTTTTTCAAAAAATTTTTATAATTTTCCTCTCCTATTTTTCTAGCAATTAAAGCTGAGCCTATATTTGATGATCTAATTAAAATTTCTCTAATTGATAGATCTTTAGGAAGCTCATCATGCTCTGAAATTTTATATTTTGAACATTTAATATTTTGAGGTATGTCTTTTATTATAGTTTCAGGATTATATAAGCCTTTGTCTAAAGCCAAAGCAATAGTAAAAGTTTTAAAGATTGAACCTAACTCAAATATTCCTTTTGTAATCTTATTTGTAAAGTTAGTGTTACTTATATCGTTACGCATATTAATATTATAGTCAGGTAATGAAACGAGGGATAAAACCTCTCCTGTATCTATATCCATTAATAGCCCTGCAGCTCCTAATGCTTTGAATTCTTCTAATGATTTTTCTAACTCGATTTTAATTAAATATTGAAGATTAGTATCAAGAGTTAAATTAATAGGCTCGTTAATCTTTTTAAGATCTTTTAAATCGTTTTCAAAGTATTTCTCTACTCCTGAAATACCGTAATTGTTATCATCTATCTGTCCAAGTATATGACTATAAAGCCCAGCCTGAGGATAAATTCTTGATTGAGTTGGCTCAAAAATTAAACCTTTTTCTCCAAGTGACCAAAGTTTATTTTTTTCATCTTCAGTTAATCGTTTTTTCAGATAAAAGTATTTACTTCCATTTAGATTTTTTTTCAGTCTAGATTGGGATATCTCTGGAAAATTAAATTTAATGTTTATAGCAAATCTTTCCTTGTTAACAATCATATTGGGTTTTACAGCTGCATGGTAAGATTTTATGTTTCTTGAAATTATTTCACCGTTTCTATCTACAATATCTCTTCTTAATGGTAAAAAATTTAGGTTGCTTTTATTGTTTTCAATAAATTCTGGATTTTGAACTGAAACAAAAATGATTTTCATAGAAAAGATAGCTATCAGGCAAAGAAATACAAAAAATAAAATATAAATTCTATCTTCAGAAATATTTGATTTAAGGACACTTTTTTGTTTTAAATTAGTTTCAATATAATCTTCAAAAAAGAAGCTTCTTTGATTTTTGTTTAAAAATTTTTTTTTTCTATTTTTTCTTATTGTCATTGATAAATGTCATCGTTGTCTTCTTATTTTCTTTTAAAAAATCATCTAAACTTTGATAAATTCTTGATCGGCTTAAGATTGAATATTCTTCATTGCTATATTCAAAAATATTCTTAGATAGATTTTCTGGAGAGGAAAGATATGAAAAATCTAGCTGTGCTTCATACAGATTGTTTTTCAGATTGACTATCTTTTTCTCATAAGAGTAAATGTTTTTTTCAATAATTCTAGTTTTATTTTTAATAATAGATGTGAAAATCATAAAAATAGAAAAAATAAAGATAGAAATAAATAATTTTTTATTAAACATTGATGCTTTCTAAATCTAGATATTTACTAAATTTTTTTTTAAGTATTATTGGATTTGTGAAGTTATTTTTATCTCTAGTCACAAACCTTAATTTAGCCGATCTAGAAGAGGGATTTCTTTTTACTTCTAGTAAAGAGGGTTTTAAAAGATTCTTCTTATATTCTTGAAAAAATATAATATTTTTTTTGTCTTCCTCAGGGAGATATCTTGATGGTCTAGATTGATTCCTTGAATAATTACTAAAATAAAATTTTACTATTTTATCTTCAATTGAATGAAAACTGATCACAATAATTTTTCCACCATACTTAACGAGCTTTGTTGCCTTTACAATTCCATCAATTAATTCAGTGATTTCCTTGTTTACAAAGATTCTCAATGCTTGAAAGGTTTTTGTACAAACATTTATTTTTTTTTTGAAATTTCTTTTTTTGCTTTTTTCTATTATTTCAACTAGATCTGAAACAGTTGAAATTTTTTTTATTTTTCTAGCTTTCAAAATATTTTTTACAATCCTTGAAGATTCTTTTTCTTCACCTAATAATCTAATAATTAAATTTAATTTATCTGAATCATAACTATTAATTATTTCTTCTGCAGAAATAGAAGAAAGCCCCATCTGCATATCTATTTTTTCTTTTGATTTAAAAGAAAAACCTCTGCTTAGATCCATCAACTGAAATGATGAAATTCCTAAATCAAAAATGATGGCATCAGCTGAAAAATTTTTATTTATTACTGCATCAACATTACTAAATCTCTCATTAAAAAAAGAAAATCTTTCTGAAAATTTATCTGAAATTTTCTTGGCCCTACTTATAACTGACTTATCCCTATCCAAAGCTATAACTTTTGTTTTTGGATATCTTAATATTTCTTTTGAGTATCCTCCGCCACCGAAGGTACAATCAATAAAATTTCCCCCTTTTTTTGGATTACAAATTTTAATAACTTCTTTTAACATCACTGGAAAATGCTTTGTTTCCAGTGATGAAGTAGGGGTGTTCATTTTTTTTAAAGACTTGCATCAAAACTTTTGTCTTCTTAAAAAAGCAGGAATTTCAAACTCATCCTCTTCATTGCTTATATCTTGTTCAAAAAGTTTATTACTTTCTGAGTGTTCTTGTTCTACTTCTGCATCCTCTTTTTTTTGATTTTCCTCATCAGAAAAAAGCTGAGGAGTATACTCTTCTTCATTGTTGATTGTTTCAATGGTTTCTTGATTATGATCAGTATTTACTTCGATCCTGTGCTCATTATCATTATTATTTTCTATATAGGATGCACTTTCAATTGATACACCATGAGGAACATCATCAATATTTTCATTCATAGAAGGCATCTGAGAATTATCTTCTTCAGTAGCTATCAGGTTTTCTGAAGCATTTTTGGTTTCAAACTGCTCATCAAGTTTTAAAGCTGTAGCTCCACTTATTGAATTAAAAGTATTGTTTTCTATATGTGTATTTTTGGGAAACAAACCTTCTGAGTAACCATGGTTTCTATTCTGTATTCTGTTAACCATATTTAGTACAGTTTTTGACTCTGGTGCTTGTCCATCTAAAGATGTGGCAACAATAGAAACTCTCATCTTTCCATTAAGATTTTCATCTTTTATAGCTCCGAAAATTAGTTCTGCTTCTGGATCTACTTCAGCTCTAATTTTATTAACTGCTTGGTCAACTTCAAAAAGAGTTATATCTTTTCCACCAGTAATATTAACCAGTAAACCTTTTGCTCCTTTTAAAGAATAGTCATCAATTAGCGGATTGTTTAGTGCCATCTCTGTAGCTGCAATGGCCCTATTTTCTCCATCGGCCTCTCCTGTTCCCATCATGGCTTTTCCCATTGAACTCATAACAGTTTCAACATCAGCAAAATCTAAATTTATTAAACCAGGTCTAACCATTAAATCTGTTACACTCTGAACTCCATGCTTAAGTACATCATTAGATAAAGCAAAAGACTCTTCAAAGGTAGTTGCTTCACTAGCAATTTTAAAAAGATTTTGATTTGGAACAACAATAGAGGTATCCAAATGTTTTTTTAATTCTTCCCAACCTTGTAAAGCTCTTCTCATTCTTTTAGGTCCTTCATAAGAGAAAGGTAATGTGATAACTCCAACGGTTAAAATATTTAATTCTTTTGCTGCTCTTGCAATTACATGAGAAGCACCTGTTCCTGTACCTCCTCCCATTCCAGCAGTAATAAAAATCATATTACTTCCTTGAATATAACTAATTATTTCATTTAGGGATTCATCTGCAGCTGCTTGACCAATATCATTCTTTGCTCCTGCGCCTAAACCTTTTGTTAAATTCATTCCAATCTGAATTTTTGCATCTGCCTTATTCATTTTTAAATCTTGTGCATCAGTATTTATTGCTACAAACTCAACACCTTGTAATCCAGAGTCAATCATTGCATTAATTGCATTTCCTCCAGCTCCTCCTACGCCTACAACTAAAATCCTAGGTTTTAATTCTTTAAGCTCTCCTCCTCCAATATTTATAGTCATACTTCCTCCTTTTTTTGTTTGTTTTCCCATTTTAAATTTGACCTATTTTCATGTGCTTTTTTTCTTGCTACTGATTTAAATTTTTCAAAAAATTTTGGATCCCATATTTGAAAGGTCTTTCCTAATCCAACAAACAAAATATTTTTTTTAATCTTTGCATGGTTTAATAATTTTTGTGGAATAGAAACTCTTCCTTCACTATCAAATTGCATATTAATACTTTCCGAAAGCACTGATGTTGCAAAATAATCCCTTTTATCTTCAAAAGGATTTAATGTGTCTATTACGTTTGAAAGTTTTTCTATTCTATTCTGAGAACAACATTCTAGTGCAGAATGATTAAATGAAGGATAGCTAATAAAGCCATTATAACCTAAGGAGCTTAAATGAGATCTAAAAGTAGCAGGCACTGAAACCCTCCCTTTCTTGTCTAACTTGTTTTCGTAACTTGATAAAAACATAATTCTTTAAATCACCCATAGAGATACAGTTAAAAAATAAAGCTTTTACTAGAATCTCTTTTTTTATAATTTTCAAAAAACCCTCCATTTGGGATTTCATGGGATATTATGGGTTTTATTTAAATCAGTCAATATATTACTTATCCTTAAAAAAGGATACAAAAGTAGAACATTTAAATGTAATTTTTACTGTAAAATTGAATTTGCCAGATAGTCTATAAGCCGGGTTCTGTCATTAAAGAAGTCATTTATCTAATCTTAAACTCACGTTTAAGCTTAAGCAGCTAACCCAGATGACGAACTAAAGACAGTTTTTAGCATTAAATGCAATGTCATCTCTATTTAGCCTTGCTCCCAGTGGGGTTTGCCATGCGTTTTTTGTTACCAAAAAACCGGTGTGCTCTTACCACACC
>MDTG01443047.1_pt1 | contig 19474 bp, 18 predicted proteins | sample 811421 | NCBI WGS metagenome assembly MDTG01 (sample SAMN05326645, study PRJNA326480) | marine metagenome | isolation source: seawater | place: Pacific Ocean: South East | collected 2011
TCACGGAGCAATCGATGCAACAATTATATCATCTATCGAACAAGTAATATTTGGTTTATTAATGATTATATTTATGATTTACGAACCTTTAGGAATGGCCAAACTTTGGGAAAATCTAAAAATAACTATAAAATCTAAATTATCATCATCAAACATTAAAAGTATAAAATCTTCAGCATTAAAAAAGTGAACAAAAAGAAATTAATTTTTGCATTAATTGTGGGAATACTAATAGGCTTGCTTATCGAAAATAATTTTATAATTTCATGAAGCGTTAAACAGCTATAATTTTCTTTAGTATCTAAAATAAATTCAAATAATAGTAAATGAATTATTTTTTACTTGGATAAGATTTTTTTAATATAAATCGATTAAGAACTATTGCAAAAATGATTATTATAACTGATCCTGTTATCACAGGACTGATTAAGTATTCAATAGAAACTCCACCAATTATAACTATAATTGGGTTACCACCAGCAGGAGGGTGAGTAATATTTAATAAAATCATTAAGCCAACACCAAGACCAACAGCAATTGGGATTATTAAATAAAGTGGTAATGGAATAAAGTGTAAAACAATCAGACCAACGATAGCGGTTATTAGATGACCAAAAAAAACATTTTTTGGCTGAGCAAATGGACTATCTGGGTACCCAAATAGCAAAACCATAGATGAGCCAAAAGAAGCTAACAAAAATACACCAAGATCAGTTTTATAGGTTAAACCAGTTAGAGCACCAATAGTAATTATTGAAAATAAGCCAGCTAATAAAGATTGTTTTAAATTTCCCATTAAATTAGGTTGTTACAATCTTTTTTAAAGTTTTAAAAGGTAATAATATACACTCTTTACGAGAAAAATTTTTTTTTTTAAATAATTTTTTTAAATATTCCCACTTAATTAATTTAATTTTAATATCATCATCAAAGAATGATTTTGCTGCATCACATAAATCATTAATCTTATTTTTTTTATTATTTATTGATATTTTTGAGAGCAAACTAGCAGAAGCTTGACAATATACACATGAGTTGCCTTGATATCCAAAGTCAATAATTTTTTCATTTTTAATGATTAATTTTATTTTTATTTCATCCCCACACAATGAATTTTTTAATTTTGAATAATGAGTATGATTTTTTATATCTTTATGATTAACTGTGTCTGAAGCAATGTTGAGTATTTCTAAATCCATTTATTTTTTTGTATTTATTTATATAATATAAATATGAAATCCTTTAGCCAAGCATTAAAAATAATTAAAAAAGGTAAAATTTTAATAAGTGATGAATATGTTAAAAGTTCAAAAAGCTTAAACAGAATAAGTGCTGAAAATATATACTCTAAAGTTAATTATCCTTCAGCAAATAATTCCACTTTTGATGGTTTTGCAATTAATTCTAGAGATACAAAAAATTTAAGTAAAAAACATAATAAATTATTTTTAATTTCAGGCTCAATTGCTGCGGGTAATAAACCATTTAAAAAAAATTTTCAAAAATTTAATACTTATGAAATTATGACTGGAGGATTGTTACCTGAGGGTTTTGATACTATTATACCAAAGGAACAAATAACTTATTATCCATATAAAAAAAAACCGAAATATATTTTAATTAATAAAGAAATTAAAAGATTTCAGAATATAAGATTTAAAGGATCTGATTTTAAAAAAAAAGACTTGATAGTAAAAAAAGGAACTATTTTACAATCAAATCATATTTTAGCTTTCAAAACTCTTGGAGTAAAAAAAATTAAAGTAAAAAGAATTCCAAATGTTTTATTTTTTTCGACAGGGAATGAAATAACCAATCAATTAAAAATACCTAACTGGAAAGTTAGAAATTCTAATTTTTACTTTATTCAATCCATTAATAACAATTTTTCATTTAATCTAATAAATGGTGGAATTTTGAGAGATAAAGATGAGCTTATTTTTGAAAAGCATTTAAATAAGATGATTAAATCAAAAATTGATATTATTATTACTTCAGGAGCTGTTTCAGAAGGTAAGTTTGACTATATCCCTAAAATTGTAAAAAAATTAAAATTATCTAATTATTTTAAAGGTGTTGCTATAAAACCAGGCAAACCAATTTTATTTGCCAAAATAAAAGGAAAAGAGAAAGCAATTTTTGGTTTGCCAGGAAACCCAATTTCCTCTGCTGCCTGTTTCAGATTTTTTGTTCATCCATTTATTGAAAATATTTTAAATCTTCAGCATGAAAAACCAATAAAAGCGTCCTTAAAAAATAATTTTAAAAAAAATAAAAAGTTTACAAGATTCATAAAAAGCAAACTTAACACAACTAGAAATGGTAAATTAGAAGTAAAACTATTGCCAGGTCAAGAATCCTTTAGAATAAAATCTTTTGTTGGATCAAATATATGGGCGGTACTGCCACAAGGACGAACTAAATTTAAAAAAGGTCAAATTATTGATTGTTTTTTCCCCAACAGTCCAAATAAAATTTTAGATTGAAGTCTCTAATTTTGTTGTAGTAATAAATTTTTAGAATTAATCTTTCGCGAATGCTAGAATTAAAAAATCCAAAAATAGCTGTACCAGTAGTTCTTTTTGCTGGCATTTTATGGTCCTTCGGCCCTTTAGTGGTTCGTTATATGGACAGCCCTAATCAAGTCCCATGGCAGTATATATTTGGAAGAGGTTTAACTATTTTTATAATTCTTAATCTTTATTTATTTTTTGAAGAAGGAAATAAATTTTGGAAAAATTATCTGAAAATTGGGAAGTCCGGTATATTAGGTGGTGCAGGTCTTGGAATTGCTATGATATCATTCATTTACTCAATTACAAATACAACTGCAGCAATTACTTTATTATGTTTAGCTGCAATGCCTTTTTTTACTGCACTTCTAGCGTTTATTTTTTTAAAAGAACAAATTTCATTAAATGTTTGGATATCTATTATTATTGCAACAATAGGTATAATTATTATGGCTTTTGGCAATACAGAAGAAAACTCTCTTATAGGATTTATTTTTGGAATAACGTCTTCTGTGGGTTTTTCAATTTTTTCTGTTACTTTAAGATGGAGAATTGAAACACCTAAATTTACAACAGTGGCTTTTGCAGGCTTATTTTGTTTTGTGTTTGCATCAATAATGATTTTAATTAAAGGACAAGTCTTTTTTTCATCAAGTTACAATAGTTCTTTATTTTCTTTGCATGGCACATTAGTGTGTTCAGGTTTAATTTTATATTCAATCGGTTCTAAAGCTATCCCTGCTGCTGAATTAACTTTATTATCATTAACAGAAGTAATAGGTGGAATTTTTTGGGTATGGCTACCTTTGTTTGGAATTAACGAGACACCGGATACAAATACTATCATAGGTGGTTTCTTTTTATTTATATCATTATTTTACTACAGTTTAATCATGAGATGGAATAAACGATACATCGGACTAAATTAGTTCCTAAGGAGAAATAAATGAAAAGACCTGATTTTTTTACATTAAAGAATGGAGATAAAGCTAAACTTCCTTTTTCAAATCAAGAATATGAAAATAGAGTTTCTAATTTGAGATCTGTGATGGATAAAAAAAATCTGGATTTAATAGTTCTTACCTCAATGCATAATATTGCCTATTACACAGGTTTTATATATTGTTCATTTGGCAGACCCTATGGATGCGTTATAACTAAAAATAAAATTTCAACAATTTCAGCAAACATCGATGCAAGTCAACCATGGAGAAGATCTCATTGTGAGAACATTATTTATACAGACTGGAAAAGAGACAATTTCTTAAGAGCAATTGTCTCTTTAGTAAAAAAGGAAGAATCTTTAAAAAATATTGGTCTTGAATATGATCATATAACTTTGGATATAAAGGACAAAATCACCTCCATATTCAATTTTTCATTTTTTTCAGATGTTTCAAAAGATCTTATGCAATTAAGAATGATAAAATCTAATGAGGAAATAGAAATTATTAAAAATGGCGCAAGAATTGCAGATATAGGTGGAGAAGAAATAGTTAAGAACATTAGCGAGGGAAATACTGAAATTGAAATTGCTATTCAAGGCCGGGATCGTATGGAAAGGGAAATTGTAAAATCTTATCCAGGGGCTGAATATATGGATACATGGGTTTGGTTTCAGTCGGGAATTAATACTGATGGTGCGCACAATCCTAAAACAAATAGAAGAATTCAAAAAGGAGATATTTTATCATTAAATACATTCCCAATGATTTCTGGTTATTATACTGCTTTAGAGAGAACTTTATTTTTTGATCATGTAGATGAAGCATCTTTAAAAGCCTGGGAGGCAAATATTAAAGTTCATAAACGTGGTTTAGAATTGATAAGACCTGGGGTAAAATGTTCTGATATTTGTCGTGAGTTAAACGAATTGTTTGCTGACCTTGGTTATCTCCAATATCGAACTTTTGGATATGGACATTCATTTGGTGTTCTCTCACATTTTTATGGCAGAGAGTCTGGTTTAGAATTGAGGGAGGATATAGATACTATTTTACAAGAAAATATGGTTGTTTCGATGGAACCAATGATAATGATTCCAGAGGGAAGTTTAGGAGCAGGAGGTTACAGAGAACATGATATTATGGTCATTGGAAAAAATGGTGCAGAAAATATTACAAAATTTCCTTTTGGCCCAGAGCACAATATTATAAAAGCTTAACAAAATGGGTGATAATAAAACGATTGTTAATAGTTGGAACGAATGGGATCCTTTAAAACATGTAATAGTAGGAAGAGCTGATGGAACATGTATACCAGCACCTGAACCTGCGTTAGATGCAAAAGTTCCGGAAGATAGTGATATGCGAGGACAGTTTGGGCCTAGAACTCAAGATACAATTGATAAAGCAAATGAACTGTTAGATAATTTTTCTAATATATTGGAGAAAAGAGGTATTAAAGTTGATAGACCAAATCCTATTAATTTTAATCAAAAAACATCTACCCCTGATTGGGAAGCTAAAACAATGTTTGGCTGTATGCCTCCAAGAGATGTACTGCTGACTGTAGGTAATGAAATTTTGGAGGCAACAATGAGTTATCGCTGTAGATGGTTTGAATATCTATGTTACAGACCTTTATTAAAAGAATATTATAATAATGATCCTCATATGAGACATGAATCTGCACCGAAACCAAGATTAACTGATTTAGATTATCGAAAAGATTATTTATCTGAAAAAATCGGAGTTCAAAAAAGATTAGAGTGGACAGAAAAAAAATATTTTGTAACAACAGAGGAAGAACCTTTATTTGATGCAGCAGACGTTTTAAGATTTGGTAAAGATTTAGTTGTTCAACACGGGTTTACGACTAATTTAAAAGGAATAGATTGGTTGAAGAGACATTATAAGGATCATAGAGTTCATGCAGTTAATTTTCCAGGAGATCCATATCCAATACATATAGATGCAACATTTACTCCAATCAAAGAAGGATTAATCATTAACAACCCCCAAAGAAGACTTCCAAAAGAACAAAGAAAATTATTCGAAAATAATGGGTGGAAAATTGTAGATAGTGCACAACCAGCACACAACGAGCCACCAGCACTTTGTTATTCATCTGTTTGGTTATCTATGAATGTTTTAGTTATTGATCCAAAGACTGTTTGTGTTGAGAAAAGTGAAGTTTATCAGGCAGAGCAGTTAGATAAATTAGGAATGGAAGTCATTCCTGTTGAGCTAAGAGATGCTTATGCATTTGGTGGAGGACTTCATTGTTGTACAGCAGATGTTTATAGAGAAGGTACATTAAAGGATTATTTTCCAAATCAATAAAATTAGTGTTTAAAATATACTTATAATCTTTAATTGGGATTTTCTTTTAAAAAATTAATATAATTTACAACATCATTAAACTTTTCATCAGGAATATCTTTATAACTTGCATTAAATCGATCTTTTACACATAAAGCTATATGTGCATATGGATTTCTACCTGTAGGATGGAAGGGATGATCGGGCAATTTTCCTTGCAGTTGATTGCCAGCTTCTTGAATAATTTTCCAGAGTTTACTTGTATTTTCTTTATTCAAAGTAACAAATCATTGTTTTATTTTTTATATATGTAGTCGATTACTTAGCATTTTTTATAAATCATATATTAAAAAAAGTTATTACTTTATCTCAATAAAATGTAATATATCTGTTTTATGAATATAAAAAGATTGATTTTTAAATTTTTTTTAGAAAATCTTCCAAAAAACAAAATTTTTGATAAAATTTTATGTTTTATTCAATTCACTTTTATCCATAAAAGATTTCCAACTTCTAAAAAATATTTCAATGATATGTTGCATAAAATAAAAACGTCTGATCAGATAGACGATCCATTATTGGTTTTCACATCTGATAAAGAGTATGTTAAAATCTTCTTGAGCCATATTATTAAAAAAGAATATATTGTTCCAAATTTATTCGTTGCTCATTCTTTTAAAGAAATTGAAAATTATAAAATCACAAGTAATTGTGTTATTAAACCTACACATTTAGCATCAAAATGTATCTTTAAAAAAAACCAGGAGCAGTTAACTGAATTAGATAAAGAGAGAATTAGAGGATGGTTTTTTCAAAACCTATATTATGGTCATAGAGAGAGAAACTACTTATATCTTAGGCCTAAAGTTATAATCGAGCCCATTATATTTAATGACGATAATCTTATTGATTACAAATTTTTTTGTTATGAGGGTAAACCTAAAATCATAATGTTAGATTTCGATAAATTTACAAACAAATCTAGAGTTTTTTATGATGAAAATTGGAATAAAATTGATGTGTCCTTAGGTAAATTTAAAATAAATGACGGTTTTGAAAAGCCAAAAAATTTAGATGAAATGCTTAAATTGAGTAAATGCATAAGTAGTTATTTTAATTTTACAAGAGTTGATTTATATACTGATGGAAAAGAAATTTTAGTAGGTGAATTAACACATACACACGCTGGCGCAACTCAAAAATTTATCCCAGATGGGTTAGCTTCAGAGAAGAAATTTAGTAAAATTTTGTTTTCTTAATTAATTTTATGAAAATTTGTTATCTTTCGAATAATGATATGCCGTCTAAGATGGCCAACTCAATTCAAACAGTAAAAATGTGTGAGGCATTTTCAAAAAATCGGCATGAGGTTTTATTAATTTGTCCAAATTCTCAAAAGTTTCAAGCATCAGTTTTTGATTTTTATGATGTAAAAAAAAAATTCGAAATTATAAAATTAAAAAGATATAAAAAATTTCCCCTAGGAATAAAATATTATTTATTTTCGATTGAATCCATATTTAAAAGCTTTAAATTTAAACCAGACGTATATATCACAAGAAATTTTTTTTCATCATACTTATTGTGTTTAATGAAAAAAAGAAATATTCTTGAATTACATCATCCTATAGATATTGAAAGCAGAATAGTAAGATTTTTAATTAGAAATACAAAATTTCTTAAATCAAGATATTTAATAAGATTTATTGCAATTACAAATGGAGCAAAAAAATATTATTTAGATTATTTAGATAAAGATGATAAAAGAATAATTGTTCTACCCAGTGGATCATCATTAAAAAAAACAATTAAAAATTTTGATATTTTAAAAAAAAATAACTTTGATATTGGATTATTTGGATCTATATTTAAATGGGATTTAAAATTATTATTTAAACTAATTGAGATTGATAAAAAAAATAATTACCATATTTACGGAGATAGAAATAATCCTTTCTTTCAAATAAACAATAATAAACATAATTTAAAATTTAAGGGATATATTGAATATAAAAATATTAAGAATGAACTTGCCAAAATGGATATTTTGTTGATGCCTTATGGAAAGAAAATAGCAACAGGAGGTAATCTTGGTGATATTACAGAATTTACATCACCATTAAAAGTGTTTGATTATTTGACAGCGGGTAAAGTTATACTCTCATCTGAATTACCAATATTGAAAGAAATTTTAATTAATCATAGGAATGTAATATTTGTTAAAAATTTTTCAAATCCATATTCTTGGAAACTTGAATTAAGAAAGATTTTAAATCTTAAAAGTAAGCAATTTATTATGGCTAATAACAATGTTAAATTAAGTGAGAGTTTTTCATTAGAAAAAAGAGCAAAAAAATTTTTAGAAAAATTGTAAATAATACATTTTTTCTTTTTTTACTATTTTATTATTTATTCTTTAATAAAATAGTCTATTAAATCTTATGGTTAAATTGAAAAAACTTATAATTGCTTGTGACGGCGAATCAGCAAGTGGGAAAAGCACAGCTGCTAAACTAGTTTCGAAGAAATATAAACTGTTACTAATTAATTCAGGTTTAATTTATAGATATTGTAGCAAAATAATTATCAGACAAAAGCCTAAGAATATTATTTCATTTCTAAAAAAGAAATTAAGAAAAGTTTCTTACAATTTAATTGCAAAACAAAAATTACATTCAGAGGAAATCTCAAACCATGTTGCTATCCTTGCCAAAAATAAACAAGTAAGAGCGATAGTAAATCAATTACAGATGAAAATTATTAGAGCAAATAATAGAATCTGTGTAGAGGGTCGTGATATAGCAAGTAAGATATTAGCCAAAAACCCAAAATATGATGTTGCTTTTTATTTCAAGTGTAATTTAAAAGTTGCAGCTTTTAGAAGGTGGATAGATCTAAAAAAATCAGTTCCATTAAAAGAGGTAAAAAAATCTTTAAAAATGAGAACTAATTTAGACAAAAAAAGAAAAAATAGCCCACTAATTAAAGTTAATGATGCGATATTAGTAAGAAGTGATAAACTTAATAAAAAACAAGTTTTGATTAAAATGTCCAGAGCTATTGATAAAATATTAAGTTACTAATATTTATTTTCGTCAGTCCTGTCAGAAATATTCTCTGTAGCTTCTATTGACTCAGAAATGAAAACATTTTCCTCATCTTTGGTTGTATCAATTGTAGAACTTGGATCTTGTATTGGCTCTGTTTGAGGGTTTAACTCAATTCCCGCTGGAGTTATTGTTTGGGGCATGGCAACAAACTGAGAGTCTGGATTATCAACTGTTTGTCTGACCTTCATTCTATAAACTCCAAAAATTCCAATTACAGAATGAAAGAAAAATAGAAATATGAAGAATCCATTAGAACCGACTAAATCCATAAATATTGAACACAAAAAGGGCCCACTCATCGCACCTAACCCAAACACAAACTGGAGACCTGCACCTGCTGCAACAAATTTTTCTTTTGGTATATAGTCATTTGTATGTGCTAAAATTAGTGAAAACATTGGCAGACTACAAAAAGAAAAAAGTATCAAAAAAATATAAAACCAAGTTTTACTAGTAGCTAAACCATCTGGCAAATACATTTGTTTTGAAACTAAAATCGCAAAAAGTGCAAATAAAGCAGCACCAAATGTTGAGACAACTATTACTAATCTTCTATCATATATATCAGATATCTTTCCAACTGGAAATTGTGAAATAGCACCTGAAACTGCCAATAAAAATGTTACAATTGATATTTCTAATATAGTAAAATTCATTGACGTTGCATAAACAGCTAGTAAAGTAAATAAGGCTGATTGTATAGTTCCATAAAAAAAAGAACTTACCATTCCGAATGGAGATACCTCATAAAGATTTTTTAAAGTCATCGCTTTGATTTTTTTAAATGTAGGCGGTTTTTTTTTAGTTAATAAAATAGGAATTAAAGCAGCTGATGTGATTACCGAAACCAATATAAACGGTTGAAAATTTTGAGGACTACTAAAATTCAGTAAAAACATTCCAATACCCATCGAACCATATAAAATGACCATATATATTGATAAAACACTTCCTCTATTTTTATTACTTGATCTATCATTCAGCCAACTCTCAGCAACAGTGTAAATACAAACCATGCTTATGCCAGTTAATACTCTTAATAAAAACCAAACAAAGGGGTTTATCAAAATAGAGTGAACTAAAATAACTAATGAAGCTAATGAAGCAAAAGCTGCAAAAACTCTAATATGACCAACTCTAGAAATAATATTTGGAATTGTAGCTGCACCAATAAAGTATCCCACAAAGTAACCAGACATCATAAAGCCAGTTGCAGTTAAACTAAACTCTTCTTGCACTGCTCTTACCCCAAGTAAAGAGCCTTGAAATCCATACGCCATCATTAAAAAACCCATGCCTAAAAAAAGTGCCCAGGAATTTTTTAATACTTTGTTCATATAATTCGACGTCTATTTCTGATTTGTGGCTAAATCAAGTTATTTGTAATTAAAAAATTAAGATTTTTTAAGTTTAAGAAATGAGTGAATAGCTATTGTTAGAATGATTATTACTCCACCCTGTATAGTCTCAATACTAGGCTGTTCTTTTATAACCATCCATACCCAAAAAGGGCCTATTATAGTTTCCAATAGAAAAAATAGATTTACTTCCTCAGCTGGTATAAATCTTGGAGCAATAGTTACCATTACAAAAGGTATAGCTACACACATAACACACATTAATGGAACAATAAATAAGTCTCGATCAGCCAAAATATAAGACTCAATGAAAAACATTGCAAATAAAGCAACAAATAATTTACCAACTACAGCTGCTGGAACTAAATTTTTTTTTTTAGCAGATCTAATAGTTACTGCTCCTACCGCAAGTCCGACCGCAGTGACAAAACCTAATATATCTCCATAAATACTACCAAGTTTTAAAGAGTCATAAAAAATATATACAGCAGCCAAAAATGTAATTGCAATAGCACTCCAAGTTTTTTTATCAGGTATTTCTTTTAAAAAAACTGCTCCTAAAATTGCAGACAACATTGGAGCCATCGCTATCATTACTAAAGTATTAGCTACATTAGTGTTCTGAATAGAAACTACAAAAGTAATATTAGTAATTGAAAAAGTGATAACATAAATTAGTCCATGATACCCGCTCGTAAAGAGTATCTTAAAAAAATTTAATTTATAAATAATTAACATTCCTATTAAGACAGTAAAAAAAGGAATTATCCCGCGGTAAAAAACTAAACTCCATGTATCAATACTAGATAATCTTATAAATAAACTATCAGGTGTAATAAAAATCACTGCAACAAATGCTAATAAAGATCCTTTCTGCTGATCTGATAAATTATTCATACATTAAGTTCTTTCCAAAACTTTTTTGCTAAATTAACTCCTGACAAATCAAAAAGAGTTTTTAATCCAGTAGGAGAGGTAACATTAATATCACCATTTAATTTTTGATCGATAAAGTCTATTCCAGCAAAAAAAATATCTATATTTTTTAAATCTTTAGCAACTAGTTGAGATATTTTTTTCTCTTTTTTGGTTAATTTAGTACTGATTGGTTTTGCCCCCTTACTCATATTACTAAGAAAAGAACCTTTTTTTGGAACTCTTGATATCGCTCCACAAACTTTACCGTTTATTATAAATACTCTTTTGTCACCCTTGTTAATTTTAGGTAAAAATTTTTGACACATAATATGATCATGTTTTTTTATATATTTTTTAATAAATTTTCGACTAAAGCTTTTCAAAAGATAAATATTATTTCCACTATAACCATGGATAGGTTTTAAGATAACTTTCTTATTTATTTTCAAAAAAATTTTAATTTCCTCTAGATTTTGAGTAAAAATAGTATTTGGCATAAATTTATGATATTTTGTTGAATAAAGCTTTTCAGAAACATTTCTAATTGAAGCTGGGTTATTTAAAATTTTTACTTTATCTTTAATTGAGTCAAGAATAAATGTTGTTGAAATATATTCTAAATTAAATGGAGGATCTTGTCGGATAAGAATAAATTTACACTTTGTAAGCTCTAATTTTTGTTTTCTTAATATTTTATAAAAATTTTTTTTTGAGAGATCAAATTTAATAAAAAATCCTGTTGCTATAACTTTTGCATTAATTACTGATAAATTTTTAGGTTCATAATAGAATATCTTATATTTTTTAAACTGAATTTCATTAGCTAGAAAAATGCTGGTGTCAGTATTTGGATTTAATTTAGAAGGATGGTTTCCTTGAATGGCTACAATTTTATTCATCATATAATTCAGTTAAATCTTCATTTTTAGAAAATTTATTAATCATATGATCTGCATTCGTAGTCTTATTATCAATTACTTTTTGTAAGTGATTTAAAAATAAAGTTTCATTTTTTCCACTTTTACTTATTAAGTCTCTCTTTTCTAGACCAAATCTTGATAAATTGATTAAAATTGATGCCCAATAAAGAAGATCTTTACCCATTAGTTGAGTATTAAAACCCTTTTGAGGAGCCTCAAGATAAGCATTCATTATTTTGTTATTATCCCATTTAGAAATTAGGTTATAAGTCTCATCAAGGTTTCCATATAGAATTCCAGTATAAAAAGCCGGACCAGAACACAAACAATCCCAACCACATGTGTCCATTGATCTAAGTTCTATATACTTCTTCAATCTATTTTCGGTAAAAATCGTGCTCAAGTGGTTAGATAAATCATTTTCATTTGGTAACCGATTATTAATTTCATTAATATCTCCCTCCATAAAATTTTTAAAAGTGTATTTTTTTCCTGGAATGTAATTTTTTTTTTCTTGAATAAATAAAATTGGAAAGTTCATTATAAACTCAGCATATCTTTCAAAATTTAACTCTTCTAAGTAGAATCTTGGTAATCCACCTCGTGAAGTATTTTGCCAAACTTTTGATCTGTAGGATAAATAACCACTATTTTTTCTTTCTAAAATTGAGGAATTAGCAAACAACGCGATTGAAATAGGAACTATTGAGTTTATAACTTTAAATTTTTTTACAAAATCTTTCTCTGAACAGTAATCTAGATTTAATTGTGTTCCACAAGTTCGATACATCATATCTAAGCTTAATTTTCCATTAAGAGGCATATCTTTAGTCATAAGTTTATAACGAAGCTTTGGATTATTAGGTATTTCATCAAGTTTTGAAATAGGGTCAAATCCAGCACTAACAATATTAATGTTTAGTTTTTTAGTGACTTGTTTTAATTCAAACAAATAATCTTGAGATTCTGCACATGCTTCATGAATGTTATTTAATTTATCTCCTGATAGTTCTATCTGGTTTCCAGGTTCTAAGGATATATTTTTATTTCCTTTTGTTAATCCTATAATATTTTTATCTTCGAAAACTGGTTTCCAGCCAAATTCTAATAGAGCCGCAAACATTTCTTTGATTTTCGAATAACTTATTCTCTTATTATCGTTATTGTTAAATAAAAACTTTTCATGTTCAATTCCTATCCTAAAATCTTTAATATCTTTATTTCCTGATTTAAAATATTCAATTATTTTTTCTTTTGAAGTAATCATAAATAATTAAATAATACTTTATTAGAAAATTTAAAGTGAAGAATATGGTTTTCTAGAAAAAATCTTTTTTACAATTGGTTTAAAAAAATCGAGTGGTAATGATTTATAATTTGGATCAAAAGAATTTTGATCATAATTTTCACAAAAATCTACTGTTGCCTGATAATATTTATGGTTTTTATATTTATCTCTTTGATGTTTATTACCTCCTAAATGATGAGCATAATAAAACATTTGAAATTCTCCATGTTTTTCGATAATCCAATGTGTCTTTTCAGAGACATAAGGCTTAAGAATTGCTGCAGCATATTCCGAATGATTTAAAGGAGCTAACTCATCTCCAATATCATGCAACAATGCAGCAACAACCATTTCTTCACTTTCACCATTATTATAAGCTCTTGTAGCGCTTTGTAGCGAATGTTCTAATCTTGAAACTTGATAACCTTCAAGAGTTTCTGTTAAATTAGACATAAATTTTAATATTCTATCTGCAGTTTTATCCGCAAAGTCTTTCTCATTTTTATCTAAAAAAAGATAATCCGCTTTTGTTCCATCCTTCATTTCTGTAAAACTTACTTTTTTCATTTTAATTATTTGATGCGTTATTTAATAAAGATAATTGTGTAATTTTATTATCTCCTAGTTCATCAATTGGCTTAACAGGATATTCTCCTGTGAAATAATGATCTGTTAATTGAGGGTAATTTTCATTCCTTTTATCAAAGCCAATCGCTCGGTACATTCCATCAATAGATAAAAACTTTAAAGATTTTGCCCCTATATACTCACAAATTTCATCATTTGATTTATTGGCTGCTAACAATTCTTTTCTTGTTGGTGTGTCTACACCATAAAAATCTGGATATCTGATTTCTGGACAAGCTATTTTCACATGTACCTCTTTTGCACCAGCATCATAAAGCATTTTGACTATTTTATGAGATGTAGTTCCTCTAACTAATGAGTCATCTATTAAAATTATTTTTTTATCTTTGATAGTTGTTTTGTTAGCATTCAGTTTCAATTTAACTCCTAGACTTCTAATTTGTTGGCTTGGCTCGATAAAGGTTCTACCCACATAATGGTTTCTTATCAAACCGTGTTCGAAGTTTCTGCCTAAATGCTGTGCAAAACCTAATGCAGCTGCATTACCACTATCTGGAACAGGTACAATAATATCCGCATTAATATCATTTTCTTTTGCAAGCTCTTTACCTAAATTTTTTCTGTGTTCGTATGCAGTCTTACCATTTATAATACTATCTGGTCTTGCAAAATAAATATATTCAAAAACACAAGGCCTTACTTTTTTTGGCGGGAATGGTTTAATACTTTCTAATTTGTTATCTTCAATTAAAACAATCTCTCCATTTTCAACTTCTCGAATAAATTTTGCTCCAATTATATCTAGTGCACAAGTCTCTGAGGAAAGCACATAACTATTTTTTAATTTTCCAATCACTAATGGTCTTATTCCATAAGGGTCTCTTACACCTATTAATGATTTTTGAGTTAACATTACTAAGGCATAACCACCTTGAATTTGGAAAATAGCATCAACAACTTTGTCAATGGTCTTAACTCTTTTAGATTTAGCAATTAGTTGAACAATAGTCTCTGTATCTGATGTCGTATAAAAAATAGCTCCATCTTCTACTAGTTTATTTCTTAAATTAATAGAGTTAGTTAAATTTCCATTATGTGCGACTCCAATTCCACCAGCATTGGTATCTGCAAAAAAAGGCTGAATGTTTCTTAAGGTATTACTTCCAGTAGTACTGTATCGATTGTGGCCAATTGCATAATTGCCTTTCAGTTTTTCTAAAACTTTTGCTTTGTTGAAGTTGTCACCAACTAAACCAAATCTTTTTTCAGAATAATATTGTTCACCATCAAAGGTAACGACACCACAACCTTCTTGGCCCCTATGTTGTAGTGCGTGAAGACCTAAAGCAACTAGAGCAGAAGCATCTTCATTATTACTAATACCGAATACGCCACACTCCTCTCTTAGTTTTGGATTAAAGTTCTTCAATTTTTTCTTTTGAATCTTGATATGTTTTTTCATCTGGGAATTCCTTCAAAAGATAATTACTACCTTTCTCCAAATATGAAAAGACATAAGATTTATTAACATTTATTGGCCATTTATCATTATTATATACGATATGAACACCAGAAAATATACATACTGATATTATATATGCTCTCAAAAAACCAAAAAAGAATCCAAATATTGTATCCAAACTTCCAATTCCTGTATATCTAACGGCTTTACTAATTCCCTTGTTGATCATTAAAACCAAAAAAATAACAATAATAAATATTGTTATTCCAAGACCAATATCTAAGACATATTCATTATCAATAATGTTTTTTAAATATGGTTTTACTCTTGGAAAAATTATTAGCGTGATAATATAAGCTAATAACCATTTTGCCATTGATAAAATACTTAAAACAAAACCTTTTTTATAACACTTGATCAGAGATAAAATAGTAATTACCAAATATAATATATCTATAATAGAAGCAGCATTATAAAAATCTGCAAATGCTTTTAACATTACTTATTTTCCAAAAGGTTTAAAAACTAATATTAAAGATGGAAGAAGCGTCAAAACAGAAATCATTGCTAGCAACATTGCTATACCAGTAAAAACTCCAAAATATATAGTTGGAATAAAATTTGATAAAACTAAAATTGAAAAACCAAACACAATTGTAATAGATGTATTCAAAATTGCAGCTCCTACAGTTGAATGACATATAGTTAAGGTTTTTTTATAATCTTTAATTTTATCGAATTCTTCCTTAAATCGATATATGTAGTGGATACTATTATCTACTGCTATACCAATGGTAATTGCAGCAATTGTTATAGTCATCATATCTAGTGGAATACCTATAAGTCCAATAATTCCCAATATAAAGAAGGCAGCAATAAAATTTGGCACAACACCTATAAAAGATAATCTTATATTTTTGAAAAGTATAACAAACATAGCAAATATACCAATCATCACAAGTCCTAGAGTTAAAATTTGAGATTTAAATAAACTTTGTAAAAGATTATTAAATAGAATCAATACACCAGCTAATTTATATCGATCTTTTTCTAAGCCAAGTTCATTTTGAAGATCAAAATTTATCTTATTAATTAAATCGTTTCTGCGTAAGTTTTCTTGAGAGTCGATTATCCTTAAACTTATTCGAGCCTCATTATCTTTAATTGATATATATGGATCTATAATTTCTGTTTTAATACTTTTGGGTATTTTTGAATACAAAACTCCCATTTCTAAAGTTCCTAAAGGTTTGTCATTGTTTAATTGGGTTGCAACATCAATAATTGACGAAAATGATAAAACTTTTCCTATTTGAGGTAAATTATCTAAGTAATTGTGGACATTTGTTATTGTATCTACTTTATCTTTTGTAAACCAATATTTTTCATCATCTTGATTATTATCATCTCCCCAATCATCAAACTCATCTTCATTATCAGTTTCATTTTTTTTGGTATCAGGAAATTTTAAAATTACTTCAAGAGGAGTAGTTCCCCCTAGTTCTTCATCAATTAATTTCATTCCTTTATATATTTCAGTTTTTTTACTAAAATAATTTATAAAACTATTTTCAACTTCTAATTTTAAAATACCTAAAACACTGAACCCAATAACTATAATTGTAACTATAAAAATTGGTGTTTGATACCTCAGAGACAAATTTCCAAGAAATTTTGTAATCTTAGAACCCTTATCCTCTTTAACGGTAATATCATTTGTAGGCGCAATATTTAGTAAGGTAGGCAACAATGTAAAAGTAATTATAAATGATGAAATTAATCCCAATGTCATCATCCAACCAAAGTCAATAATAGGCTTTATTTCACTAAAGACTAAAGATAAAAAAGCAATTACAGTTGTAAGGACAGTGTAAAGTATTGGCCAAAACATTTTACTAGTAGTTAAAGATAATATTTGTAAATTAGTTTTAGATGGATCTGACTCCTTGAGTTGTAAAAATCTTGTACTCATATGAATATTCATTGCCATTGTTAAGATCAACATTAATGCTATAAAATTTGATGAAATAACAGTTACTTTCCAACCTAGCAAACCCAGTAAACCCATCATTATAATCACAGAAAAAAAACAGCTACTTATAGGTACTATGATCCAAATTATTTTTCTAAAAACAAACCAAAGCGTTGCTATAATGAATATTAAAACTCCAAGACCAAAGATAACAATATCATTTTTAATAAACGTCATCATATCATCAGCAATCATTGGAATTCCTCCTAAATAAATTTTTCCAATATCTTCGTAACTCTTTATTACATCTCTTATTTCTAGAATGTTTTCATGATTTTGTTTTTTGATTTTATCTCGATATTCTTGTATTTCATCTTGAGATTTATTTTCAATGTCATCTAGAGGTTGATTTTTTTTAATATTTACAATAATACCACTTGTTTTACCATCTTCGCTAATTACAAAGTTTCTAAAAACTGGACTATCTAATATTTCTTTAAATCCTCTTTTTTTATCAACGTCTTCATCTTTAAGAGTTTTAAAGCTTTCCAATCGCTCCTGGAGAGGAGCATCAGAATTATTTAAAAGCGGGATATCTAGCAGAGTTATAACGCTATGAACCCAATCTAAACTTTGAATTTTATATTTTAAACTTAATAAATTATTAATCGAAGCATCTGTAACCATTCCCTCAATTGGAGTGTAGGTTAAGACTAAAAATTCTTTTGAACCATATCTATCAGTAACTTCTTTTAAATATTCAAGATCTGGATCTCCCTCAATCAACAATGTTTCGGATGAAGCATCTAATCTAAAATCTTTTGAATAGTATCCAAAACTTATAAGAGTAATTAATAAAATAACAAAAATAGATTTTGGATTCTTTAAAATTGTATTTTCATACAAATTAGTAAACATAATCTCTTTTATATTGGAAATTAATTAATTTGAGTATCTTTAAATTTTGTAAATCTTTCTTCAAATTCTAGTGTTACTTTGCCAATTGGGCCGTGACGTTGTTTACCAATGATAATCTCTGCTAAATGCGCAACTTCGTTCATTTTAGCTTGCCATTCAGCATGTTCTACAGTTGCCTCTCTTGGTTCTTTTCGTTGAAGATAATAACCTTCTCTATAAACAAACATGACAACATCAGCGTCTTGCTCAATCGATCCTGACTCTCTTAAATCTGCTAACTGAGGTTTATGGTCATCACGTTGTTCCACTTGTCTTGAAAGTTGAGATAATGCTACAACAGGAACACCAAGTTCTTTAGCTATAGCCTTAAGACCTTGAGTTATTTGAGAAATTTCTTGAACTCTACCATCTTTATTAGATGTTGTTCCCCGCATTAATTGAATATAATCAACCACAATCATATCGAGACCATATAATCTTTTAATTCTTCTAGCTCTATTACTCATAGCGGCAATACTAATAGCTGGAGTTTCATCTATAAACAAAGGGAGTTCAGCAATATTTTTTGAAGTTTCTAAGAACTGATCAAATTGTTCGTCTGAAATTCTTCCTCTTCTAATATCATTTGAACCTATACGAGCTTGTTCGGATAAAATTCTAGTAGATAATTGTTCAGATGACATTTCTAAAGAAAAAAAAGCTATAGAAGATTTTTTACCATTATCCTGGATGTATTTTGCTGCATTAAATGCAATATTAGTCGCAAGAGAAGTTTTACCCATTGATGGTCTACCAGCAATAATAATTAAATCTGATTGATGCAAGCCGCCAAGTTTATCATCCAGGTCTCTTAATCCTGTTGGAACTCCAACTATACCACCTTCATTCTTGTAGGCAGCTGAAGCCATTTCAATAGTTTGCTTCATAGCATCATCAAATTTAATTAAAGAGGAATTGAACGATCCTTTTTCAGCTAAATCAAATAGTAGCTTTTCAGAATGTTCAATAATATTTTGACCATTTGTATCTAGATCATTAACTTTAGCGCTATCAATAGTTTGTTCAGAAATTTTAATTAATTCACGTCTGACAAACATATCATAAATTATTTTTGAATATTCAATTGACTGTCTTAACGAAGTTGAAAATTTTGTAATTTTCACA
>MDTG01313517.1_pt1 | contig 19471 bp, 13 predicted proteins | sample 811421 | NCBI WGS metagenome assembly MDTG01 (sample SAMN05326645, study PRJNA326480) | marine metagenome | isolation source: seawater | place: Pacific Ocean: South East | collected 2011
GCTAATAATTAATTCATCTCGCGACAAAAGTAGAATTGGACTTCTTAAGGATAAAAAGCTTGTTGAGTTTCATCAAGAAAGTGATGAAACCAAATTTAACGTAGGTGATATTTATGTAGGGAAAGTAAAAAAAATTAATAAAAGCTTAAACGCGGCTTTTATTGATATTGGTTTCGAAAAAGACGCCTTCCTACATTACCTTGACTTAGGACCCCAATTTTTGTCGCTTAAATCATTTGTAAAAAAAGTAAGATCAAAGGGTAAGCCTTCTGATTACGATTCTTTTAAAAGACTTGAAGACATAAATAAGTTTGGAAAAATAAATGAGGTTCTCAAAAAAGGAGACGAGTTATTAATTCAAATTGTCAAAGAGCCCATTTCTACTAAAGGACCAAGGGTAACAACAGAACTTTCCCTAGCAGGAAGATATCTAATTTTAGTATCATTTTCAGAAGCTATTAATGTTTCAAAAAAAATAACGAACAGAGATGAAAGGATGCGTCAGATAAATTTAATTAAATCTATTAGACCAAAGAACTTTGGAGTTATAGTTAGAACGGTAGCCGAGAAAAAATCAGTATCAGAGTTAGATAAAGATCTAAAGTCTCTAACTTCTATATGGAAAAATGGTTTAAAAAATATTAAAAAGGCTAAGGTTGGAGAAAAGGTTATAGGCGAAGGAAACAAAGCAACCTCACTACTTCGAGATATTTTAAACTCTTCCTTTGATAACATTATTATAGATGATAAAAAGTTATTTGAGGAGGTTAAAGATTATGTTATAAAGTTTGAACCTAAGAAAGAAAAAATTGTAAAATACTATTCTTCTCCAGCACCTATTTTCGAGGTGTATGGTATTGAAAAACAACTTCAAGATTTATTTGGAGAAACTGTCCCAATAGCTAATGGAGGATACGTAATAATTCAACACACAGAAGCGTTACACGCTATAGATGTAAATAGTGGTAAAACAAGTAAGGTTTCAAATCAAGAAGAAGCGGCTTTAAAAGTAAACCTAGATGCCGCTGAAACAATAGCTAGACAATTAAGACTTAGAGATATCGGGGGAATAATTGTCATTGATTTTATAGACTTAAAAAAGACAATGAATAAACGTAGGCTTTTTGATACAATGAAAAGAGCAATGAGTGAAGATAGGTCTAAGCATACTATTTTACCCTTATCAAAGTTTTGTTTAATGCAGATCACCAGACAAAGAGTTAGGCAAGAACTAAAAATGACTAAAGAGGATGCTGAGTTAGACCAAGAGGGAACAGAGGCTGCGGACAAGATTGAACAAAAAATTGAACACCTTTTTGTAAAACAAAATGAAAAAAACCTCACTTTAGTCGTTCATCCTTACCTCTACTCTTATTTTACAATCGGAGTTTTGTCAAGACAATATAAATGGTTTATTAAACATAGAAGGTGGGTAAAAATTGAAAAAGATAACAATATTGGAGTAAAAGACTATGTTTTTTTAGATTCAAACAGACAAATCATTCAAACTAAAAAGTGAAATTTTTTGTTTTCATTTCTTTTATTAGCCTTTTGTCATGCACTTCAAATAATTGCCCTTCTTTAGATACAAAAGGATATCCAAAAAACATTAATGTAAACTATTTGATTAGTGATAAAGAAAAGCTAGGCTCAAAAAATGATTTTTTAAATTATCTTGAGAACAACAAAAAAGTTTTATATCCTTTTTATGAAATTGAAGATACGTTTAATTTAGACTTTAAAGTAAATAATATTTATTCGCTAGTAGACAATGTGTATTTTGATAGTCTTTACAGAGACGTGCAAGACGAGTTTAAAAATAAAAAAAACCTATTTTTAAAATTAGACCATTCAATTGGTGTTTATAATACTACCAGCAAAAAACAACTTAACCCACAGGTTACCGTGTTGTTGTCAGGTTTTTATAATGATGTTGTGGTAGATAAAGAAAATATAGTTTTAGGTATAGAGTATTTTTTAAATAAGGACAATAAATATAAGCCCAGAGACTTGCCATCATATATTTTAGAAAGATACACACCAGATCACATGAATTCTACTATGTTATCAACATACCTTTCTCAGTTTAATATTGTAGACGAGACAGACAAAACCATGTTAAATGAAATGATATCATTTGGGAAACTGTATTATGTTGTTGAGCAACTGTTGATGTGTGAATCAGAAAATATAGTTTTGGGATACACAAAAGAGGAGTATGATATGATAGAAGAGAATGAAGCTTTCATATATACCTTCTTTCTACAAAATGAGTTGTTTTTTCAGGAAAGTCAATTAATTAAACAAAAATATTTATCAGAAAGGCCTAGCACTTTTGAAATTTCACAATCTGTGCCGGGTAGAATTGGAAGGTGGATGGGATGGAAAATAGTAACATCTTACATGAGGGAGAAGGCGTATACTCTCGAAGATATTTTGCTCGAAGACGATTATAAGAAAATTTTTTACAACTCTAATTACAAGCCATTATAACTTGAGAAAGCAAGAAAAAGCAAAATATGTTGTTGAGCAATTAGAAAAATTATATCCAAAAACAACTATTCCTTTAAACCATAAAGATCCATATACACTTTTAATTGCAGTATTGCTATCTGCTCAGAGTACAGATGTTGGTGTAAATAAAATTACACCAAAGCTTTTTAAAATGGCTGATAACCCTCATGATATGATAAAACTTTCTGTTTCCAAAATAAGGGAAGTAATTAAACCAGTAGGTTTATCTCCGATGAAAGCAAAAGGTATTCATGGGCTATCTGTAATACTAATAGATAAGCATAACGGTCAAGTTCCTCGTGATTTAGTTTCTCTTGAAGAGTTACCATCGGTAGGTCATAAAACAGCAAGTGTTGTTATGTCGCAAGCGTTTGGTGAGCCTATGTTTCCTGTGGACACTCATATTCATAGGTTAATGTATAGGTGGGGACTATCATCAGGAAAGAATGTTGTCAAAACAGAGATTGACGCAAAAAGATTATTCCCAAAAAAATTATGGAATAAATTACATCTACAAATAATTTATTATGGAAGAGAAAGGTCTCCCGCGAGAGGTTGGGATATTTATAACGATCCAATATCTCTAAAAATTGGAAGAAAGTCTATAATTAACAAATTAGTAAACTTCTAAACAAAACATTCACCTTTACTCTTTAAAGAGTATGCTTTTATCTTGTTTATTGTTTCTTCAGACGGCTCTACAAAAAAATTATCTAGGGAGGTTTTAATTTCACTAAACGATTCAATTTGACTTTTTGTTTTAGTGTCTAAAAGAGACAGAATTGTAATTTTGTTTTTATTAGATTCTTCTAATTCGTTGTAGATATATTTTACTATATCAAGATTAGTAGAGGTTTTACTCATAGGCAACTTGTTTTGGTTTTATTTTTTTTCTCAATGCAATTAAAGCGTATCTCATTCTTCCTAATGCAGTATTGATGCTTACACCTGTAGCTTCTGATATTTCCTGGAAACTCATATCCATATAGTGCCTCATAACCAGAACTTCTCTTTGTTTATCTGGTAAATTTTTAATGATTTTTTTTAAGTATAATTTAGTTTCTTGAGATAAATTTTCAGATTCTGTAAAATCTTCAGAAAACTTTAAACAATTAAATATATCAGAGCCATCCGCGAGGGTTATTTTTGGGTGTCTTTTATTTTTTCTAAAATGATCTATAGCTTGATTATGAGCAACCCTTAGTATCCAGGGTAAAAACTTTCCTTGTTCGTTATATTTTTTTTGCTTGAAGATATTTAGTGTCTTAATAAATACGTCTTGTAATATATCTTCAGCAACATATTTGTCTTTAACAATTAGATAAATTGTTGTAAATATTCTGGACTTATGTCTATCAATTAATGTAGACATTGCCTCTTCGTTACCTTGAGTGTAAAGTGATATTAAACAACTATCACTTAATTCCGTTTTTAACATAATAAGTTATTGTAATTTAGTAACGTAGAAGTCTATACCATATTGTGTTGTTTTATTAAGAATATTTTAACTAAGATAAAGATTGATTTTATAAATTCAAAAAAAGATGCCGGAGCCAAAAAACATTATTATTAAGAAAGCAAGAGTAAACAACTTAAAAAACATTTCTCTAAATATTCCAAGAAATGAACTTATTGTTATTTCTGGAGTTTCTGGTTCTGGAAAAACATCCCTAGCTTTTGATACAATTTTTGCTGAAGGACAGAGAAAATACATAGAAAGTTTAAGCTCATATGCTCGTCAATTTTTAAAAAGAATGGACAAACCTAATGTGGATATGATCGAGGGTTTGTCCCCCGCAATTGCAGTTGATCAAAAAAGAAATAATAAAAACCCTAGATCAACAGTAGGAACACTTTCTGAGGTTTATGATTATTTAAAACTTTTATATTTAAATATTGGAAAAACAATATCTCCCATCTCTGGTAATGTTGTTAAAAAAGACAGCTATGAAGATGTGTTAAATTATATACTTACGAATAATGAAAAAAAGTACTACATATCTATAAATAAAAATTCTTCGAGAGATAATTATGTTAGAGACTTAGAGGTTTTATTAAATAAAGGTTTTACAAGGGTAGTTGTAGGTGAAGAGTTTTATACTATAGAGTCAATGCTATCTTCAAAGAAAAAACACTTAAAGTTTCAGGTTCTTGTTGATAGGGGTGTTGTTGTGGATGATGAAAATTTTAAGTTTAAAGTTGTAGAAGTTTGTAAAGAAGCCTTTTTTGAGGGAGATGGTAGGCTATTGGTAACTTTTCCTAACAAAAACAAAGAGTTTTCAAATAAATTTGAACTAGACGGAATAAAGTTTGTTGAACCAACTATTAATCTTTTTAGCTTTAATAACCCTTATGGTGCTTGTTCTGATTGTGGTGGCTTTGGTAATGTTCTTGGTTTTGATGATAATAAAATAATACCTAACAAGAACCTTTCTATTATTTCAAATTGTATTGCACCGTGGAGAACAGAGAAGATGAAAGTTTGGCTTCAACCTTTAATTTCTAATAACAGAGAGTTTAATATAGATATTCATAAACCTTATATCGAACTATCAGAAGATGAGAAAAAGATTGTTTGGGAAGGAAAAGGGGAGTTTAAAGGGTTAAATAAGTTTTTCAAATACTTAGAAAGAAAAAGCTATAAAATTCAATTTAGAATAATTGCCTCAAGATATAAGGGAAAAACAAAATGTAAAACATGTTTAGGCTCTGGTATAAGAAAAGAAGCTCAGAATGTTAAAATAAATAATAAGAGTATTTTAGACATAGTACTAAACCCTGTGGATAAATCGTTAAAGTTTTTTAATGAATTAATTCTTACTCAAAACGAAAAAAAACTTAGCGAAAGGGCCTTACACGAAATCATTACAAGACTAAATTACATTAATGATATTGGCTTGGGGTATTTGACGTTAAACAGGAAGGTAAACTCATTGTCTGGTGGAGAATTTCAAAGAATTAAATTAGCCACTTCTCTAGGAAGTTCTTTAGTTGGATCTTTATATGTTTTAGACGAACCAACAGTTGGCCTTCATCCACACAATACAAATAAGCTTATAGAAATACTAAAATCTTTAAAGAAAATAGGAAATACTGTAATAGTTGTAGAACACGACGAAGATGTGATAATGTCTTCAGATTATTTAATTGATATTGGACCGGGAGCGGGGAGCAAGGGAGGCGAAGTTGTTTATGCCGGTGATACTAACTCTATAAACAAAACTACCAATAGCCCTACAAGTAATTTTATTTTTAATAAAAAGAAAATTAAAAACATAGCAGTAAGAAAACACTCTAAAAATATAATTATTTGTAAAGCTCAAGAAAACAACTTACAAAACATAGATGTTAAAATTCCCCTTGAGTGTTTAGTAGTTATAACAGGAGTGAGCGGGTCTGGAAAATCAACTCTAATAAAACAAATCCTCTACCCAGCTTTGGCAAAAAGGTTTGAAAAGAAATATGAAAAGGAAGGAAGTTACCACTCATTAGAAGGTGATCTTGATAATATTCAGAATATTGAAATGGTAGACCAAAACCCAGTAGGAAGATCATCAAGGTCAAATCCAGCAACTTACTCTAAAGCATATGATGCAATAAGAAAAATTTTTGCAATTGAAGGGTTTAAACATGACAAATCTATAAAACCATCTGATTTTTCTTTTAACGTTGACGGAGGGAGATGTGATGAGTGCCTTGGAGAGGGAACTCAAAAAGTAGAAATGCAGTTTATGGCAGACATATATTTAGAATGTATTGCGTGTAAAGGAAAAAGGTTTAAAAAAAGAATATTAGACATTAAGTATTATAATAAAAATATCTATGATGTATTAGAGATGACAATAGAGGAGTCTCTTAACTTTTTTTCGGAATCTAGAGTGATTCAAAAAAAATTAAAACCTATGCATGATGTTGGATTAGGATATTTGAGACTTGGACAATCTTCTAGCACTTTAAGTGGCGGAGAAGCTCAAAGATTGAAATTGGCTGCATACCTTTCTGATGAAAAAAAGTTAAATGAAAAAACTCTTTTTATATTTGATGAACCATCTTCTGGATTACATAATAAAGATATTTCTTATTTTATGACTTCTGTCTTTCGTTTAATAGAGAACGGAAATTCAGTTATAATAATTGAACATAATACAGAGTTGATTAAACAAGCAGATTGGGTTATTGACATGGGGCCTGGGGGAGGAGACTCTGGGGGATTGATTTGTTTTGAGGGAACACCACAAGATCTTACCAAATTAAAGAATAATAAAACAGCAAAATATTTAAAGAAAGAGTTCGTTAATTGATTTAATCATCAATTAAATATTTAATTTAATTTTGTTGTACATAAAAAAACAAAAATGGCACAAAATATAATTGCGGCAAATTGGAAAATGAATAATGATGAGTATTCATCTAAAAAACTTACTTATGAGTTTTTAAAGTTGTTAAATAGAAAAAACAATAATAAAACTTTAAAGATTTTATGTGTTCCTTATCCTTTTTTATCATCTATTGATAATATGTGTGGCGGAACAGAATCTGTTTTTGTCGGCGCTCAAAATTGTAGTTCATTTGAAGAAGGTGCTTTTACTGGAGAAGTATCTACCCTCATGTTAAAAAGCTTAGGAATTAAGTATGTAATAATTGGTCATAGCGAAAGAAGAGAGTTTTTTTCTGAGACAAATGAAGAAATTTTAAACAAAACCACTCAGTCAATTGAAAAAGGAATTTCCCCAATTTTTTGTTGTGGAGAGTCTTTGGCAATAAGAAATAAAGGTGCTCAGGTTGATTATGTTTTAAATCAACTTCAAGAAACTGTTTTCAAATTAAATAAAGAGAGCTTCAAAAAAGTAATTATTGCTTATGAGCCAGTTTGGGCTATAGGATCAGGTAAAACAGCAGAAAACATAGACATAAAAGAAATCCACGGGGCAATTAGGAAAGGTATAAAAAGTAAATACGGTTCTGTAGTTTCAAAAAGTACAAGTATTCTCTACGGGGGAAGCGTAAAAGCGGTTAACGCAAAAGAGATATTTGATTTAGAAGATGTAGACGGAGGACTTATAGGAGGTGCGTCTTTAAAGGCACAAGAGTTTATAGACATTGTTAACTCTATAAGTTGATTATTATGATTAAAGATCAAGCTTCAATTAAAATTACTTTATGCCTGATCTTTCTGTTTTTTAATTATTATTCTTTTTCACAATCTAAAATTATTTATTCAGTTGATCAATTTGAAGATCAAATCAAATTAGATTTTAAACGCACTGGAGCTGAATCTTTAGATTCAGAGATAATGCTCAAAACTTTAATTAATTGGAAGCAAAAATTCTCTGAAGAAGAAAAAAAAACTTTTATTGATATATTAAATTTTTTATCCTCTTCTGATTCTAAAAACTATCTATCCTTCCTTTATTATTCAGATTGGTTGACAGGAAAGTTAGAATCAAAAACATCACTAATTGATATTTTTTTATATCATTATTATTTTATTGTTTCCACAGAAAAGCCCAATAAATATTTTCAGTTATTATGGGAAAAAATCAAGAACAATTATTTTATTGATAGTTCTTCACATAAAATATCTCACGATTCTAATTTTAGAGTTAGCATTGAAAGTTTCTTGAATTACAACCTATATAACGAAGACGGTAATGTCTTAGGGGCTTTAACATTTAATTTTAAAAATACTGATATCATAGTTCAATCATCCAATGATGATTTTAAATTATTAAAAGCAAGCTTTAAATTTTATCCAGATTTAAATATTATAGAAGGAAATCAAGCTTTAATTTCATCTTATTTTACGAATGAATACCTTCAAGAAGTAGAGTTTATTTTAAGCCGCTTTAACATAGATTTAGAAAAAGGACAAATTTCATCTAGTGAAACTAAATTTAATTCTAATAAATTTAAAAACGTTTTAGGGTCATTTTACTATTTGCCACCCAAAAACCTCAGGGGTCCAAAAAACAAGTTTTCATTTATTTCAAATGAGTCTAATATAAATTATACTTTTCAAAATAATATTAGAATTAGGATGGGCATTACTATAGATGGAGACAACTTATATACTCAATCTCTTTCTGATGAAAACTCTGAAATCATATTTAATCTTAAATATGGAAAAGAAATTATTATTAATAGCTCTTCGTTTAAATTAGGATTAAACGCTATTTCCTCACCCTCTTCTTACTTTAAAATAAAACATTTATCAGACTCCTTATATCATCCACTAGTAGAATTTAATTATAATAAAAAAACTAATGCAATTGAAATTTTAAATTTAGAGGGCCCTTTAAATAACACACCTTTTTATTCTACATTTTTTGATATAGAGTTTAACTCTGATTATTTACGATATCATTTAGAAGATGATAAAGTTATGTTTGGAATGATAGTAGCTCCTAACCAACGACCTGTTAATGTTTTTTCAACCCATTACTTTTCAAATAACAATCTTAATAAGCTGACTGATTTAAATGGCATAAATATTTTAAAGGCTACATACACATATTTTTCTAAAGTTAGAAGAACAGATTTTTATTTATCAGATTTAGCTTATTATTTTAAAACTAAAACAAATATTATAGAAGGGGGTGTAGTTAGTCTTTGGAGAAATGGCTTTATTTCCTATGACCCATTAACTGGTTTGATTAATGTCCTTCCAAAGCTTAGACACTATTATAAGTCTCATCTTAAAAGGTCAGATTTTGATGAATTCAATTTTGCTTCTTTATCCCCAAACACTGATAATTTAATTTATGATATTTCAAATAACTCTATGCATTTTGTTGGAGTAAAAAGTATTACAATAAGCAAAAAAAACAACATTATAGTTTACCCTAAAAACGGAAAAGTTGAGTTAAACAAAAACAGGTCTGTAAAACTTTTAGGTGATATCTCTGTAGGAAACTTTGATTTTAATGGAGTTAAACTTCATTTTGATTATGAGTCATACCTTTTGGATTTAATAGAGATTGATACCTTAAGGATGATGACTAAAAATAACTCGAAAGACAGCTACAATTATCTTTTCAATATAGGGGGAAATTTGTTTATTAACCACCCTAAAAATAAATCATCAAGAAGGGCTCTTCCTAAATTTCCTTCTTTTATTTCTAAAAAAAGCACAAGGGTATATTTTGATCTTCCTGAGGAATATGGTGAAGAATATGACAGTAGTTTTTATTTTTCAATAAACCAATTTCAAATTGATAGTTTAGACAAATCCAGCCTTCCTAAATTTGAGTTTCCAGGTACATTTTTTTCAAATAATATATTTGAGCCAATAGAAACAAATCTCGTGACGATGCCCGATAACTCTTTAGGTTTTAAAATCAACTTAGGGGACAAGAGTCTACCAGCGTATAGGGGTAAAATCAATGTTTATAATGATTTGTTAATGGATTCTACAGGATTATATATTTCTGGAAATGTAGAATACAAAACGACTATGTTATTTTCAGATAAAATAAGGTTTTTCCCTGATTCTCTTTCAGGAAGTTTAGATAAGGGTTTTGTTTATGAAGGGCAATATAATAATGACAAATTCAAATATCCACCTTTGGAACTTACAGGTTTAGATTTTACTTATTTTAATCTTAATGATGATTATTTGTATTTTAAATATGATTCATCAATGAATACCAAAGTTTATGCTTATGAAAAAGCTGTTGAGATTTTTGGGGATTTAATTATTTCGCCACAAGATGTTACATCAGAAGGAGATATAAAAACAAACAATTCGTATTTTAGTTCCGATAATTTTTCATTTAGTGAAGATTATTTGATTTCTGAAAACACGGATGTTAAACTTAACCATTATAATCACAATTCAGGTCTTTTAAACTCAGAAGGGGTGTTTTTTAAATATGATATTCAAAAAAATGAGATGGATTTCAAGTTTAATTTTTTTGATGAAAAAAATTTTGTTTTGCCTCATTATAAAGTAAGCACATCTCTTTCTTACGCTACCTGGTTAATAAACGAAAACCAAATTCAATTAAGTGCAAAAAGTGATGAAAACCATTATTTTTATCCTTATGAGAATAAATTTAATAATTGGAATTTTAGTGCTTCTGGAGCATATTTAGATTTAAATTCAGCTCGTTTAAGTATAGAGGGGATCCCAGAGTTACAGGTAGCTGACGCTTATATAATTCCAAAAAAAGGAAATATTATTATTAGTGAAGAATTCAATATATCCCCTTTAAATGAAGCAGAATTAATTCTAGACACTATAAATGAATACCATAAATTTACAAACTCTGATATAATTATTAAATCTAAAAACAAGTTTGAGGGTAAGGGTATTTATGAGTATGTTAATTTCAATAATGACACGTTTAATTTACCGTTTTCTGAGTTTGAGATCAAGTCGTTAGACTTTGGGGTTAAATCTTCTTTCTCAATGGTAATAGTAGAAGAGGCTTCACCTATTCTTATGGAACCTGGTTTTAATTTCTATGGCAAAATAGAACTCTTAGCTAATAATGAACAGTTACTTTTTAAGGGCAATATTATTCCTTCAGAGATTAAACAGTTTAGTATGGAAAACGCAATCCCTTTTGATGGATATTTTTCCCCTGGAGATGAGTTAACATTAAGCATTTCTGATGGAGACGGTTTTTATAATGCGGCAATATCAAAAAGCTATAATAAACTGTTTTTTGATTTTTTTAATAACCCTGTAAATAAAGGGAGTTTGGTTTTTTTTAATCCATCAGGCAAGCTTTCATATGACTCTTTTTCAGGAGAGTATCTTATAGAAACTTTAAGTAAAAGAAATCAGGATGTTTATAATGGTAATTCGTTATTATATAATCCTACTAAAAATGAATTTGCTTTTGAGGGGAAAGTTAAAATGATTGATAATGATAATAATTTTAGGGTTTTTTCCTCAATGTCTGGAAAGTCATATGTTGATTCAATGAATATTGATTCAGAACTTTTTTTAATACTAGATATTAATTTAAAAAAATCAATTGTTGACGAACTAGGTTTTGCTTTTAATGATATTATAGAAACCTATGGCGCACCTATAGCTCACGATAACGAAGAGGATGTTCTAATACGACTTTCTGACATAATTGGTCATCAAAAAACATTAGCATATGAAAACATGATACTGAGCGAATATAAGTCTTTGACAGAATCAGAATCTCTTTTAAATAGCACGTTTGTTTTTCCTAATACAAATTTTAATTGGTCTCAAAAATATAATTCTTGGTATAACACGTCTGTAATAAACCTTTCCAACGTAGGTTCTAGAGATGTTAATGCTTCTATAGATGGTTTTATTGAAATAAAATATATAAACGATTATGATTACGTTTTTAATTTATTTTTACAGCCTGCGCCAGAATTTTGGGTGTATATGAGTTATGATGGAAAGGTGCTCAAAACATTTTCTTCTAATGAAAGATATAATTCTGAAATGATATCAGCCTCTAATGCTAATGATAAATTCATATCCGTGAATGTTGTGGATGAAAATTATATTTTGGATTATATAAATTCATTTAGGCTTACATACTTTGGTATTGACGAGCCTTATAATCTTATGTCACCATCTGATACATTTTTAGAAGATGAGGTTTTCAAAACAGTCTCTGATGATGAAGATGATGGTTTTTAATTTATATTATTATTTTAACAAATTTTAGTTGATTATACCTTTAGCTAAAAAGTATATATGATTAAATTTGCACTATATGGTTAAAGAATATATAAACAAAAATAAGGAGAGGTTCTTAGAGGAGCTTTTTGAGTTGTTAAGAATTGAGTCTGTAAGTGCTGATTCAAAATTTAAAAATGAAGTTAATAAAGCCGCAGAATGGTTAGTGAGTTCTTTTAAAAAACTCAACTTAGATAACGTAGAAAAAATAAACACAAATGGACACCCAATTGTTTATGCTGAAAAAATATTGGATGATTCTTTTCCAACTATTTTAGTATATGGCCATTATGATGTTCAGCCTGCAGACCCATATGAATTATGGGATAGCCCACCATTTGAACCAACCATAAAAAATGAAAAGATATATGCAAGAGGGGCTTGTGATGACAAAGGACAAATGTATATGCACCTGAAGGCCTATGAGGCTCTTCAGAATACCTCTAAAATAAATTTTAATATTAAGTTTATGATTGAAGGAGAAGAGGAATGTGGTTCAGATAGTTTAGAAGAATTTGTGTCAAAAAATAGAGAAAAATTATCCGCTGATGTGATTGTTATTTCAGACACAAGTATAATAAATAATAATAATCCTTCTATTACTGTTGGCCTTAGGGGTCTTTCATACATGGAGGTAGAACTAACTGGGCCTAACAGAGATTTACATTCCGGAACTTATGGAGGCGCAGTAAACAATCCTATTAATCAATTATGTGAGATGATAGCTTCATTAAAAGATAAAAACGGAATCATTCAAATTCCTGGCTTTTATAATAAAGTTGTTAAATATGAAGAAGAGGAAAGAAATGTAATAAATAAAGTTCCTTTTGATTTATCAGAATTTAAATCGCATATAGATATTGGAGATACTTTTGGTGAGACTGGATTCTCCACTGTTGAAAGAATTGGAACAAGACCAACCCTTGATGTTAATGGAATATGGGGAGGGTATACAAATGAAGGAGCAAAAACAGTATTGCCATCTAAGGCATATGCTAAAATATCTATGAGACTGGTTTCTAATCAATCAAGCTCGGAAATATCAAGTTTATTTACAGATCACCTAAATAATATTTGCCCTAAATCATGCAAAATTAAGGTGACGGAACACCATGGGGGTGAACCTTGTGTTGTTAATACAGACACTAAAGGCTACAGGTCAGCATATAAAGCTTTTCAAGATGTATGGAAGAAAGACCCTGTGCCAACCTTTGATGGAGGTAGCATACCTATTGTTGCTCTCTTTAAAAAAGAGCTTAGTCTAGATTCAATATTAATGGGCTTTGGATTAGATGAGGATGCGATTCATTCTCCTAATAAGTCTTACGGATTATTTAATTTTTATAAAGGCATAGAAACTATTACATGTTTCTATCAGAATTTTGCTAAAAATGAAGAATAGTTTAACTGTTATTATAACATTCATATCTCTTTTTTTTGTATTTACATCTAACTCCCAAATCCTAGAGCCTATTAAATGGGATATAAAAGTTGACAGTTCTCTTTTTGATACAAACAAATCATTAACCTTAGTTTTTAAACCAACTACTGAATTGGGATGGTATATTTATTCTAGTGACAACGATATTGATAGTGGGCCAAGAACAGAATTTGAGTTTAATCCTAATAAAACATATAAGCTTAAAGGGGGTCTTGTGCCACAAAACGTTAAAACTAAATTTGATGAGGTTTGGGATTCTGAAGTTAGATATTTAGATAACTCAGGATCTTTTCAACAAAAAGTAGAGCCACTTGGAAATAATGTTTCTATAAGTGGTTTCATATCTTATCAGGTTTGTTCAGAAATTGAAAAAATGTGTATTCCTTTAGAAAAAGATTTTATCTTTTTTAATGATACCGAATCCACTCCTACAGATTTTAAGGAAGACTTACTAGTTTTTGAAGAAGAAAAGTCTTTATTAACATTTATATTATTTTCTTTCTTTGCTGGTTTACTAGCTATACTAACTCCCTGTGTTTTTCCGATGATACCCCTAACAGTTTCTTATTTTGCAAATAAGAAAAATAACGAAAAGGTATTTCTTGATGCTTTTGTTTTTGGTCTGTCTATTATATTAATATTTAGTTTTTTAGGTGTTTTTTTATCGATGTTAATGGGGCCTCAATCTGCAAATGAGCTTGCCACTTCTTGGATTCCTAACACTATATTCTTTATTCTATTTGTTGCTTTTGGTCTCTCTTTAATTGGGTTTTATGAATTAACTATACCTTCAAGGTTTATTACTTCAGTTGATAAAAAGTCACAACAAGGAGGGTTTATTGGAATTTTCTTTATGGCCTTTACTTTGGTCTTGGTGTCATTTTCATGTACAGGCCCATTAGTAGGAAGCATATTAGTTCAGTCTGCAAGTGGATTACAAATAAAGCCTGTTCTTGGGATGCTTTCATTCTCTTTAGCTTTCTCATTACCATTTACTTTTTTAGCAATATTTCCACAGAAACTTCAAAGTCTACCTAAATCTGGAAGTTGGATGGTTACCTTAAGGGTTATTTTAGGTTTTGTGGCAATAGCTTTTTCACTAAAATTTTTAAGTGTAGTTGATAAAGCCTATCATTTTAATATTTTGAATAGAGATATATTTTTAATAATATGGTCTTTATTGTTTTTTCTTTTAGCTTTTTATTTAATAGGTCTTATTAAACTTCCTGATGGATTCATTAAAAACAAAAGTTATAAAACTAAAGCCCTATCTGTTTTATTTAGTATTTTATCATTTTACTTGATCAGTGGAATTTTTGGTAATAGACTTTCATATTTTGCAGCGTACTTGCCACCTGTTCAGTCCACTTATATTGATGTAAGCTCGCTTTCAAGAAAATCTTTTTTTGATGATGAAAAAGATTCTACCCTCAAAAACGTTAAATATTCTGATATTTTAAAGCTACCCCATAATTTGCAAGGATTTTTTGATTATGATCAGGCTATTGAATATGCAAAAAAAGAAAACAAACCAGTCCTTTTAGATTTTACAGGGCACGGTTGTGTAAATTGTAGGGACATTGAGTCCAGAGTATGGCCAGATGAAAGGGTAAGAGATTATCTCAATAATAAATATGTGCTATTATCTCTTTATGTGGATGATAAGACGGAGTTACCTAAAGAGCAGTGGTATACTTCGAAATACGATTCAAAAGTTAAAAAAACTTTAGGTAAACAAAACGCTGACTTTCAGATAACAAGATTTAACAATAACGCTCAGCCATTTTATGTAATATTAGATCCTTTTTCAGAAAAGGTTATTTATAAACCATGGGGATATGAATTAGATATAGAAAATTATTTATCACATTTAAGTAATGGTCTTAAAGTTTTTTATGATCAATAAAATTTTTTTTTTCACCTATATTTTTGTGTTAGTTTCATGTGATAATAATCGGGTAAAATTATCAGACAAAAGCCTTGAAGAAGGATCAATAAAAGAAGAAATTAAATCTTCCCTAACAGAATATTATTATGGCATCAACCTAGATTCGTTTTCATATATAACAAGCAAAATTAAATGGGGCCAGAACTTTTCTGATATCCTAACAAAACATGGTATTTCAAATAAAACTATTTATGAGGCATCTCAAAAGTCAAAAGGAGTATTTAATTTAAGAAAAATTAAGAAGGGAAATAAATACTCTTTATTCTTTAAGAAAGGAAATAATAAACCCTCTTATTTTATTTATGAATCTAGTAAGTATGATTATGTTTTATGTAATTTGGATTCACCTGTTTCTTTTAAAAAAATAAGTAAACCAATAATATATAAAGAAAAGAAAATAACAGGCGTAATAAACTCAAGTCTTTACTTAAGTTTTTCAGAAAACCAGTATCCTTTAGATTTAGTTAACTTGATGGTTGATGTTTATGCCTGGCAAGTTGATTTTTTTAGAATAATGCCAGGCGATAAATATACAATAATTTATATTGAGGAAATCATTGACAATAAAGTAGTTGGAGTTCAACAAATTAGGGCCGCAAAACTTATTCATAACAACTATAAATACTTCGCAATTAGTTATGATCAAGGTTTTGGGAATGATTTTTTTGATAATGAAGGTAAAAGTTTAAGAAAAACATTTTTAAGGTCTCCTCTAAATTTTTATAGAATATCATCAAAATTTCAGAAGAAGAGATTTCACCCAGTTTTAAAAAGATATAGAGATCATTTAGGGACGGATTACGCAGCACCTAGAGGTACTCCAATTATGAGTGTTGGAGATGGAGAGATAACCGAGGCAAGGTGGGGAAGGAATAATGGAAATTTTGTAAAAATTAAACATAATAATATATATACAACCCAATATCTTCATATGTCAAAATTTGCAAGAGGAATTAAAAAAGGAAAAATAGTTAAACAAGGTGACATAATAGGATTTGTTGGGTCTACAGGTTTAGCAACAGGGCCTCATGTTTGTTTTAGATTTTGGAGAAACGGCAGACAAGTGGACCCGTATAAACAAAATGATTTGCCAGAAGGAGATCCAATATTAAAAGAACATGAAAACGCTTTTCAATATATAAGAGAAAAGTATATGGAAAGGCTAGAGGGTTAACCTTTTGTGAAAAAGCTTTCTGCTTTTAGACCAACTTCTTTTATAACTTTAAATAAAAACTTAATATCATGTTTGTTTCTTCTGTGATTAACACAATTAATTCTTAAAACATGTTCATTATTAATTTTTGTTCCAGAAAAAAAGACTCTTCCGTCATCTTCTATCATTTCTGTAATTTTTTTGTTTATAAGGGAATCGGAAACACCTTTGATTTTACTTTTGTATTTGAAACAAAAGATGGATAGTTCAGGAAAATGAAGAGGTATAAAAGAGGGATCATTCTCCGTTATTTTATATGCATATCTAGCCATTGAAATATCATTTTTTATTCCTTTTTTGATTTTTTTATAACCATATGTTTTGATTGTCATCCAAACCTTTAAAGCTTTAAAATCTTTTGATAGCTGAATGCTATAATTCATTAAATCATCCCTATCTTCATTTTCTATACCACCAAGAAGATATTCAGGAATAAGGCTAAATGTTTTCTTAAGCGCTTCTTTGTCTTTTACTATTACACATGCTACCTCAAAAGGGACAAACATCCATTTATGTGGATTAACTAATATTGAGTCAGCACTACCTATTCCTTCAAACATTTTTTTTAATTTTTTTATACTAGCTGCAGGACCACCGTATGCCGCATCAACCATAAACCAGAGGTCAAATTCTTTACAAATCTTAGCTAATATCTTTAATGGGTCCACAGAACCTGTATTTGTAGTTCCGGCTATACCGATGATACCAATGGGCTTATATCCTGTTTTAAAGTCCTCATTGATTTTTTTTTTCAATAAGTTAGAATCAATTTTAAAGTTTTTAGTTTTTATTTTAATTAGATTATTTGATCCAAGGCCAAGAATATCCATGGCCTTATCAATGCTTGAGTGTGCCTCTTCAGACACATATACTCTCATTTTTTGATTACCATAAACACCTTCCTTTGAGAGAAAGCCTTCACCTTTAATTTTTCTCATCACCGCAATATTCATTAGATTAGCAACTGAACCTCCACTTACCAGTACACCTCCTCTTTTCTTGTGATTATATCCTATGAATTCAGATATCCAGTCTATTGTAATTTTTTCTATTTCAGTATTTGCAGGGGCACTATGCCATTTTAAATTATTTTGATTTAAGGCACTTTTTATAAATTCAGCTAATATTCCAATTTGATTTCCTCCTCCAGTTATATATCCATAATAATTTGGGCTAGGATTAAAGTTAGAATGTTTTATAAGATTTTTTTTAAGATGACTTATAACGTCTGAAGGATCTGTTTTTTTATTTTTATTAATTAGCTTAAATACTTTTTTGATTTCATTTGGTGTTGTGTTATTATAAATTTTTTCCCCTCTCAAGTTATTAGAGTACCATTCTTCAATCATTTCATATGATTGGTTTAATAGTTTACGAAACTTTTTATTTGAAAAATCCATTTTTATTTATTTTTATAGTCCTCTCTTGTAGGTGCAAAAACATCTATTAATTCGCAATCAGTCAGCGCAGTTCCTGAGTGTTCTTCGTTTGATTTAATAATTATAAGTTCATTTTCTTTTAGGACTTTTTTTTTAGAATTTATTGTTAGCTCGAACACTCCCTTTTTTACATAAAGACATTGTTCTTGATGATGATTATGGACAGGAACCGTTGAGTTTTTTTTAACATTCCAAAATGCTAAGCTCATTTCTTTTCCGTGTATAAATTTTCCTATAAAGCCAGGAATAATTTCATCTCCAGAAATTTTATCAAGTTTATTTATTCTCATTTTTTTTACTCCAATATCTTTTTATTCCAGAAACACTCATATATGGTGGATTAGCAGCAAAGTACTGATCTATTAGTTCTTTTTTTATGTTTTCTTTTTTCATTTCTTCTAAAACATAATTATTAAATTTAGCAGTTAATATATCATTGTTTTTATATTCTAAACTATTGTTTTTAATCCAATCAAACCATAGATTTAAATTTTTTCTTAATTCATTAAAATGAAATTTTATATTTTGATGTTCTCCAAAATGTGTTAAGTATAATTTTTCTGGTTTTTCGTCCTCAATAATTTTTATACTTTTTTCCCATAATTCTAAATTAATTTCAGGAGGTGGACAAGCTGGCATAACTGGTCCGTTTTTTATTCTAGCTCCTGCAACATCTCCAGTAAAAACAATATTGTCAAGTTTCCATGCAATATGATGATCAGCATGTCCAGGGGTATATAGTGACTTAAAACAATAATTATCAATTTTAATTTTCTCACGATCTTTTACGCTATAAATTTGATTTGTATCTATTTTATCAACTTTACCCCATAATTGATCCATTTTATTACCATAAATCCTAGTAGCAGAAGTAATAAGTTTTTCGGGATTTTCTAAGTGAGGGGCTCCTTTTGGATGGACATATATAATTGCCCCATTCTTTGCAAACCTCCAGGCTCCACCTGAGTGGTCTAAGTGAATATGAGTAACAAAAACATGACTAATTTTATTAATATCTTCCCCCAGAGCCTTCATCTGTTTTTTTATTTTTGAATAGGAGTTTGAGGGTCCTGTCTCTACTAGAATAAGATTGTTTTTAGATTTTATTAAAAAGCAGGCTACAGCTGACTCAAAACCCTGAAAATTTATGTCAATAATTTTAATCATATTTACTAATATTAATTAAGTATTTATGTTATCAAAAAATTCACCTCAAATTTTTCAAGATTTTATGCCAGGA
>MDTG01182714.1_pt1 | contig 19469 bp, 16 predicted proteins | sample 811421 | NCBI WGS metagenome assembly MDTG01 (sample SAMN05326645, study PRJNA326480) | marine metagenome | isolation source: seawater | place: Pacific Ocean: South East | collected 2011
ATTCCTTAATTGCAGATTTTGGCATTAGTGGCTCATCGCCTTGCAAATTAACTACTATTTGAGCGTCATCCCAATTAAGTAAGTTGGCAACTTCCGTAATACGCTCCATACCAGACTTATGATTCTCTGATGTCATGCAAACCTTTGCTCCAAAAGACTCAGCATTCTCAGCAATTAATTTGCTTTCTGTGGCTATAATTATCTCTTTTGCACCACTTTCTAAGCCACATTCATATACATGCTGGATCATTGTCTTACCATTGAGATCAATGAGGGGCTTACCTGGAAGTCTTAAGGAGGAATAACGAGATGGAATAACAACAAAAAAACTTTCCATTATTTTCCCCAAAAAGACTTTAAACGTGATTCAATTCTATCAAGTAAAGCAGTTGACATTGAAGTTTTCATAAATAATTCGATAGGAATAAACCAAAACTTATCAGACATATTTCTTCCAAACTTAACAGCATCTTTTTCCGTCATGAATATGTCATGCTGGTCACCAAAATCTAGATCCTCAACAGAAAGTACAGCATGATCTGGAAAACTGTGCTCAATAATTTTTACATCATAAGATCTTAAGAGCTCAAAAAACCGTTTTGGATTTCCAATTCCTGCAACTGCATGTAAAGTCATACCTTTAAATGACTCTAATGGTTGACTTAAAGAACCGTTTAAGCGAGTTGCGCCAAGAGCTTTTAATTTAAAAGGCATCGCATTTTTAAAATTATTTGCTCCATTGACTAGTATCTGATCAACCTTCATTAATCTAGACGGTTGATCTCTTAATGGTCCTGAGGGAATTAGACGGAAATTACCAAGGCCTCTAGAACCGTCAATAATACAAATCTCAAAATCACGATTTAATTGGGAGTGCTGCAAACCATCATCGGATATTATAACGTTAACACCATCATTGATTAACATCATGGAGGCTCTTGTACGATTCTTATCTACAATAACGGGGCAACTTAACCTTCTTGCAAGTAAGACTGGTTCGTCACCAACAATGCTTGTATCACTATGTTTAGCAACTCTTATCGGATAATTAGATTTATGACTGCCGCCATAACCTCGGCTAATAATACCAGGAAAATAACCTCTATCCTTAAGTTCGTTCGCGAGCCATACAACAGTTGGAGTTTTTCCAGTTCCTCCAACTGTGATATTACCAACAACAATTACAGGAACTTTAACCTTATTAGACAATAGAAAATTATTACGATACAAAAATTCTTTGATTTTAATTATTATCAAATACAAACCACTTAATGGTAATAATATTAGTCCTGATACGGCGTCTTCATACCAAACTCTATGTATCCATCTATATATAATATTCACAATTTATTGTATTTCACTAAATTGCATGCGATATAAATTTGCATATTGCCCATCGTTATTAATAAGATCTTTGTGAGTTCCTTGCTCAACAATCTTTCCTGCGTCAAGGACTATAATTTTATCTGCTTTCTCCACAGTGGATAAGCGATGCGCAATGACAAGCGTTGTACGATCTTTCATAAGTAAATTCAAAGCATCTTGAATGTGTCTTTCTGATTGAGTATCTAAAGCTGATGTAGCCTCATCAAGTACTAGTATAGGTGCATTCTTAAGTAATGCTCTACCTATCGCTATACGCTGTCTCTGGCCTCCTGACAGCAGCATACCTCGATCACCAACAATTGTGTCCAAACCATTGGGAAGATCCTTAGCGAAATCATTAATAAAAGCCGCTTCAGCAACTTTAAGTAAATCTTTTTCATTGCAAGGCTTCAGTTGCCCATATGTGAGATTACTTTTTATAGATTCATTAAAGAGAATTACATCTTGACTAACTAAAGAAATATTTTCACGCAAACTTTCTAAGGTAAAATCACTGATTGATATATCATCAATTGAAATTTTTCCAGAATTAATTTCATAAAACCTAGGTAATAAATTCACTAATGTGGACTTTCCACTGCCTGAGTGACCAACAATTGCTAAAACCTTTCCAGCTCCTATTGAAACACTGACATCGTCAATAACTAAGTTATCTTTATCATAAGAAAAATCAACACTATCAAATTTAACATTTCCATTAACGCGTTTTATTTTTGTAGTGCCAATATCTTTTTCATCTTTTTGATCAAGAATCATAAAAAGACTATCAGCTCCTGCGACACCTCTTTGCAATGTAGCATTCACATTTGTAATTCTTCGTAAAGGCTGAAGCATCAGCATCATCGCAGAAAAAAATGAAATAAATTGTCCTGGCGATAAGACTCCCTGAATTGACTGAAGACTAGCTATGTAAATTACCAGCGCAAGTCCAAATCCAAAAATAACTTGTGTAATGGCGACCCCTAATGAGCGCACTCGAATAAGTTTTAAGTTTTGCTTACGGTTTTTCTCATCAACCCCAGTCAATCGATTACGCTCATACTTATAACCATTGAAAGCCTTAACAACAGTGTTTCCTCGAATAATTTCTTCAGTAAGTTGGGTCACTTCACCTACAGAGTCTTGAATTCGCTCGCTGTAACGACGAAATGCAATGCCAAGTAATTGTACTAATACTGCAATTATTGGAAATAATATTGCTACAAAAATAGTTAAAGTTGGACTGTGGAATAACATAACGCCAATTGCAGCCAACACCGTCATGACATCTCTTACTGCGATAGTGACAACACTTGTGACTGATTCAGCAATCATTTCTACATTAAAGGTTAGCCGCGAAAGTAGCGGTCCAGCAGGTTGTGAATCAAAAAATTTTAATGGCAACGTAAGAAATTTTCCAAAAACTTGCCGTCTTAAATCACTTATTACACTTCTGCCAATCCATCCCAATGAAGCTTCAGTTGCAAATCCTGATATACCACGCATTATGAAGATTGACATAAATGCAATTGGTATCCACTTACTAGTTTCTACTTCTTTTGCAACTAAAGTTTCATCCATTAATGGTTGCAATAAATATACAAGGCTAGCTTCAACAATAGCTGTTACCACCATCCCGATGATAGCTATTAACCCAATCAATTTATGAGGGGTGACGTAGCGCCATAAACGACGGTAGATAACTCTAATTTTTAGATCAACATGCTTATTCAATTTTTCACTTTTTCCAAATGCGCTTAAAAACTTTAATTAAATCTTTTTAGCTATATATTAAAATAATAAGACTAACATGTACCTTCAACATAGAGAGGTTCCAATGCTTTACGTTCTATTTAATAAACCTTTGCTAGTAGAAACATCGCCTCTGTTTTCTAAACCATGAGATTTTATGAATCATATAGATAGCAATATACATTGGCAGAAACAAAAATTCTTGTTTTAGTCACTCAGAACAATATGAAAAATTACTTTATATCGAATCTTTGCTATAAGTTTTTTAAAAGAAACTTTTAAAAACAACAAAATTGCCACTTAAGGTAGTAATAACTTAGAAAAGACAATCTAATTTAACAAATTTTTTAGGTCAAGAACTGAAAGTCCAACTATCATTAAGAATATATTGAGAAATTGAAGTAAAAAATTTCTACTCAATCCAAATTATGAGTATCTTAGATATAAATTTAAACTGGAATCTTAAATGTTAAGAAGTTTTTTTAAAAAATTAGCTCTTAAAAATCACCATTTCATGGAAGAGTGGTACATGTTGTCGTTTCGACATCTTCTTCAAGATAATCGATTGTGGAGCGTGCGAAGAAAAAATGTGGTTCCCGCATTTGCTATTGGTCTATTTATTGCTTTTATGCCAATACCTGGTCATACAATTTTAGGGATTCTTTTTGCAATAATATTACGTATTAACGTTCCAATAGCAGCAATTGCGACATGGATAAGTAATCCATTAACTATTGGGCCTATGTATTATTTTGGGTATCGTTTAGGCCTTACTTTATTCGATTTACCTATGCAGGAATTTGATTTTGAACTATCGTGGAGTTGGATAACTCATACTTTCACAAATATTTGGCAACCATTGTTACTGGGATGCTTAATTCTTGGAATTATAACTGCTTCTCTAGGTTACCTTTTATTAGAAATTCTGTGGAAGATTTCAATCTCTAATTACAAGATTCGAAAAAAAAATTACAGATCTAAATAGTATTTTTATCTACTAATCTCAATTCACCATTCTCAAGAACAAATATACGATCCATTTTTTTTGCAATGGAACGATCATGTGTAACAACTATCAAGCTGGTTTTAAAATCTTTATTTAAACGTAACATAATCTTGAGTATCTTTTCTCCATTACTTGAATCAAGATTTCCTGTTGGCTCATCTGCCAAAACAAGGCTCGGCCTTGTTATAAGGGCTCTTGCAACTGCTACTCTTTGACGCTCCCCGCCAGATAGCTCGCCAGGCTTATGATGGAATCTTTGATTAAGACCAACACGATCAAGTAATATTTCTGCAGATTTAATAGCTAAATCTCTCGAATATCTGCGTATCATGAGCGGCATCGCAACATTTTCAACTGCAGTAAATTCAGGCAAAAGATGATGAAACTGATAAATAAATCCAATATTTTGGTTACGTAACTTTCCTTTCATGGCTTCATTGATGCCATGCATGGGCATTTTATTTATAAAGACTTCTCCCTCATCAGGATCATCAAGTCCCCCTATTATTTGCAATAAAGTTGTTTTACCTGAGCCAGATGCACCAATTATTGCTACTCGTTCGCCAGGATGGATTTGCATATCAATGCCACGCAAAACAAATAATGTTGATACACCCTCATCAAAACGACGAACGATACCTTTACAGTTGAGCACTAGATTAGTCATATTTTAAAGCCTCAGCTGGTGCTGTTCTCGCAGAAACCCAAGCAGGATAAATAGTTGATATTAATGTTAATAATAATGTTAACAATCCAATCATAAAAACATCAAAAAAGACAACTTCTGATGGCAGATCACTAATAAAATAAACATCCGCTGCTAAAAATTTTATTCCAAAAAGTGACTCAAAAAAAACAATTATTAATTCCAGGTTTACAGCCACTGCAATCCCAAAAGATATACCCATAAAAGTGCCAATAATTCCAATAATACTTCCTTGAGTAATAAATATCTTTAGAACACTTAATGGACTGGCTCCAATTGACTTTAAAATAGCAATATCTGCTTGCTTATCTTTGACAACCATAAATAGTGTTGAAACAATATTAAATACTGCAACACTTATTACCATCAGTAAAATGATGAAAAGAATTGATTTAGTTACTTGGATTGAGCGAAAAAAATTAATGTGACTTCTTGTCCAGTCATTAACAAGAACACTTTTTCCATTCTCTAAAGCAATCTCACGAACAATTTCTGGAGCTTGGTAAATATTATCTACTGATAATCTGATTCCGCTTATAGAGTCGTCCATAAGGAATAATTTCTTTGCATCTGCAATATTTATAAATGCAAGGCGATGGTCAAACTCATACATACCTACTCTAAATATGCCGCTAACCGTGAATCTTTTTGTTCTAGGTATCAAGCCTGCAGGTGTCACCCTACCTTCAGCTAAAGTCAAAGTAACCTTATCTCCAATTTTAACATTCATTGCATTTGCAAGCTCTAAACCAAGGATAATTTGGTAAGATCCAGGCATTAAAGATTCAAGAGAGCCGATTTGCATTACATCAGCTATACCAGATACTTTATATTCAATCGTGGGATCAATTCCTCTCAATGTGGTGCCACTTATATTTTCTTTAAAAACTAATAAAGCTTCGCCATCAATGTAAGGAGCCACTGAGTTAACCCTAGAATTATTGTTAGCAATTGAAATGATTTCATCTGCGTTCCTCATATGGCCATCCGTTGCTTCAATGCTTGCATGCTCTGTCATCGCTAATAATCGATCCCTTAATTCTCGCTCAAATCCATTTACGACCGACATAACAATAATTAATACAGCCACTGCAATTGCAATCCCTGACATCGAGATAAGGGATATAAGAGATACGAATTTATTGCTACTTTTAGATCGAACATAGCGGTAGCCTAATAAGAATTCGAAGTATTTACTCACTTTAAATTACTCATCACGAAGCACGCTAGCAGGATTAACCAAAGCAGCTTTTCTTGCTGGATAGAGTGTTGCAATTGATGTTAGCAAGAATGATAAAACCGAAATTAATAAAATATCATATATTTCAATGTTAGAAGGAATTTCAGTTATGTAATAAACATCTCCAGGCATTATTTGAAAATTTAAGAATTGCTCAAGAGCTGGAACTATAGTTGGAATATTTATAGCAATAGTCGTGCCCAAAATAACCCCTAAAATAACTCCAACCCAGCCAATAAGAATACCTTGGATAAAAAATATGTTAACAACATCTTTTGGTGTCATACCCAAAGTTCTCAAAACAGCAATTTCTGATTTTTTGTCAGTCACAACCATTACTAGACTTGCGACAATATTAAAAGCTGCCACTCCAATTATAAGTGACAGAATTAAAGACATCATCATTTTTTCTAACCGGATTGCACGAAAATAACTTTCATTCTCAACAGACCAATCATTGCTTTTAAAGCTGCTACCAAATTTTTTCTGTAAAGATTGTGAAATACGTGGTGCAGAAAAAACATTGTCTGCCCTATATCTTATTGAAGTTACTGATGATCCCATATCTAATATTTTTGCTAAATCTTTTAAATTTGCTAATGCAATAGAAGCATCATAATTATGCAACCCAACTTCAAAAATACCTTTAACTGAAAAGCTTTCAAGAACAGGCATAATAGTTCCATCGTCTATTGGTTTAGGTATAAGTAAAATCACCCTGTCTCCAATATTAACATTTAAGTTGTAGGCTAAAATACGACCTAGAATAATGTTACGACTTTCACTTTTAATATTTTTTAAATTACCCTCAATTATATTGATAAAATCACCAGATAATTTCTTCTCATGCAAGTAATCAACACCATGCACCATGATAGGGAATAATTCTTTATTAGATCGAATCATACCTTCTAATTGAACAAAAGGTGCTGCGGCAATCACGCCTGGTTCTTTATTGATCTTTGCAACAACCGACTCCCAATTCTCAGTTGATCCGTCAGCTGCTTCAAGATAACCGTGCGCTGACATACTCAATAATCGCTCACGTAACTCACCTTCAAATCCATTCATTACAGATAAAATTACAATCAGTGCAGCAACACCAAGTGAAACACCAATAACTGAGGTAAGTGTTACAAATGATACAAAGCGATTACGTTGCTTGGCTTTAAGGTAACGTAGCCCAATAAAAAGCTGGATGGAATTAATCATAATTATGTATTATTTCATATTTAAAGGCTTTTGATTCAAAATTAACAAATAATATTTAGCAAAAAATTTTATAAACTAAGGCCTAAATATAGCGTTATGATGATTTGAATAATCTATATTTTTCCCTAAAGATTGCAAAAACTAACATAAATTCAAAAAAAGAAACGATCCCTTTTCTCTCTATGTAATAATTAAATATTTAAAAACTTGAATGATACTTAGCTTTGAACAAAACGATATTATTAGACAATGATGTAGCACTACCTCATGTTGGGGGTATTGTTTCTTGGGGCCGTCTGATAGGCGCCAGTGGTTCTTTAGCAGCTGCTGAACTCTCAGAAATTCTCTTTAATAATCATGGTCAACCATTAATAATCTTAGCTGAAAATTCACAGCATGCGGATCAAATGGAAGCAGAAATAGGTTTTTTTCTGAATAATTCTATTCACGTAGAGCGCTTTACTGAATGGGATACACTCCCATGGGATAACTTTTCACCTCACCAAGAAATTATCTCACAACGTTTGAGGGTACTTTCAGTTCTATCATCAATGAAGATCGATGTAGTTATTACAACAGTTAATGTTCTATATCAGCGTTTACCTCCGTTAGATTATATTGCGTCTCGTTCATTAAATCTCGAAGAAGGACAAATACTCCCACGTAAAGATTTTACAAAAACATTGACTGAGGCTGGCTACTTGCGTGTTTCTCAAGTATCAGAATACGGTGAATATGCAGTAAGAGGATCTCTAATTGATGTCTTTCCTATGGGTGCTGAGTCACCAATTCGAATAGATTTTTTTGATAATGAAATAGAATCGCTTAGATATTTTTCTGTAGAAACTCAAATATCAAGCAAAAAAGTATATAAAATTCAAGTTCTACCAGCAAAAGAGTTACCTTTAGATAAAGATTCAGTTACAGCTTTTCGAAATAACTATCGAGAACGTTTTGAAGGTCAGCCTGGAAAATCAAAAATTTACCAAGATGTATCTGAAGGTATAGCGTGTGGTGGGATTGAATATTATCTTCCACTCTTTTTTAGATCTACAGCAACCTTTCTAGATTATATTCCGGCAAATTCAATTATATTATTTCCAGATTCACTCAAACATATATTAGAAAAACTATGGTCTGAAGCAAAAGATCGGTATAGCTTATTAAGTTTAGAACAAAACCGGCCAATTTTGTCTATTGAAGAAACATTTATAAATCCAGAAAAGATAATTTCTCAAATGAAATCTTTTCCTGGTATTCGTTATTCAACTAAATCTCTTGATAATGAGGCGCATAATTTTGATGTACGAATGCCTCCGCCAATGAGAATAGAAGTACGATATGAAGATGCTGCAGCAGCTTTGATAAAATTTTTAAAATCATTTGATGGGCGTGTCATTTTCACAACAGATTCACCCGGCCGTCGTGAGCAATTACACGAGATATTATCAGGTCGTGGTCTAAATCTTACAAGAATAAATAATTGGCATGAATTTCGTAATGAAAAGTTTAAATGTGGCACAGCTATAGCTCCAATTAATGATGGAGCGATACTTAACTCGGCAAAAATAGCAGTCATAAGTGAGCAACAACTTTTCGGAGAACGAATAAAATCACGTCGAAAAAAACGTCGAAAAAATCGTGACCCGGCTACTATAATACGACAGCTTGATGATCTTCAAGAAGGATCACCTATTGTGCATGAAGAGCATGGAATTGGAAGATTCCTTGGTTTAGTTACTTTGGAAGCTGGTGGCATTAAAGCTGAATTCCTAAATTTACAATATGCTGATGGAGATAAGCTTTATGTTCCAGTCCACGCTTTAGGGCTCATTTCTAGATATACGGGCGCATCTATAGATAACGCACCATTGCATCGCCTTGGTAGTGATCAGTGGAAAAAAGCACGAAACCGTGCAATTAAAAAGATTCGAGATATCGCAGCTGAACTACTTGATATATATGCAAGAAGAGCTGCTCGTATCGGTCACCGCTTTCATTGGCCTGAAAATGATTACCGTGCGTTTTCTTCGGAATTTCCATTTGAGTTAACAGATGATCAATCTCAAACAATACATGAAGTTCTACAAGATATGCAGTCTGACAAGCCTATGGATCGAGTTGTTTGTGGTGATGTTGGATTTGGGAAAACAGAAGTGGCATTAAGAGCATCATTTGCAGCCGTAAATGGTGGTAAACAAGTTGCAGTTCTAGTTCCAACAACACTTCTTGCTCAACAACATGGTCAAACCTTTAGAGATCGCTATAGTAATTGGCCTATTCGTATTGAAGTACTTTCTAGGTTTCAATCTGCAAAAGAAGTAGAAAAGATCATCGAAGGGCTGAAAAATGGAAGTGTTGATATTGTCATTGGAACTCATAGACTTTTGAGGTACACAAAAGATTTTTTAAATATTGGTCTTGTTGTAATTGACGAAGAGCATCGCTTTGGTGTCCGCCAAAAAGAATCAATAAAATCTTTACGTAGCGAAATTGACATGCTTGCTTTAACTGCAACTCCAATCCCTAGAACTTTAAATATGGCTTTTGGCGGCATTCGTGAAATGTCTTTGATTACTGTTCCACCTGCTAATAGATTATCAATAAAGACGTTTGTATCAGAATGGAATGATGCAATTATTAGAGAAGCCTGCTTACGAGAGATTAAAAGAGGTGGGCAAATTTATTTTATTCATAATAAGGTATCTGATATTGATAAGATAAAATTGAAACTTCAGGATTTAGTTCCTGAAGCAAGTATTAAGATTGGTCACGGACAAATGCGTGAACGTGATCTTGAGCAAGTTACGTTAGATTTTTATCATCGCCGGTTTAATTTACTTTTATGTACAACAATTGTTGAGAGTGGAATTGATATACCCACTGCTAACACAATTATTATCAATAGATCTGATCGATTTGGATTAGCTCAATTACATCAACTACGTGGTCGTGTTGGGCGCTCACATCATCGAGCATACGCTTACTTATTAAGCCCACCTAAAAATATGATGACTGCAGATGCTATAAAACGACTTGAAGCTATTGATTCACTTGAAGATCTTGGATCTGGGTTTACCCTTGCAACACATGATTTAGAAATCAGAGGGGCTGGAGAATTGCTTGGTGAAACTCAAAGCGGTCAAATACAAGAAATAGGTTTTTCACTATATACAGAACTTTTAGATAGAGCAGTTGTATCTTTAAAATCAGGTAGGGAACCTAATTTAGATAGACCACTAAATTCAGGTATTGAAATTAATATGCATATACCTGCATTACTTCCTGATTATTATGTAGCTGATGTTCATTTAAGACTTATTTTATACAAAAGAATTTCATCTGCCAAAAACACTGATGAATTGCGTGAGATACAAATTGAACTGATTGATAGATTTGGACTCTTGCCAGAAGAGGCCAAAAACCTAATGAAGATCACTTCAATTAAACTTATTGCATATCAACTTGGAATAGAAAAAATCAATGCATCTGAAAAAGGTGGCTTTTTGGTATTTTCTGATAAAAGTAAGGTTAATCCAGTTACGCTTCTTAAATTAGTACAAAATAATGATAGTTTTTATAAATTTAAGGGATCACATGGCTTGCAATTCAATGCTAATATCAAAGAAAAACAGGATCGCTTTGATATGATTGAAAATATTCTAAAACATCTAGCATCTGAAGAGCTAAGTGATAGGAAAAATCATTAAATGATTAGTAGAATTTATCTTTTTATATTTTTAATTTTAACTAGCGCAGCCTATGCTCAAGAAGAGCTGGCACAGGAAAAGGAAGCGTTAGTTAGAAAATATCAAACAGAAATTATAATTTTTTTGCATAAAGATTATGATTTAAAAAAGAATGAAATATTTAATCCTGTTATACCGCTTCAGGAAAGCTCACTAGAAAAGGAATTATTTGGTGATGAAATAGTTGCCCAACATAATTTTCATGAATATACGGTTGAAGAAATTGAGTATAAAAACAAATATGATATAAATGATTTAGATAATAAAATTTTAGAAATAGACAAAACTATAAATTCATCTATCATTTTACTACCTAATAATTCTATTAAAGAGCTATTCAATAAAAAAAATATTGATACTACTCAGCTTGAATATTTTATTGCTGAATTAGACGAGGCTATTACAGCACTGCAATCAAACAATCTGGGTGATACCTATAAAGTAGGACACATAAACGGTCAAATAACTCATCTTTATAAAACAATTAATTACACAAGGGCTTTAAATATTGAAAAAGTGGGTTCTGAATTTGTGATTAAGATCATTGATCAGCCAAATGTTTGTAAGCTTGATGATTTTAAACCTATCATGCTATCTCGAGATAGTCTCGAACTTCGAAAAGAATTTAATTATCTTTATAATTCCGATTTATATAATCCACTTTTACATTTTGGTTGGAATGATTTAATTAACCCGAATGAAAAGAAGATTATTCGTCCATTATGCTCATTTATTTCACTTCCAGACAATATAAAAGGTGATTTAACTCTTTATTTGAGTCGATATTTACATCTAAACGTTAATATACAAATTTCTGAGCCTTCAGAAAAAGATTCTCTAAATAATTTAAATGATGAGCTTCAAGCGATAAGGCCTATAACTCAATATATAAATTATAAAATAAATGAAGATCGTATATTTCGAAATGGAGAATTACATTATTTTGATCATCCAAGGATTGGTGTATTAGCAAAAATTAGCCGAGTAGAAAATAAAGTTTTGAAAAAAAATCAATTTTTTCAAGATATCGAAGAGAACACAATGCAAGGCTTTGAGGAAATTGTAGAGGATGAGTTTGTAATAATCGAAGAGAACACAATGCAAGGCTTTGAGGAAATTGTTGAAGGTGCTAGTGAGGAGACTGCTGCCTTAAGTTTTGAACTAATCCATGAAAATGACAAAATCGTGAATTTATATATCAAGTATAATTCAAATGAAACTTTAAAGACTAAAAACCATGAATCTGAATTCAAGGGTGAGTTGTTAAATCAGGCAAGCATTAATGACAATATATTTTTAGATATTAGTCTTGAAAATGATAAATTTGAAAAAATTACATACGAAGATATTACTATTAACAAATCACATGAAGATAAGATAAAGGAATTATTTAATCAAAAAAATATAGCCATAGAACAATTAGATCCTATGATAGAAGATCTTAAAAATATGATTAATAGATTTAAGCAAGAAGTACAAGAAAATTCGGAAAGAAATTAATGCCGATTTTTTTTAATATTAAATAAAAATTATGAATCTGATTAAAAATTAGAAAAAAACAAATTTACAGACTGCCATTTTTTACTTGCCCGCAAAATATCTAATGATTGATAATTAGTTCCATGTAATCTAGCGAGCCGCACTAATGAAATTGGACTGGAATAATTCTCAAGATAATCAACTGTTTTCAATGCAGCCATTCGATCATTACATATTAAAATCATATCACAACCCGCATTAAGAGAGAGTTTGGCGCGATTAATCATGGATCCAAATTTAATTGTAGCTTTCATACTTAAATCATCAGAAAAAATTGCACCGCCAAAATTAAGCCGTGAACGTAATTCATGCTGAATCCAATGAGATGAAAATCCAGCAGGCATACGATCTACTTTTTGATAAATAATATGTGAAAGCATAATACCTGCTGCAACTTTAGTATTTATCATGCTCTCGAAGGGCCGTATGTCATCATGTATTTTCCTATATTCACGTCGATCCATAGGTAACTGAACATGCGAATCGGAAGATACAGCTCCATGACCTGGAAAATGTTTTGCAATAGCCATCATTCCTGCACTCCTTAACCCGCGTGCAAATGCTGTTGCAAGTTCAGATACAAAATCAGGATTATGATGAAAGGAGCGATTACCAATTATTTCACTTATGCCCCAATCCAAGTCTACGCATGGTCCAAAACATAGATCGACACCAATCGAACGTAATTCTGAGGCTATAATCCAACCTGCTAACTCTGCAGTTTTCAATCCAAGATTTCGATTTTGTTCATACTGTTTACCAATCTTTCTCATTGAAGGCATGAGTGTAAAACCATTTCGAAATCTTTGTACGCGACCACCCTCATGATCAACAGCTATCAAAAGAGATGGGGTTCGCAATGATCTAATTTCATTTATTAAATTAGTTACTTGTTCAATTGATTTAAAATTTCGTGTAAAAAGGATGACCCCTCCAACAGCAGGCATCTGCAAAATTATCCGGTCAGCAGGACTTAGAGTAAGTCCATCAATATCAAGCATTACAGGCCCCAATGACATATTCTTCACCTCATAATAAGTGTCATCATTTTGCAAATACTGCGATTGACTCTACATGCGCAGTGTGTGGAAACATATCAATTATTCCAGCAGCTTCGATTTGATATTTATGATTATGAACCAAAGTAGCAGAGTCCCGTGCTAGCGTTCCTGGATTGCATGAAACATAAACAATTCGTTCTGGATTTAATATATTTATCATTTCAACGATCTTTGCTGCCCCACTTCGAGCTGGATCTAACAGCAATCGATCATAATCATGGCTTGCCCAAGGTTGTTTGCCATCAAATCTTTCTAAGTTTGAAGTTATAAATTCCACATTTTTTAATCCATTCTTTTTGGCATTTTGAGTGGCTCTATCTACAAGCATCTTTTCGCCCTCAATACCGCAAACACTTCTTGCTTTACGTGCCAATGGTAAAGAAAAATTACCAACCCCACAGAATAAATCAAGAACTCGATCATTTGGATTTGGGTCAAGCAATTCAATCGCAAGACTAACCATCTTTTGATTTATGTCGCTATTAATTTGAACAAAATCAATTGGGCTAAATTCTATTTGGATATCAAATTCTGGTAGAGAATATTTCAAAAGATCTGTGTTATTTTCAAAATTGATTAATTCTATTGAATTAAGATCACCAGGCTGAATGTAAATAAGAAAATTTGTTTCCAAGCCATATTGATTTAAATGCTTGATATCTTCATCGTTAGGTTTATCTAGAACTCTAAAAACTAACGCTACTGCGTTTTCAGCTATTGCAATTTCAATCTGAGGTACTCGTGCACGGATTGATAGATTTGCTATTAGTTCGCTTAAGTCATCAATAATGTTATTGACAGGATTTGCCAAGACATCACAACGGTGCATATCTGTAACAAATGGCGCATGCTTTTCACGAAAGCCAACCAGCACTCTTCCTTTTGCATGTACATCCTTAACTGCTAGACGTGCTCTTCTTCGGTATTCCCAAGTAGGTCCTATCAATGGCTTTAACCATTTCTTAGGCTTGACTGCAGCGATACGCTCTAAAGAATCTCGAAGTGCTTGCTCCTTAATTAAACGCTGATATTGATCGGTAACATGCTGTAATGAACAGCCTCCGCAACGACCAAAGACGTTACATTTTGCTTCAATACGGTCTATTGAAGGTTCAATAACTTTTAATAATTCAGCTTCATCAAAGTTTTTTTTAAATTTTCGCCTGATGAATTCAACTTTTTCACCAGGCAAAGCACCTGCAACAAAAACTTTTTTACCTTCGACATCTGCTACTCCGCGGCCATCATGCGTTGTAGATGCTATATTTGAAATTTCTGGCTCTCTAGGTTTTCTCTTACCCATTGGAGTAATGCCAGGAATCAATGAAAGCATTGAAATGCGGCTGATTCATCTCTTCCAAGGTTTTACGAACAATCAAAAATTCTTGATCAAGTTCATCTTTATCAAGATTCCCCCGCATAAATTCAAAACGTAGATAGATTAACCAAGTATTAAGTACATCAGTCTCACAATAGTCTCTAATCTCACGAATAGCTCCATTCTGAAATCTTTCCCATACTTTATTACCGCTCATGCCAATCTTACCTGGAAAACCCAATAAAACAGATGTTTGATCGAGGCTTGCACGTCCACGTAACTGATATCCTGCAAGGACATCCATTAAATCAATGTGACGCCAATGAAAACGGCTAATATAATTATTCCATTTAAAATCATTTTCTTTATCTCCCATTTCCCAATATTTTGGAGCCTGTATGTGATGCCTTAAGGCCCTGTAATGCAGAACTGGTAAATCGAAACCACTCCCATTCCATGACACCAACTTTGGTTTATATGAATCAATCCCATCGAAAAAACGTTGTACTATTTCCGATTCATCAGAAGTCTCATCGCCTAGAGTCCATACTTTAAAAGTATCTGCTGTTCGAAAAGTAACTGAAATCGCTACAATACGATGCATATGAAGCGGTAAAAATTCTGATCCTGTTTTTTGTTGTTGTTTAAAAAACATCACAGCTGCAATATCTTTATCAGATAGTCCCTCAAGATCCCAAAATCTACGACCAAAATCGATATCTGGAACAGTTTCAATATCAAAAGAAAAGCAATGCATATTAGGTAATTTCCTATTTAATTTTTGTATTTGTTCTTTCTGTAATGGCAAATGCTATTACTAAGCCTGCATCATCCGTTAAGCTAATATGACCCTTATCAATACCTAAGTTACTGCAAACCTTCTGTCCACGTTTTGACCAAATGATAAGCGGCTTTCCAAACTCATTACTAATAATGCCAACATCTTTTAACCATATACTATTAGAAAAACCGGTTCCCATTGCTTTTACAGCCGCTTCTTTACCAGCAAACCGCATAGCTAAAAATCTCACTGGATCTTTCGTTTGTTCAAACAAGTCCATCTCTTCACTCATCAAAATACGATCCGCAAAATTATTACCAAAACGCTTCCAAATAGATTGCACACGTTTCATCTCAACAATGTCAGTTCCAACACCAAAAATCACTTATCAACCATCCTTTTTCTTGATTCATTCATTAAATTCTTCATTTCAATAACAGCGGCTGTCATTCCTTCAAAAATAGAACGTGAAATAATTGAATGCCCAATGTTTAATTCAGTTATTTCTTTAATTTGAGCTATAGATGAGACATTTTGATAGTGCAGACCATGGCCGGCATTTATGATTAATCCTAATTTATGACCATAAGCCGAAGCATCGGCAACACGATGAAATTCTAATAACTGCTCGTCTCCTTTCGTATTTGCATAGGCACCTGTATGTAACTCAATCACTGGAGCTCCACTAGCAAAAGCCGCATCGATTTGATTTTTTTCAGGATCAATAAATAATGAAACACGAATGTTCATGTTGGCAAGATGTTTGCAAGCTGATGTGATTTTATCTAGCTGACTCTCAACATCAAGCCCTCCTTCAGTGGTAAGTTCTTGTCTTTTTTCTGGAACTAAACAAATATCTGATGGCTTAATAAATGATGCTACTTCTAGCATTTCTTCACTCACAGCCATTTCTAAATTCATATGAGTTTGCATGACTTCCTTGATTGCAATAAGATCAGTTTTTTGAATGTGTCTTCGATCTTCTCGTAGATGCACTGTTATACTATCAGCTCCTGCCTTTTCAGCTAATAATGCAGCATCAACTGGTCTAGGATATTCTGTTAGTCTCGCCTGTCTAAGAGTAGCTACATGGTCAATATTTACTCCTAATAATAAGTTATTCTTATTTTTCATTTCATGTTATCCATTCTTTTAATCAAACAATTTTATTTCGATGTAAATCTAATAATACTTTTCGACTCTTTAGTTGTTTACCGCCAAGATGAAAATCGATAATTTGACGTAAAAACCTATTGGCCGCTTTTAAGACATTTTTATCTTCAAAGCGTTCTTCTGAAATACCAATCAATAATTTGCCACAAAAGACTAAAGCCCCTTCAGTTGAGTTTGTAGCAACAAAACCTTTTTCCATTTGGTATTGATAGTAAAGATCCTCATTAAGGGGCTTGATGCTGTCAGAGTCATGATCAAAATTCACACCATAGCCAAGTAATTTTAGAAGCTCTAATTCAAAAGATCTTAATTTTTTTGCTACATCACTTGTTCCAACAAGATTATGTATAATTTTTTTATATAAAATAAAGATTTCTGGCTGCGGGTCGTAGCGGTGAAGAAAATTTAATAATAATTCATTGACATAATAAGCTGAAAAAATACTATCTCCTGATATCCCAGCAGATAAACCATCGGATTCAGCGCCGGTTAGTGTTCCAAGATTTGACTTAGAAGACCACGATACTCGCAGAGGCAAGAAGGGTCTTAATATACCCGAAAGACGTGATTTTTTACTTCGACTACCGCGGGCAACAACAGTAATTTTACCGTAATCACGAGTTATAATTTCAAGAATCTGACTGCTATCACGAAACGGTCGATAATGCAGGATATAGCCAGGCTGCTGTGTTACCCGACGTGCAATTGTCATAGTAAAAGCATAGTTACTAGACCTCATAACCCAAATTATTTAAGTCAATTTCATTATCAGCCCAATTTGACTTTACTTTTACCCACAAATTTAGGTGAACAGGTTTTTTAAATCTATCCGAAAGCTCTAATCGCGCTTGTCTTCCAGCTCTTTTTAGTACGCCTCCATTTTTACCGATCGTAATTTTTTTTTGGCTATCGCGTTCAACCCATATAACGGCATTAATGGTTATTTTGGTAGATTCTTTTAGAAGATTTTCAATTTGAACAGTTAAGCCATAAGGAAGCTCTTGATGTAACATTAATGTCAATTTTTCTCGAATGGTCTCAGATATAAAAAATTCTTCACTTTTATCAGTCTTCATGTCTTCTGGGAAAAGTGGAGGTGAAATGGGAAGGAACTTTGGGATAAAATTTAAAACAAGATCAATATTATCTTTTTTTTTCGCAGAAGCAGGAATGATTTCTTCGAAATTATATCTTTTAGACATAAGTGTAATAACTTCGAGTAATTTTTCTTTAGGGCGTATTTGGTCAATTTTATTTATTAACGAAATAGTAGGTATATTGTTAGATGCCAGTCTTGCAATAACGTCATCATCTTCATCAGTCCACTTAAGAGCGTCACTTACAAAAATTATTAAATCTGCATCATTTAACGCACTTGCTGCTGCGCGATTCATCATGCGGTTCATTGTTTTGTTGGATTTTTTATGCAGACCAGGTGTATCAATAAAAATAATTTGATAATTCTTTTTGGTTAACACACCAAGAATACGATGACGAGTTGTTTGTGGTTTCGCAGTTACAATACTGACTTTGTGATTCAAAACAGCATTAATAAAAGTCGATTTACCGACATTTGGTTTTCCAACTATTGCTATTAAACCGCATCGATAGTTTTTGTAAGTATTCATTGTATTTTTTCTTTTAATAATTTTGCCATCTTTTGAGCAGCTTCTTGCTCAGCTTTTCGCCTAGTCGTCGATTTGCCCTGAGTTGAAATAGCCTCTTCAGAAACAAAGCAAGTAACAACAAAATTTTGCTGATGGTTTTTACCTAATACTTGAATAAGTTCGTAGCTGGGTAAAGCCATTTTACGTTCTTGCAACCATTCTTGTAATTTAGTCTTAGGATCTCTAAGGTCGCTTAATTCTGGAAGCTCTATATAGCGACTAGAATATATATGATTTATAACTTCGCGCACCGCATTAAAACCTTGATCTAAGAATATTGCTCCTAAGATTGCCTCGAGGGCATCAGATAATATTGATTCGCGTCTATTTCCACCTGCTTTTAATTCTCCGCTTCCAAGAATTAAATGACGGCCAAGATCAAGCTCGAATGCTAATTCAGCTAACGTAGTTTCCTTTACAAGAAATGAACGAAGTTTACTTAGATCGCCTTCAGTTGCATTAGGCCTCAATTCAAATAATTTTTCTGACACCACAAAATCTAATACGGCGTCGCCCAAAAATTCTAAGCGTTCATTATTTTTTTTTGAAAAACTTCTATGAGTTAGCGCTTGCTTAAATAGATCAATGCTTACAAAACGATATTGCAATGCTTTTTCAAGCCAGTTTTTGGCTTTATTCAAAGTATTTTACCTTAAAGATTTTAAATTTAGCTGGCATATAATAACCTCAAAAAAAACAAACAGTTTAACTCTAATAACTTGAAAATTGATTATTGAATTCTCATTCCAATTCGCCTCCATTCAGGAATTTCCCAAGGCACAAAATGCATCCATATACGCACTGCTTCACCAACCAAATACTCTTCAGGCACGGATCCTATATATCGACTATCCCTACTTCTATCCCTATTATCACCCATAAAAAAATACTCGCCTTCAG
>MDTG01337886.1_pt1 | contig 19469 bp, 27 predicted proteins | sample 811421 | NCBI WGS metagenome assembly MDTG01 (sample SAMN05326645, study PRJNA326480) | marine metagenome | isolation source: seawater | place: Pacific Ocean: South East | collected 2011
ATATCCAAACACTCCAGCCGCAAAACTGTTGTTGCCCATAGAGCCTGTAGTATGATATGGCATTGTTAGTTCCTCACAATAAATTCATAACCATCATCGAAAATATATTCTTCATTATCATCATAACTTACTTTGACTAAAATTTTGTATGCTCTCTGAGGATAAAATCCTGATAGATCTTGAATGAAAAATGAGCTGTTATTATCTACACTCATAGTAGTAAACGAACTAAACGGTACAACAGTTTCACCTGTTGCAAGATCAACTATACTATAACTACCAGATCCCTCAGGTATAAATGAACCACTAGTTTCTTGAACACTCGTTGAAAAGGTTTTTGTGATATATCTCTGTCTTGCTCCAAACCTAAATCTTGCTGTTTCATCTACCTTGTAGCTTTCTCTAAAAGCTTTTTTGTATAGATAGTTATCAACTGTTCCAGTTGTATTTAATGGTAACAAGGATCCTGTTGCACTACCTGTAGCTATAACATGATCATCATGCTTTAGTTCAATTCTAGGGTTATAAATTGTATTTGTTTGACCACTAAAAAATTTTAGATCTTCAAATGAAGTTGTTCTTGTTTCGATACTACCACTAAGTTTTAGTAAGAAACCATAATTAGGTATAGTTCCATTTAATTGTGCTTGTAAAATACTTGTTATATTTATATCAATATCTGGTGATTCATTTTTGTATGATTGTGTAAGTTGACCTGCCATGAAGGATGCAGACACATCAGCTATAGTACCACCAGGTGTACTCCAAGACTGTGATATACCATTTGCGTTAGTTCTAAATATATAGCTACATCCATCAGTTGTTTTTGGATCATCACCAAATTTACCTACTCCTTCTGCCCACTGCTCTAAAATTGGATGAACAGATATACTATACTCTTCAGACAATCCTTGAGTACCGTTACTTTCATACAAACGTAAACTTGCACTATAGTCACCAATTGATATATTACTTGAACTAATATAGTTTTTAATTTCAGTATTATCAAATTGTACTAATACTCTAGTGTTACTGTTGTAAGTTCTATTGAAAAATACTTTTTTTAATTCTAATATAGCGTCCTTACCAAAATTTTGATCTCGTTCTGATACACCAGTTGTTCCTACATTTGATCCACTACTAATGTATGTATCCTGTACAACATGAAAAAATTTATGCATTACCTTATTACCCCCTTTATGTTATTGTTTGGATCACGTAACTCAAACACAGAAGGCGTTTGCGAAGGTAAAATTGTTCTAAAAGGTGTAAGTGCATCACCCATAAAATCATAAGGATAACCATAACCTGGATTATTATCCGTAATAACACCACTAGAATTAAAATTAAATAACCCTGGACTAAATGTTGGTCCACTACCATTAGGTACATTAGTTTGAGTGAGGTTAAGATTGTTTACTCCTCTTACACCTTTGATACCTAATATTATATATTCAAGTTCCGTTATAATAATAGGCTGTTTAAAATTCAAATTATCTATATCAAAGAAATCTCTGATAGCGTTTATTACTTGTATCTTCAATTCTGATTTATCTGCATATGGATATGAAGTAACATCAAATAGCACACCAAAATTTATATGAAAGCCATCTTGTATGATTATATCATCTGTAATCATTTTGAATTCAGCTAGATAGTTTCTTAAGTTTTGTTTTGTTATATCTGGAGTGCGCACTAAATTTTTGTTATCGTCATAACTTAAAAGAAAAATTCTTACAGTACCTGGTTCTTCGATGTCAGCAGTTATGATAGATCGTTCAACATATGCTTTTGCTACAGATCCAAATTTTGCTGGCATATTCATTATACGAGCAAAGTAGTCATCTTTAGTTACACATCTATTCTGTGAAGCAAAAAAAGCTAAGCCTCTAGTACGTATCTCTTCGACAGACTCTGCATCTGCACCTCCTCTTGCGGGTTCAGGATTAGTAACAGATACGCCTGATACATCTATTGTAGTAAGATCACCACTAGGTACGTTACTTTTTAACCCACCACCCACTCTGTAATTTACTGTTAACGTTGTATTTCCAGGTGCTTCACCTAATGTACCAAATGAATCACCTGCAAGTGGATCCAAATTTTCGTTTAGTGTATTTGTTGTACCTGGTGTTTCGAATCCATTTTGTTCAACTTCTAGAAAACTTGATCGTAAACTACCTGATGTACCTGAGCGTAACAAACCATTACCAAAAGTTAAAACTGTTTGATTTGTATCTGGATCAAAGTCTCTTACATATCTCTTTGGTGTGCTGATGTATTTAAGAGTATATGGAACAGAAGTTGATATTACTGAAGAACCATCCATTGCAATATAGCTATTTGCTCTATTATCATCCTCTGTATAATGTGTTTCTACTGGCACCCTATCTTGAACTAAATAGTCTACTTCATAATATCTGTTTTTGCCTGAGTCAGTAAGGTTTGTTACTTCAACAACGTTGGTTTCAGGTAATGTTAAGTTAAAAAATTTTTGTGGAGATCCAACAGATTGTACTAATGTTTTGGTCTCACCGCTTATTGCCTTCACTCTACGAGTTAACAAAAAGGTTGATGTCAAACCAGATGTTGAATCAAAAGCATATTGAATTGGAGGTATAGTTGTAAAATCTGTCGACGAAAAATCAACTTCTTGTAAAGTCTCAAATACAATACTATCATCACTGGTAGATCTTACTTGAGTACCTAATGGTACAACAGTTGTAGTTAAATTACTTAGATTAGGTACAATGTTATTAGGGTCTGATATATCCGCAGCAACTTCTTGAGTCATCTGTAAAGTCACAATAGCTGGTTTAACTGGTGAAGTTTTATAACCGAGCATTTTTGCAATGTGTACAACATTTTTCTTTTCTTGTGCCATTGTTAGAACAAGTTCTCGGTACTGCTTATCAATATAAAAATTAAGTACATCACCTACATATGAAGATAGTTCTATGAGCATCATACCAGGAGATGTTTCATTGAAATCTTTGTAAGTTTCAGGATAGTACGTTCTTGTATATTCTATTAATGCATTACGTAGTTGTGTAAAATCTCTATTGAGATAATTAGTGACTGTGACATCACCTGCTTCTGTATTATATGCCATTACGTTATCCCTACTGTTATACTATCAAGTGAATTTGGTACCTGGGTTATTCTAAACTCCAACTTGATATCTATTCTGTTAAAATCATCTTTTTGGTTGACTATAATATTTTCTATCACAACAAATGGTAACCACAAACTAAGAGTATCACGTATATCATTTTGAATAGCAATGATAGTATCTGGTGTAATCTGTTCAAATAAAAACTGTCTTAGACCTAATCCGAGATTAGGTTGAAAAACTCTTTCGCCTCTATTAGTAAGTAGTAGATTTCTAATATTATTCTTCACTGCTTCTACTGTTGTTTTAGTTGTAGCAAAAAAACCATCTGGACCTATGTCTCTACGAAAAGGTATATCAATGCCTATACTAACTGAAGTATCACTATCCTCAATAAACGAACCTGTTACATTTGTATCTAGAAAAGCCATTATTCGTTATTCCTTAGTTTTTTAGTTGGACCACCATAGAATGCTAACCTCTTCCTGCTTAGTTGTATCTCAGATTCTTCAGATAATCCTTCATCATCAAAACTAGATCCCTGACCCATTTCAACGTATCCAAACGATTGCATAGCTAGAGCACTACTATCACCACGCGCACTCTTCTTAAGTTTTAAGGCATCTGCCTGTCCTCCGTCTCCGCCTGCTGTTTGAGCAGCTGCTTTGACACCGTTTTCAACCTGTCCAAATAGTTTTGAATATACTCCAGTAGTTACTAAATCAAGAGCAGGAGCAAGGTTTTTAAAGAAATCAAACACAGGTCCATAAGGTCCTAACAATGTACTTGGTTTAACCTGTACACTTGGACCTTTAGTAGTTACTATCTCATCCATTTCCACCTTACCTTTCAACTTGGTTATTTGGAGCTTTTGTGCTAGAACAAAGTTCGCTATAGCTGCTGCTAAATCGTCAGCTAGCTGTGGTATAGGATCAACTCCTGGATTGTCTCTAGCTAACTTTTTTTGATTCTCAAAGGCATCTAATATATCTGTTCTTAAGTCACTCATTTTTTATCAAAAGTTTTTACTAACTCTGAGTAGTCTCTATTAAGAGCATTTCTAAGTTTGTCAGGAATAGCTTCTACGTTTTGGTTTTCAGCAGATGCTACACTTCTTGCTATATCATTGGTTGAGTTAGTTAATTCACCATACTGTTTGTTTAACACATCTCCCAATTTATCAGTTGTTATAGGACCATCTCCAATGTTACGCCATTCTCCACTATCAGCAGTTTCTTTTAACACTGCAGCTAAAGTTTTGTTCTTTGGATTTGGTGGCTTTATTTTTTTCTGTTTTGTAACTGGAGTGTTAGCACTCATAATAGCTTTGTTATCAATATTTTCTAACACTGTAGTAATTTTTTCAGATAAAACCTTATCAACTTCATCCCTAACTATTTTTCTTATTACAGTTGCTAAACCCATTTTATTTACCTTCATATTTATCCTTCTTCTATGTTTGGTTCGATGAATACATTTTGACTCATCATTCTATCAATTTTATTTCTCAAGTTCTGAAAACTAGTAGGATTAACTGGTGCTCCATTATATAATATTGGCATATTTCCATATTCAATAAATGACAATGATTCAACAATTGATAGTATTTCGTTAAGTATTTCATTAAGTTCATTACCTAAAACTGCTGGATTTGAATTTTCAATTGCAGCTCTTCCTAAATAAATATTCTCAGAATCAATAACTGTGTCCTTTGGAGTTGATAAATTTATATTTTGCATGCTATTCAAATCTATTGTTGTTGCTGATGAAATATAAACATTATCAATTTTAGTATTAAAGATTATACGATCACTTTGTATAAAAATTTGTCCGTTTTGATAATCTTTGACTAAATTAGTTCTTTTGGTATTTTCTGTACCTTCTACAGCTGATACAAACTCTGAGGTCTCCATGCGACCATCCTGATTCGTATGACCTAAATGATTTCTTAATGGACCTGTCTGTGTCAACATAATCGTACTGGTATCATTAAAACTTTCAACTACTGTACCTGGTGGTCTACCATTACTTATTATAATATTAGGTTTATTATATCTTTGACCGAGCCTGATACTATTTCCAAACTTTCCTTGCATAAACATATCACCTATAGGTGCAGTTACATGTTTTTCAGGAGGGATACGATATTTGTTATATTGGTCCTTAGGAAAATCTAACAGAAAATCTGCTACCTTTCCTAGATGAGAGAAAACGACCTTTGGAAAATCGAATCGCCATCTGCTACTGTCTTCTGGTTCACCCTCTGTATATTTTTCCTGAAATTTAATGCCACCCTTATCTCTGTTATGTAGTTTATAAGCTGGTGTATTATACACGTCCAAAAAAGTTTGCATTCTGTTTTTAGTTGCATTATCTTCAGTATTAATTGGACCAAGATACATAACTTGACTCTTAGTCTTTTTACCAGGTGACTCGAAATCAATAAGAACAACAGCACTACCCACATCAGGTTGATCTACTAATCCTCTCAACAGAGGTCTAGCTTTTAACTCTATGGTGCCCTCCATTGTTTGTTCTTCCACCAATACTTCACTTGACATTGGATCTACAGCTTTGACCATGCCTTGTCGTAATTCCTGCAGAATAGTCTGCGTGGTAGTACTAGCATCTAAACTTTTAGCTTCTTCGTTGGATACAACGTTATCCACTTTAAAAAATCTAGCCATTACGTACTCGGTATATCCTTAATGTGGTTTATTTTTTTTTGAGCTTTAGTTGCTGTATCTTGAGTTGATTGTAAATCGTTAGCAACGTCTTGTAAACTATTGAGTAGTTCTTCTTTTTCTGATTCCGATAATAAAGAACCCTCGTCACTCACTCCTGTAGATCTTGTCATGATCCGTTGTACAACCCCAGCTAGCTTCACCAGGTGCTCGTCATTTTTTACTGCAACTTCCATTAGTTCCTTAATGACAGGCATCACAACTACTAAATCCTCTACAGTATTTATGTAGCCATGAGCTTCTTGAATGAGTAGATCTAGTTGGGTCTTTTTAAGTTTACTGTTTTGATATATATCTTTAGTAAGCTCTGCAAATGTTTTGCCTTCGTATATTTGATAATCATCTGACATAGGTGTACCTTTAGTATTACACCTATAAATACTTTATAAGTTAAAAACTAAAAAATATAGAAGCTTTTTTGTGGTTTGAGGTTAACATGCCTTTTCTATAGAACTCTTCATAGATTGATTTATAATGCTTTTTCATTACCTTAGTTACAGCTGTAATCTTTGAGGTATCAACATCCGTCATTTCTCTTATTAAGATGTACAATGCTTTCTTGTTAAAGTTTTCAATATCACTTCTCATTTTCATAAGATCAATTATTGCATTAGCAATCTTAATATCCCTTTCCTTTTTGAATATATTATCTATATTATTATCAAAATAGGTTATTAACGTTTCAAGCAGATCTGTTGTATATTCCTTATCCTCATGCAAATTTTTATTTTTTTGATTATCCAATGCTGTAAGTTGATCATGTGTTTTGAATTTTTTATAGTTCGAGTTGTTATTTAATATTAGATAATTTTTTGCAACTACGCTAAAGTAACTAAATGATTTAGAACCTTTTGTATGATCAAACTTATGTAAGTTCATAACAAGAAATGTTATCACATCTTGTTTTACATCCTCAAATGGTACATCAAAATAACTAAATTTAAATGTATTAATTATTGACTCTGATAGCTTGTCAAAGGCATAAGCTAGATCTTCTCTGTAGATTTTATCTCTAACTTTAGGATCGTCAGTTTGATTGTAGGCGATAACTCCTGCTTCAACCTCTTCATCCCAATACATTCTTTTTTTACTTTTCTTCCTGGGCATCTTTTAATTCTCCTTCTTCATATACTGATTCAAATAAACTACTTAACATACCTGACAACTTTACTACTTCATTCCAAAAGAAGCCAACTTCGTCATCGGATTTGTAAGTTCCTTTTTTATCTATAGTGTCAATTGTCATTTGGATAAAGGTGACTGTATCACTTATTTGTAAAAACAGCTCTTCGTATTGATTTATACGTTTTAATGCATAAAACAATACTATACTAATAATAACAAATAAAACAGATAACACTATAGTTGATATAAAATACATTATTCCTTTTCCTTAAACAGCTCATTAAATTTACTTTTCATTTCCTTTAAATGTTTATCAGTATGAGGTGTTTCTTTCTCAGGTGTTTTTACTAAATGTTCTTGTATAAAATGTTGTTTCTCAGCTACAGTTGACATCCAATCAGCAAGATGTATAATATAGTATAATATATCTTGACTATCAGATGGACGCTTATAGTAGCCTGCATTACCGTCCTCAAACATACCATCACTAAGTTTAATTGCTTTCCATACAGATGTTGACACTGGTACTTTATACTTTTGTAGTACATATAAGGATCGATCTGTTACTGACATATAATCTAATTTATCATTATGTTTATAATATTCACCTAGCTTTTCTTGATGCCAAGAAGAGGTTTGTTTAACATAGTATGGTTCATTGACACTGTTACCTAACTTACCCCAATCGTGAAATGTAGCAGCCATAAAAATATCTTCCTGCGTTTGAGTTTCTTCTACCTTGAGTACTTTAAATCCTTGTGCAATAAATTTAGCTGTTTGATGGACTCTAAGAACATGATCTAAGAATCCTCCTATAAAACAGTTATGAAAGTTTAACCTACCTGAAGCTGGTGCACTCATTATTTGTTCTTTATGATCCTCAAATATAACTGTTAATTTATCCTGTATTGGTTGTGTACAGCATTCTTTCATGTTTGCAAGTAACTGTTCATACTGTTGAATGATAGTATCAACAGGTACCTTTTTCATTTGTAACATTTGTTTTCCTATGCGTTTAATTTATATAATTTTACATTAGTAAATTTATAAGGTTTGACATTATGAGATTCTAATATATCCACAACGTTTGTAAATTTAGAATTCATTGTATCTCTAACTTGATATATTCCATCACGTTTTTTCGTACCTTTGATAAGGATATAATCACCATAATCATAGTTACCACCCCATCGTTTGAGTAGGTTTCTTGATAACGCAACGTACCTATATCTACTACTCTGAGGTACGTGAATTTTTGTACCATCAGCTGTGATATCAGGATCTTGATCACATTCAATCTTATTAGCTCTGTACATTGTAACTGTCACTGTAGTAGGATTGTCTAGCAGGTTATCTATTTCTTGCATTAATAAAGTGTTATCATTTTGCAAGTCTTTGATTTGACTTGTATACATTTGCTTATATCTGTTCATAGCTTTTACACAAATATACCCTGATACAAATACAGTAATCATAACAATAGCTAATGTTTGTTCAAAACGTGTAAACATAATCTTACCCCTTTTATAGTTAATATAACTTACAACCTTTTTTATTATGTGGCAACAGTTTTTTTAAGCTTCTGCTATTTCAGTAACAAATACATTTTTATCATAAACAATTTTATTCAATAGATCCTCTGCTTCTTTAGAGTTACCTTTGAAATATTCAACCATAATATTTTTAACCATGTAAGTTTTAGTAGACATAACAGGACCTGGATCAAGCATGTCACCTGATAGTTCAGCTTGTATATCAACGTCCCATGCTTCAACTACTTTTGTTAAATCTTTCATAGTTTTACTTAGCACAGTTAAAATTTGTTTAATATCAGATACTTCAACTTCGTTGGTAGCTAGTCTGTCTATAATATGTGTCAACAGTTTCTTTCCTACTTCACCTTGTTCATCTTTCATAACATATTCCTTATTGTTCATGTAATGATAAATATTAATTACTTTTCTGTTCCAACTTATAATCTTGTATGGGTCTAGCGTCTACTCTTTCCCAAGGATATATTATCCAATCAGTAAGTTTCTCCTTAACCCAAAAATGTGGTTCAAACACAGAATCACTATTATAGTGTATTGTTGCAAACAATGCATTATTAAACACTTCGGCTTTCATCTGCTCTAGAGTTTTTCCACTATCAGCAATGTCATCTACAACAAGAAACCTTTTGCCATACATTGTTTGTAATCTATCTATATATGGTAGATTTAGTTTATGACTTATCATAACAGCTATTATTAGACCACCCCTTGGTATTCCATATACACCATTGAGATCTGCAATATCATAGTTATTTTGTTCACAATGGTCATTTACTTGTTCACATAATTGGTCGATATATCTGTCTACTTGATTCCAAGAAATTAATGTTTTCATAATGATACTTCTATTCCTATTTTACCTTTATAATGCTCGACGCCTTTAAGTTTTGCAAACTCACCTAGATTGTACAATTTTACGTTATCTGTAAGTTTCCAAGATATTTTAAATTTATTCTCATACTCTAGGTAATCCATACTTGATACACCATTCTCATCAGGAGGTAAGTAACCATCAATTGAGAACATAACTTCTACTAATTCTTTTAAATAAGTTTTTTTTGTATCCCAGCCAAGTGATGCAAAAGTTTCATATTGACTTAACTTGTCATTAATAGATCTAGTTGTAGCTCCAACACTAACACCTCTAAAACTTCTACGCCAGTCAATTTTTGCATATTTTATACTATGACTTTGTTTATTTTTATATTCAGGTTTTAAATAATATCCATTATCAAATTTTAACCATATTAAATCGTCAACGTATTTTTTTCCTAGTTCTCTCTCCCACTGACGATTGAGATAGAACTTGTCGTTAGTAAATCCAATACTTACTTCGTAATCATCAGGGTTTGGTTCAACGTTCGGTGTTCTCATAGCAAATGAACTAAAGAATATAGTGCTTGCTAGTAGACTATCTAAAATCATTTTTTTCTCCTATATTGATTATTTTAACTTACTCCTATTTATAATAAATGTCAACAACAAAAAAAAATAAATTATGGCAAGAATAGATAACAGAGCTGATAACGCTACTAGAGATGCACAACTAGAAAATGCTGCAGAAATACAAAATCAAAACAATAGAACACCTCCTCCTGATGCAACCATAGCTGATGACATTGCTGAGATTTTAGACAGGGAAGCAGAGGAGAGTCGTCCACTTATAGTTCCTGAAGGTGAGGATGTCACCACCAGAGAGGAACAAACTATAACAGATCAATTGGTTACTGATGATTTAGCTGATAATGATACTGAGCGGCAAGTAGCAGAAACTCTCACAAATGTGTCAGTTATAGCAGAAGAGTTGAACAGAACTGTTGTACAAACAGAGGTAAGAGACGTAACGGATATAGTAGAGCAAGTAAGAGAATCAGTTACTACTGAGAACGTTTCACAAGTACGTGTAGTTGTTCAACAGCTAGCAGAACAAGACATAACACCTCAACAAGCATTAAGACAAATTGCTGAGACTGCAGTAGATGATAGAGAAATTGTCGACAGAATAGACAACATAAGTATCGTTGGTCCTACAGGACCTACACTTATAACACCCAGAGTTGAAAGAGAAGTACCAAGAACAAGAGAAAGAAATCCTGACCAGGAACAGTTAACCTATGGACAGGATAATAGAGCACAGGTACAAACAACAACTGATTCGTTGTTAGAGTTTACTGATGATCTTAAAACTATGAATTTTATACTTAAAAAGTTTAATCCAATTGTTGAAGTGGATCTTTTCACACCAGGTGGTGAGTTTATTGATTTTAACTTCAGAGAATATGTTGGTCCATATCACAAACATATGGATGGCACCTTAATGCAAGGTGCAGGCAAAATAGGGCTGAGTCATAAAGTTGTACCAAAGGAAGTCATAGTACCTGGAGGTCCATTTACAGATCCTGAGTTACTAGCAGGTCGTAGATCATATGTACCACCTGAGATAGTTGCAGAAGTATCAGTTGAAAGGTCAAGACGAAGAGCTGCTAGAAGGAGAGGTGAAAGACCTGGAAGTTTTGAATCTAGAGTTGAAGGGTTGAGAGAACGTAGAAGAGATCCAAGAGATAGAGTACGTAGTATTGGACTCGATAGGAGAAGAACCCCAGGCAGTAGACCACCTGGTTATGGTAGAAGCGAAGAAAGAAGACCACCTGTTATAAATGACAATGTAAGAGAGATAGAAAGGCAGGCTGAAAGAATATTAGAACAAAATGATAGAGACAGTGGGTTGGTGACTCAAGCAAGAGAAGTATCTACAGATAGAACTGCTTTCGAAGCAAATGTTACTAATGAACGAACTCAGACACCTGATAGATCAGATACTCCAGAACGTACAACTCCTCCTGAAAGGACTACACCTCCTGATAGAACTATACCTGATGAAACTATACCATCTAGGTAGATGTAATATTTGTTTTAAGTATACGTCTAAGTAATCTGACACTTACGTTATATTGATCGCCTGCTTTATTGGTTGCAGTATATAACCCCCATCCTGTATCCATTAAAAAAATACAAAACGCTAAGGCGTTTTTGTGGGTATCAGTTAGTTCTTTTTGTTTTCCTCGAAACATATAATATTCCGGAAAACTGTCAACTAAAATATTTATCTCAGTATTGTTCATTAGTTACTATTTCTCCTTTTAAAATTTTCAACGAATTCCTTAAGCCTGTCCTTTGGATTCCATCCCAATAAGTCAACTGCCTTTTTATTATCTGCTAATGTTACGCGAGCTTCACCCTTTCTAGATGGAACGTATTTTTTATTGTTTGGATCGAACATATCAGCCAACTCGTTTATAGAATAATTTTTACCTGTTCCTAATTCAAATGTATTGTAACCTTCTAACTTACCAATAACCATCTTGGTACCAGCCTTTACAAAACCATCACAGATATCCTTAACATGTGTAAAATCTCGTCTCTGTTCACCATCTCCTGTGATAGTAAGAGGATGTTGGTTGAGCCACTGTTTGGTAAATATTGTCATTACTAAGCCATATGGTCCTTCATAGACTATTGGATTACCATATACATTATAAAATCTAGTTGTACATACGTTGATATCATATAATTGTGAATAAGTTTCTAATATACGTTCTCCAAAATATTTTGTTAATGTGTAGGGATTCTCAGTGACACCAGAATGTACACTACTTGTTCCAGCATATACAATAGGTATATTGTGTCTTCTTGCAAACTCAGCTACTTGTAATGTTCCTGTACTGTTAGCTTCATATACTAAGTCTGGATTTTTAATACTAAATTGTATACGAGGTAGTGCAGCAAGATGATATATAACATCAAACCTATGACCATCAGGCCATAGCCCATTTATAAATCTACAATCGTCTTTAACATAATTAACATTATCATGTTCTACTGTATTGGTTCCTGATTTAAAGTTGTCTAAAACCGTTACTTTGTCACCAAATTTGAGTAACATTTTAGTTAAGTTAAAACCAATAAAACCAGCACCACCAGTGATCAAAATTTTCATATAACCTCTTTAATTTATATCTTCATAATATTCATCCAAAGCATCTTGGATCTCATCATTAATTCTTTTTGGATTCTCATTGTAGGATCTTCTATGATCCTTATGTACTTGTTCAGGCTTATGTATAGCTCTAGGTTTTCTTAGTTTATGTAGTTTATCCTTGGGGAGTTGTAACCTATTTTTATTTTTACGAGACATGTGTTACCTGTTAAAATAAGCGTCCAATAAATTTATAGCTAGCTTTGAATTGAATTTGTTTCCTTGAAAAGACTTCTTAATTGCATCAGCATATGCTGCCTTTAAACCAGGAGAATTAAAACTACTAACTTTCTTTTCAATGTCGTCAAATGCTTTGCTCATATTTTTAATTTGCTTTTCCAAACCACTCTTAAGTTTTTTTGCAGCTTTCATATCTTCATCTGCAATAGATTCATTTATACTTTCTTTTTGCATTAACCTAGCTAGTTTTAGTAGTGTCTCTTTATCTTTTTTTGTTAACATTTTCATCTGTCTGTCTTTAGCAATCTTTCTAAGACTTTTTTCATATTCCTTAGTTGATTCTTTTTGCATGGCTACACCAGCAGCACCAGCTTTTTTTATTGTACTCTGTACAGATGAAGACCCTCGTTCAACACCTCTTACAATCTTATCCCGTCTCTTTTTTGCTTTAGCTTTTGCAACACTAGCTTTTTTACTGTCATACATTTTTTTTGCCTTCTCATGTTCAGGATGATCAGGATTGTTATAAGCAGATATTGCTTTTATCTCTTTTTCTTTACCATCCTCTGTTTTATATATTATAACCTCGTTATCTAAAACTTCAGCTGCATTTATTTCTTGTAAATTAAACTTATCAGAGTATTTTTCATACAGCCCTCTAGCTTTGAGATGTTGTGGATGATGAGTATCTAAATAAGCTGACTTTGCTTGGATCTGCTGACCACCTTCATTTCGAATCTTAGTTGAGGCAAGAGCTGCTGCTACTAATGCTTGTGGATTATCTTGAAGAGAATTTTTGTATTCACTAACAAGCGTATTAAATTTTGCTTCGTCAAAAATATACTTCATCAACAATAAGTATCTATCCCAAAAGAAAATCAAACTTCTTAGTTTGCATTAACTTTATATGTTTACAAGCAAGACCTCTCCTACGTTTTCTAAACATATAATCCTTACAAGAACACGACCATTCTCTACGTTGATTATTATATTGAATGTCATAGTTCTTACCATCTACTTTATAGTGTTCTATTTCATCTTCTAATATAACACCATCAAATACTTCTATGATTTTTTTAGTTAGCTCGTCCACCAATGGATCCTCCCATGTTGATCCTGAAAAGATTCCCAATTACATTGTTTCCAAATACATTGCCACTCTTGTCTATTATATCGTTTTAGAGGTTTCATAACCCATCCACAATGACATTCAGGACTGTGATATATCTTAGTTAACAATTTATTGACAACCTTTCTGATCATGATTAATGTGTGAGGGTCCCGCTATCTCCAGTGACCTTTTCTCTTACGATACTAAAGTTTGCGATAGCAGGGACCATTTCTTTTTTACTACTTTTTAACATATGCAACTATACACCTAAAAACAACGCAAGGCAACAGTTTTATAAATTATTATCATACCAACATATAAAGCATTCCAATATATCATCATCTGTGCTGGTCCAATTTAGATCATCAAGTATTTTAGGATCCCACATAGTTTGATCTGTATCAAGATCTACTACATCTATCACATTAACCTCACCTGTTTGATCTGTTGTAAACTCAACAGCTAATTCATTAAACTGAGCAAACCCCAGCTCAACTAATTGTTCACCTATTGGTCCACTATATGAAAAAGTATCAACGTGATCATTAAATCCAATTAGACGATTTTCAATACGTTCTTTCATTTTATGACTCCTTTAAATAATAGTTTATATGTTATACTAAGTATAAATCTAAACGTAATAATTAAACAGATTAAGTATACTATACCAAATAATAGCAACCCAATCATATTGTCTTACCAATTAAATATTCCCAAAATACATTCTTGACTTGACAGAACTCAATCTCAGCAATACACATAAATTTTGTGTTAGCTTTATCAAAGCCTGTTACGTAATGTAATCTTTTATCAGGTTGATGATCCTCAAATGGTAATTCGGTTTCATCACCAATCTCAGTCCAACTGATGCCACCAACTATATCCCAACCTTTAATCTGATACGTTTCGTGTACTAATTCCATGTTTAACTCCTTTTTTAACATATACAAACATACACCTTTATACTAAGCGAGACAACAGTTTTCTTTGTTTTTTTGGTAATACTTGCCAAGATGTTAACTTAGATACTACTGAAGATTTAGTAGATAAAGTTATCTTATCATCTGTATATAAACTATTAATATGACTAACGGCTCTATCATATCCAACGGTATTGAACTTATCATAGCCTATCTTAAGAGCCTTGGATTGAGTCATATAATTGTTTGTTAGTAGAGGATAAACTCTAACACTCTTAACAGGTTTGTTCTTATTCTTCTCATATTGTTCTAACCACCTATCCCAACTGTTAGAAGCTCTCTGACCATAAGCCTTCTTACCTTTCTTAGAACTTCTACGATCTAATCTTTTTAGGTGATCAGCTTGTTCCTCAGTAGCTATAGGTTCAACAACAGCACCTGTCTTATGTGGATATACTACATGAGCTTTATAAGCTGTAACACTAGAACAGTTTACACATTCTCTGTAACCAAGTTGTATTCTAGCAGATGGTATCTCAACATCACATTTAGTACAATTCATTACTTATCACCTTTGAGTTGAAACATATAACCAGGACCAGTCCATGTATTCCAATCTTCATAACTGTCCATAAAGATACTACCACGTACATGTTTGGCTGGTTGACTACGAGTAGCAGACTTAAACACATCACCTAACTTATATTCTATACCTTTGTGAATACCATTAGCTTTAGCTACAAAAGCCATAACACTATTACGAAAGATTATCTTATCAAACTTTCTACCTGATCTAATAACAGGTCTACTCTCACGAGCTTCTCTAAGAAACTGATTAGCAAGATCCTTACTGTAATCGTTAGCAGCAATAGATCTTTCTTGCCATTTTACATAACACTCAGTATAGTGATTAACATATCTCTGTAAGTGTTTATTGTACATGTCTATATTGTTCATTCTAACTCCTATTAACGTAACAAATATACCAACAAATACAACGTGAGGCAACAATTATATTTTAGAAGATAAACATTTTTCTACCTCAACATAGTTAACACCTATTGATTGTTTTAATCTACCAACACCTTCTATAACATTCCAAGCATTATTTATTGCTTTGAAAGGAATAATTAAATCTAGATACTTTTGGTTATCATAACCTATACACATCATAACAACCTTTTCTCCTGTCTTGTTAACAGCACGTGCATTTGCAACAACACCTCTAAAGTAAACTTTATCACCTTCCTTCTCAACTCCCATGCCAGGTAAAAAATCTTGTCCGTCCCACCACTTAGTTTGTTTAAACTGTTCTGTTGATATCAGCATCTTAGGATTGTATAGTTCGATACCATGACATATAGCTTCTCTTTTATGTACCCATCTTCTATATGATGAGTGAGAATGTTTAAGTACAGCTTTCCAAAACAGCTGAGGGTTGTGTGCTTTATGATACGCTTGAGCCCATACCATTTGACCATATGCTAAAGCATGTCCTTTACAGAAAGAATATTTACGTAGATGTTTTAGATCTGTTATAACTTTACCATACTCTTGATTCTCTTTAAGCTGTGATCTAAACTCTGCTATCACTGCTAGATTGCCTTTAGAGAAACCTCTTCTGTATCTATCAGCTTGAGCATAATCACATCCAATACTCTCAGCTATGTAATGTATAGAATCTTCATCATAGATTATTTGTTTAGGTTTCCTTATCTTGTCTCTTAAGAATGCAGCTTTCCTTCCACCATCAGCAGCTGCTGGTCTAATCAATGCTAGACATAATGCTACGTGATGAGCATTCTTTACACCCAAAGCCATCATAGCTTTTCTCATCGTACGCGATTCACCTTGTACTATCCCAAGATTGTTACCAACCTGTAACAACTTTGCTGTCTCTGTATCATAATGATTATAGTCACATAGCTTTTTATTTGATAGTTCTGTGACAACTGATAATCCTCTTGAGCATAACAGATCTATCTTAATCAGTTTGTTATCATCCACATCATACTTCGTGATAGCTATTTGGTCACGTTCTTTGTCTAACATTAGTTCCTGTGGTATCTTATCTTTGTATATGATGATACCACCACAGTGTAATGCCCACGTTCTATGTTTACCTATAAGATGTTTAGCATATCTTCTCACTTGGTACTGTATTCCTTTATCAGGAAAGATGTCAGCTAGATTGTATCTCTTCGGTACTCTTTTTCTGTAACCGAACTTTCTTATAGCTTCTCGCATAGCAGACTTTGGTTTGTATCTAACATCATTAGATATTCTTGCAACCATTCCAGGATATCTATCTCTTAGAGCTTGCCATATACCATCTCTTGCATAGTGAGGAAAGTCAATATCAATATCAGGATAATCAGTTCTTGTAGTATTCATAAACCTTGCTAATGTGATATTGTACTTGAGAGGATCTATATCAGATATACCTAACAGATAACATATAAGTGAAGATGCAGCTGATCCTCTTAGTAAGTGTGGAGTGTCACCTGCTAGATCTAATATCGTTCGAACTTGATGAAACACTTTTACGAAACCTTTAGATTCAATTATTTGAAACTCTTCTTTTAGTCTTGATAAGTACTTTGGTGTGTTAGGAACTGTACGGACGAACCTATCTGTAAGACCGTGAACACCATGACCAAACTGAGAAACTAATAGATCTAGCGAAGTGATGTTGTCTGTTATAACCATTGTGTGTCTATAAATAGTCGCGAGGAAAAGATTATTTACAGAAAATTTGGCGCTAAACCAAGAATATTTTTAAGGCGCTAAAACGTTATATCAGTGAACCAGGCAACCCATATTTATCACCATGATATGCAAATCTGTCTTTATTATCTTCATAATACTGCTTGACATCTTCTTCAGTCCATTCATGATAAAACATCATAAACGGTCCATACTTAGCCTGGGGTCCAAGAGTTTCTCCACCAGTACCTGATTTCATCCAAGATACAGTACCTGGACGTATTCCAGTAGCCATTGTGGACTGTCCATATTTAGTTCCATTCACATAAGTTTTTGTTATGTGAGTACCTCCACTGAGACCACCTTTTGTAACAACTATACATTTCCATGCCTCTCCTGCACCAGCGTTTAGATTAGGATGTGATCCTGTTGTTGCAAATCCTGTATCTCCTGGATGGCCTCCATACTGACCCCAACCATCTCCTGATGCATTATCAGGCGAATCGCTTCGTCTCATATGAGTAAATGTGCTAAGCCAATGCTTATGAGCATAGCAATCTCTTTCACCATTACTCATATTAAACTTATCAAACAATGTTGCAGTACCACAACCATTTTCATAGTACGCCCACCCAACCATTGTGACTGCACCATGTAATGGGAAGTGCTCTGATTGTGATTGGTGATTTGATTGACTGTTGATTTGATACTTACCACTTGCATATCTCATTTCTGAATGAGCGCTAGCAGTACCAATAAAATAGTTACTGTTTACATTACTGTTGCACCAATTACCTTTGTTTAGACTACTTGATTCATATTCAGGAAATATAAATTGTCCAGCTGGAGTACCTAGGTCGATTCCTTGATAATCTTGACGAACGTAATAGCCTGCACCTGATATAGATGAAGAGATCCATCTCATATTAGATTGTTTAATGCCACCACTCTCAAAGAAATTTGTATAATCCCAAAAAATTGCATGGTTATTGTTACCTGATCTATCGTACAGATAGGATCCTGTTTGACCATGATATTTACCACTTTGCATTACTGAGCTTGTGTGTCTCTGAATAGGATAAAGTGCAGATGCATCACTTCCTGAATCCATCACTTGCACCTGTCCTAAGGTACCATCACCTCCATGTCCTTTTTGTGCATCTCTACTTGGATCGATATAAAAAACTAACTGATCTCTTTTTGGTAATCTTGGTCCACTAAATGCTCCCATTGTTATACTCCGTATATGTCTCTTTGTGCATTAAAATTATGTTCAACTTCTTCTGCAGTCAGCTGTCTATTATAAAGATGTACTGCTGATAGATAACCTGTAAAGTCTAGATCTGAACCAGTAGGTCGTTCACCAGCTTTGAAGTTCTCTGCTGGAGTATTTAAAGTTACGTTATCAGATCCATACGATCTATTAAGACCAGCATCTTGTCCATCTATGTATAGTTTTAGAGTACCACTATTGACTGTGTTTCCTGCATATGCTATTGTACAATAATGCCAGGTATCAATTGTAAGTAAGGTAGTGGATTCCCATATTACATCCCACGCCATAAGAGCAATACCTTTATCAGTTGAACCGTAACTACTTATCTCAAGTGAAAAGGTTCTATAAGCACTGCCAGCTCCATATCCAAATACCATCATTCTATTTGTTGCATGGCCCATTTGTAACCAACAAGAGAGGGTTCTTGCCTCATCACCAGTAGGTGTATTTGTAGGAGCAGTAAATGATATTTTATCACCACTACCATCAAAGTCAAAATAACCTGCTGTATCAAAAGTAGCATTACTAACAGTTCCTGTACTTGTACCAACCAAATCATCTACAACAGTACCACTGCCAAGATAACTTTTTTTATTGTTTGCATCTACGCAAAATATCAACCCATCTGTTACCAAATCCTCACCAAATTGACTACTCATTAACTAAACTCCTGTATTATATTGGCTTATAATTCTTAACATTTCTA
>MDTG01010256.1_pt1 | contig 19468 bp, 16 predicted proteins | sample 811421 | NCBI WGS metagenome assembly MDTG01 (sample SAMN05326645, study PRJNA326480) | marine metagenome | isolation source: seawater | place: Pacific Ocean: South East | collected 2011
GAAATTCTTGGTGAGAAATACCTTACCCGCCATAACAACGATTGCTGACTCCCGACTCCACATGCGTCCCCTGTCCAAGATTTCTCCCTCCTGGTGGGATTATACGACCATCGATCCATCCATCATCCAGGATGCTGCCAGCCTGAGCCCAAAAGACCTTGTGCAACTCGGTCGTCCGGGTTTCAGCGTGATAATCTACGAAACCCTCGAGGAATTCTACCTCGCCGAGGCCCTTGAGTATATTGCAGCGTGGCGGCAGGCCACTGCCGATAACCCGGTCGGCATCTGCGGTCCAATAGGGCCTACCGAGCAGCTTCCCCTGGTCGCCCGGCTCGTCAACGACCTTGGAATTAATGTTTCTAATGGCCACTTCTGGGGAATGGATGAATGGATTGGGGAAGATGGGAAAGAAGTCCCCCTGGACCATCCTCTTTCCTTTGAGCGCGCAGACCGCGAAATGTGTTTCGACCGCATGGAGGGGGGCTTCCCGGAGAAAAACCTTCACTTTCCAGCGGCAGACACCGGACCCTACGTAGAATCGTGGAAGGGGGCTGTCCGCTGCGCCGTCATGCAGGGTGGCCAGGGCGATATCAAGCACTGGGCTTTCAACGATCCGCTTCGCCGGGAAGGCCTCTACCTCGACACTCCCCCTTCCCCTGCGGAGTACCGCCAGCTCTCCACCCGCGTGGTGGAGCTCCATCCCATCACCCTGGCCCAGAATGCCCGCACCTCTGGCGGCGGCAACATCAACCTGGTTCCCAGCCGGGCTGTCACGGTGGGCCCCGCCGAGACCTGGCAGGCCGAGAAGGTCTCCATCTGGCATGCCGGAACCCACGACAACCCCCTCGGCCAGCGCCTGACAGCCTTCATGATCTCCAAGCGCCTCCCGGATTCTGCTGTCCCGATGTCTCTTCTGGCAGACCATCCAAATGTCCAGTTCAACTATTTCCGCGGCGGACTTGGCTCCTGTGCAGTCGAAATGCACTGACAGACTTAGACAAAAATTGACAAGGGGTTCGCCGAAGCCATTTACTGTTCCCTGCCATCAAATTGAATAGCTCCCTGAACTTGTAACGTCCCCGCCAGATGACCAAAGCTTCCGTTCTCCTCCTCGCCTTCGCCGTCTCCTCAGCTTCTGCCGCCAGGCCGGACTGGCTACAATGGCGTGGACCTACCCGGGACGGCCAGATCCACGACTCAGCCAAGGCCTGGCCTGCTACCCTGGAGAAAACCAACCTAAGGAAAATCTGGTCAGTTGAACTGGCCGAGGGCTACTCCTCCCCGGTCGTAAGTGGCAGTCGGGTAATTACGGTTGAAACCAGGTCCAAGAAGAACGAGATCGTCAGGGCCTTCGACCGTGACTCGGGAAAACAACTGTGGGAAACCTCTTGGGACGGGGCAATGAAGGTCCCCTTTTTCGCAGCTAAAAATGGAAGTTGGGTTCGGAGCTCGCCTGCTTCTGACGGAAAAAATGTCTACGTCGGGGGCATGCTTGATGTCCTTGTCGCCCTCGACCTCGCAAGCGGAAAGGAAAAATGGAGAGTGGATTTTCCCCGCAAGGAGAAAACCCCAAAACCACAATTCGGCTTTGTATGCTCCCCTCTCCTCGAGAAGGAACATCTTTACGTGCAGGTTGGAAGCGCCCTGCGCAAGATCCGGAAGGACGACGGCGAAACTGTATGGAAGGTCCTTGCTGACGAAAGAGCCATGTTCGGCTCGGCCTTTTCTTCTCCGGTCCGGGCCAGGATCGGAGAGCGCGATCAGATCATCGTCCAGACGCGCATGGAACTGGCCGGGATATCCCCACACGACGGGAAGGTAATCTGGAAAACTCCAGTCAAGGCCTTCCGGGGCATGAATATCCTCACTCCGACCGTCGTTGGAGACAGGGTCTTTACTTCTACCTATGGGGGAGGAACCTTCTGGTTTGGAGTGGAGGAAACAGGAACGAAGCAGGACATCTCTCCGCTCTGGAATCACAAACTGGAGGGATACATGTCCTCCCCGGTCGTCGTGGACGGCTTGGTTTACATGCATGGCCGTGACAAACGCTTTCACTGCCTCGACCCGGACAAAAAAAAGATCCTGTGGTCCAGCAGCGATGTTTACGGGGACTACTGGTCGATGGTGGCCAATAACAAGCACATCCTCGCCCTCGACAGCCGGGGATATCTCATGCTCATTGAAGCGAATCCGGAAGGTTTCAAGCTCGCGGGCCGGTTGGAAGTCAGCGGGCGCCCCACCTGGGCCCACCTCGCGGTATGCGGCAACGAAATCTACATCCGTGACCTCAAGGGACTGACTGCCTATCGCTGGAATTAAGCGCTCGAGCGCTGCCGCTCCATCAGTCGAGGATATCCTCAGTGGGTTTTTTCCGGGGCGGAGGCTTCTTCCCGTCGCCCGGGGCAGGCGGTTTCCATTCCGGATCCGGGGTGGCCAGAATCCGGCGCTCGGCCAGATTCACGGTCTGACGCACCACTTCGTCCGCAAATATCCACCCCACTGGTATTTGCTTCTTTTCAGCGAGCCGGCGCATCGCGACGTACGGTCCGAAAGAATCGCTGGTTACGAAAAAACGCAGGTAGTCCCTGTCGAAAGAAGCCGCCACCATGACCCGGTTACCATGAGCCTGCGGCCTGGCGAGTTCAGCAACCGTCTCACCCTTTCCATCCCGGGGAAAACAATAGAGGTGAATATGCCCGTTCTCATGCAGCTTGAATTCATACCTGAACAGGGGATTACTCTCCTTCAGGCTTTCAAGCAGAACCATGATCTTGTTACGATCATAGCGATTCTTGTATTTTGGATCCCGGGATAGAAGGTCCTTCCTCGGCCGAACCTTGGCTGCAACCGCATCGAGAATGGCGGCCCGGTCGAAATGGAGCAGGCGCCCCCCACGGACAATCAAACGGACCTCCTCGGCTGCTTCTTCCGGAACGCGTGGGTTGGGAAGGCGTACCAGCTTGGGCTTCCGTTCGCTCAGTTCATCCTTCTTCATTTCCACCTCGCTGCGAACCTGCGCCAGCTCTCCTCCCTCTGCTGCCAGTTTTTCCTGTAACTCTTCGACGTCCTGCTGAATCACGGCAAGCTCAAGGTGAAGTCTCTTGAAGCGGGACTCCTCCTTCTTCGCCTCCTCCAGGCGCCGCTTGAGAACCTGCAATTCCTCCTTCGCCTTTGCCACTTGTCGGGGATCGACCTCGGCGGGCTCCTGCAGCCTCGCCAACTGCTCCTGCACTGCCAGGTCCTTCTCCCGCAGTTCCTCCATCATCGAAACAGTCACCTCGGGCAGATTTGCACGAATTCTCTTGGCCGCACTGGAAACGTTCACCTGGGTCACAATCAGAACGACGATCAATACCCCCACCACATTGGTCATGGTATCCAGGAGGGAGTCCAGACTCCCCATCGCTCCGCTGTTTTTTCTGCGACGGGCCATTTCGCTCAGCGCTTCCGGTTGAAAAACTCCCCCAGGTCCAGGTCTCCTCCCCCGAGGAGGGGAACTTTGCTCGTCACGGCCCCGTTCGCCCGGGCAAAATTCTGAGCCTGATAAAAACTTGAGCGCGCATCTTCACGAACCAGGAAAACGATGATGCGGTTTTCCTTGGAGGCCACATACTCCACGGCCTGCTGAAACTTGGCGTTGGATACCATCCCAGCCCGGGGTACCTCGACCCGCTGGGAGGGGCTATGAATCACCAGTCCTTCCTTCCGCGCCTCCATGAACACCGGGGCCACCCGCCTGAAGTAACTCGAGGTGGAGAGGATCTTGAGGGGCAATCCCTTTCCCTTCCTCCTCGCCAGCTCACCGAGTGTCTCCCTGCCCGCGACCAGTCCCGCCTCCACTTTCCTTCTCTCGTCCCGTACCCGTTCCCGTTCCGCCTTCGCCTCTTCCAGCTGACGGAGAAGCGGAGGCAACTTGGCTCCATCCTTCTGAGCGGAATCCAGTTCCGCCTGCACTTCAGCGAGCTGGGGCTCAAGCTTGGCGAGCTCCATGGCACTGGCATGTGTCTGCCGAAGCTCGTCTTCCTTCCTGGTAATCTCCGCTTCCCGCTCAGCTATCACGTCCTGTAAGGCGACATAGTCCTCAGCACGTGCCACAGCCTCATCCTTTCGCCCCTGGAGAACTTCGGAGACACTGAGCGCAACGATCAGGATGGTAAGAGCCCCAATCAGGCATGCAAGGATACTCAGGAAAGGGAAAAGTGAAATTTCCGGTCCTGCTGATGCTCGTGCCCTCGCCATCGTCTCAATCTTGTTCCAGCCGGATCGTCATCTATCGCCCACAAGCAGATCAAAACCACTTTCGCTTCTTCTCGATCCTGACCTGCTTCCCATCGAGGTCCCGCAGGACCTTGTTAAGTTCCTTCATTCCGTCCGCAAGAACCTGGAAGGAGGTTTTAACCCTTTCTGAGGTTGCCTCGAGGGTATGCTTGGACTCCTCCTCGAGGTTCCTGGCCATGATTTCCACCTTTTCCTCAATCACCGTTCGCTGGGCGAGGATCGCTGCGGTAGTTTGCTCGACAAGTTCCAGTTGCCGGGCCTGACCCTCAGCCATGCCTTCTCCCACCTCTCTCAGCTGGCGGAGAAGATCCTGCTGACTCTCCGCGAGAACCGGGGCCAGGGCGTTAGCCAGGGCGCGGGTGTTGTCGGCTACATCCGAAAGGCCCCCCGCATCGCTGAGACGCTTGAGCAGATTTTCCAGACAGTAGCTGTCTACCGCTGCCAGGAGATCCTCTTCCGACTTCTGCATGCCACTGGCCGGGAAGCTAAGCAGGATGCTCATGCAGAGCGCTACGAGCGTCGTGTCAAAGGCAACTCCCAGGCCCACCGTCACGTCCGTGAGCTGGTCCATGAGAGAGGCCATTTCCTGCGTCCCCGACATCCCTCCTGCCAGGCCCGCGATGGCGGTGGAAATTCCCAGAACCGTTCCAATGAATCCCATGATCGGAATAGCCCACAGAAAAACTTTCACAAGGGTGTAACTTCCACTGATTTTTCCTGCATCAATCTCTGACTGCATTTCCATCATGCCTGCGACCTCAGGATTGCTCTCCCGGGCCTTGAAATGTTCCAGTCCCCTTCGGATTCGACGCAGCATATGACTGCCTGCCAGCTTGCCCGGGAGCGTATCCTGGTAGTGAAGGAATTCATCCACATTCTGCGGCGTGATGGAGTCCGAAATGGAGAATGGCAACACGTCCATGATGAGAGCCCGCCTCTCCACCTGGAGCCGCCGATACTTGAGAATGAGAATTCCTCCCGCCCAGCCGAGAAAAAGTATGAGGATAAAAGGCACCCATCCTCGATCAAGGAACAGCGCACCAAAATATGTTTCCTTGAACGGAAGCAACAGTGACAAGAAACCGATCGAGATGGCGACCCCGATCCCAAGCCCGGTCCAGAGCTCGCTCCTGTCCGCCGCCGACCAGGTTCGTCCCGCTGCTCCTTCCCGCTCCGGCCTTTTTTCCTGCGGAACGCTCCCCGGCATGGCGACAGCGCCCAGCGCCGGCACGGTGCAGCTGGCTCCACAGAAGGGACACTTAACCTGCGTCTCTGACGCCTGCTGCTGGGCCAGGAGGGCCTGGCTACAGGAAGGACACGAAAACCTCACGCCCAATTCCAACCTAAGTTGGCCGCGAGTGCAACCCGGCGCATCACCCCTGCTGCCCGCGCATTCACCCCCGGAATTCCCGGCGTATCCATTTTCGCGCTTTCGCTCGAAGGAGGAATCGCCTTCCATGCCACACCACCTCGAATTTCCGCCTTCATGAGACGTATTATGAACACCTCACGATTTCTTTCTCTCGCTGCGGGAGCCATGCTGGCTCTCTCTTGGTCCCCGGTAGTCGCGGGCAAATCGCGGGACTCTCTCCCCAACATAATCATCATCATGACCGATGATCAGGGTTACGCCGACACCGGTAAGTTCGGGGCCACCGGCTTTGAGACTCCCCACCTCGACCGAATGGCCGACGAAGGCCTGCGCTTCACGAACTGGTATGTCCCCCAGGCCGTATGTGGCGCCTCCCGGGCCGGCCTGCTGACCGGTTGCTACCCCAACCGCATCAACATGCTCGGGGCCCCCGGCCCGTCATCTCAAACGGGAATCGCAGAGGGAGAAATGCTCATTTCTGAAATGCTCAAGGAACGTGGTTACGCTACGGCCCTCTTCGGAAAGTGGCACCTTGGTCATCACGAGAAATTCCTGCCGCTCCAGCACGGCTTCGATGAATATTACGGACTTCCCTACTCGAATGATATGTGGCCCCACCACCCAGGGGTCCGCCACCTCCCCCTTGAAGAACGTCTGAAACGATGGCCCCACCTTCCCTTGATCGAGGGTAACAGGATCATCAACAGGCAAGTTACCCCGGAAGACCAGGTCAGCCTCACCACCTCATATACGGAGAAGGCTGTCGACTTCATCGCGAGGAATAAGGCCAGGCCCTTCTTCCTCTATGTCGCCCACTCGATGCCACACGTCCCTCTCTACGTATCGGAAAAGTTCAAGGGCAAGTCGGAGCAGGGCCTCTATGGGGACGTGATCATGGAAATTGACTGGTCGGTGGGAGAGATCCTCTCCTCTCTCAGAAAGCATGGGATCGATCAGAACACCATGGTCCTGTTCACCAGCGATAATGGCCCCTGGCTTAGCTACGGAAACCACGCCGGAAGCGCTTACCCTCTGCGTGAAGGAAAAGGGACAACCTGGGAGGGGGGGCAGAGGGTCCCCTGTATTATACGGTGGCCCCTGAAAGTCGACGCGGGGACCACCTGTCATGTCCCGGCGATGCACATCGACCTCTTCCCGACAATCCAGGTTTTCGTAGAGGGCACAGGGCCCTCCCACCGGATAGATGGGAGGGATATCAGTGCCCTTCTCACCAACCCTTCAGAAGCAAAAAGCCCGCACGAGGCCTATTTCTTCTACCGCGGCGATCAGCTGGAGGCGGTCCGCTCGGGCAAGTGGTCCCTGCATCTCCGCCACTCCTACCGCAGCCTTCGGGACAAACCTGGCAAGGAGGGAATCCCCGGACCCTATCTCCAGAAGCAGACGGAGCTTGCCCTCTTTGATCTCGAGGCGGACATCAGCCAGGAGAGCAATGTAGCCCCCGAAAACCGCGAGGTCGTCAAGCAGCTTCAGGTTCTTGCAAGGGATTTCGATGCCGACCTGAAGGCCAGCAAACGCGCCAAGGGCTCTCTCTGATCTGTCTCGGCAACAAGCCAGGCGGACCGGGGCAGGCCGAACCAGCGCCCGGAACAGAGCAGGTAATACGGGGCAATATCGTTGCGGGTGCAGTTGTTGATCAGAAAGGACTTGCTCGCCCCCCGGTCACAATCCCCGATAGTCCCTGGTGGGAAGAAACGAAATCAGGATCCCCTGCTGGCCAGGGATCAGGTTCATAATTACGGATGTAGGCAAACTTTCTCGTCCGGATTCCGCGTGCCGGGTAGCCCACACCATTTCGACGGCAGATAATATGCCGTTCAAACCCAGTCACCACAAACTCGCGGAATCCAGTAGCTCCGGCTTTCGGGTGGAGGACTGACTTGAGTGGTCTCCCCATCTTCAATTTACGGGAATGGAAGGACTTGCACGGGATGGCCTCGGTCTGGGCTGGTGAATAGGAACGGGACGACAAGGCGTTGGCGCCCTTGGGATCAAATCCTTCCACCCTGCCCGGACCCCATGTCTTTCCAGTGGCACCCAGTTGATAACCTGCCTGTTCGAGCAGGAGCGAGAATATTGCATAATCCGCCTTTCACGTTCCCATCAGGTTCCCGCCTGGCCAAGTCTCCCACATGTTCCTCCCCGTCAGGATGGAGGTGCGTGACGGCAAACAGGAATGGCACGAGGAAAAGGCATGGGTAAAAAGGATTCCTTCCCCGGCGACTTGGTCGAAAGCTGGGGTTCTGGTTCCCTTGTCTCCATGGGCACCTGCGTACATCCACGACTGATCGTCTGAAATCGCAAGAAGAATGTTGGGGTGGGTAGCGGCGTGCAGAAATGGCACCGGAAAGAAGGCCAGTAGCAGGGATAGACGCTTCAGAAACAAATATCTCAAACAAAGGGAAGTCTTACAAGGAACCATCCTCCAGCACTCAACCCTGCTCTTCCGCCCACATGTTGCGAAGGCTGGAAAGAGAGATATTCTCTAGGCTCTCAACCCTCATCATCGCCCCCGGAAAGGAGTCATCCCGGGCCAGCTCACTCGGCGTGACAATGCAGTTCATGCCTGCCGCCTGGGCAGCTTCCAGTCCGTGTCTGGTGTCCTCAAGCACGAGACAGTCCCGCGGCCTCACTCCGCAGCGCTCGGCGACGAGCATATATATGGCCGGATCGGGCTTCTTGGATGCCACGTCATCGCCAGCACATATCGTGGCCAGGGAGTCCACCCGCGCTTCGCCAAGGGTTGCCTCCAGAACCTTCTCCGCAGCCCACTTCACACAGGCTGATCCTATTGCCAGCAGAATGTTCGATTCGAGGATCTCCTCGAACAGGCGCTCGACCCCCGGACGAGGAGACAGTTTTCCGCCGTAAAGATCATTCAGGATCAGATCCACATAGAGTTCGGTCTTGCGTGCATAGAGCCTCCTGCTGGCCTCTTCCCGGGGCTCCTCTGGCTGGTCGAGCCAGTCCATAATCTCCCGAAACTTTCCTCCCCCCATGGTTGCAAGACGGGCGCTGTAATCCTCCCTGCTCCATCTCCGGGTCAATCCCAGCTCCTCAAACAGGACGTTATAAGCCCTGCGGTGGTAGTCCTCCGTCTCCAGAATCGTCCCATCGAGGTCCGAGATTACGAGTTCAAGTGGCATATCTGGTAAAGGTAAGATCTCCTTATTCGTCCCCGGTCCGCCCGAGAGACCGCTCGCACTGTTCCCGAAAGACTCCGAGGCGATCATGGAAGTAAGAGGCCCTCCCCGGATCGGGCTCTACCATGCGCTCAATCCTGACGAGGTGTCGCGACCAGAGTCCAACTGGGTCCCCGTGGAATCCAGCGGCTGCGAGAACTGCCGCTCCCATCACCGAGTTGGGATGGGCCGGCACGCTCAGGGACTTCTGCAGGAGGTCAGCGCGTAATTGCAGGCTCAGTGCGCTACGTGCCGCTCCTCCAGTCGCAAAAATCGTATCACCGATCGTTCCTCCGAGAGACTCGATCAATTCGTAAACCAATGCCTCCACGCACGCGACCCCTTCCACGCAGCCAAGGAAGGCTCCCACCTCATCATCCTCCGGTCCGAGGAAAAAGGGTGCAAAGGACGCAGAAGCATATGGAAGGCGCTCACCCTTCCGGATGGACGGATAGATCAGGTGATTCGTAGTCCTGCGCTCCAGTGCGGCCACCTCCAGTTCTTTCAACGAACTCCCGAATCGCTTCTGCACGATTTCCCCTCCCGCATTGGATGCTCCTCCTGGAAGCCAGTCCCCATCGGGATGCTTGTGACAGTAGATCCGGGCATCGGCATCGGTCAGCTTGACTGTACTCACTCCCTTGACCGCCAGTGTAGTCCCGATCGTGGTCGACCAGTCACCCGGGCCAGATGCCCCGGAAGCATAGAACGCCGCATTCGAGTCAGTCGCACCACTCGCCAATATTACCTCCCCAGCCAGCTGCCAGCGGGTCTGCAAGTCCTTGCGCAGGACTCCGATTCGTCTTCCCGGGGCAACCACGCCCGGTAAACGCACGGCAGGCATCCCAGCGGGCCAGTCCTGCGTCTCGAGATCCACCCCGCTCTTCATCCCATTCGTGAAATCGGTGGGCAGCGCTGTCGTGCCAGCCAGCCAGCTATTCAAATAGTCGGTCGCATGAAGGAAGAGGCAATTATCAGGCAGCGCCCGGTGACGTTGCATCCAGAGAATCTTGGGAAGCGAGAAGGTTGGCGAAGACGCTCCATCAAACACCTCCGCACAGGACTCGGCCTCCTCAGTCGCGCGCATGTCATTGTAAAGCAGAGCCGTGCCCAGCGGATCTCCTTCATCCGAAACCGGCAGCACGGTTCCAGAAGTACTGTCCACGGCCACTGCCCGCACGTTCCGGTGCCCGGGCCTTGAAAACAAATCATCCAGCGCGGACTCCAGCGCGCTAATCCAGTCGACAGGATCCTGTTCTGAGGCCCGTTCCGTCGTCGCCACATTGAGCCTCTGCAATGGACAACCCGCCTCCCCGAGAATCTCACCGTTTTCCTCCACCAGGAGGCAGCGCACCCCTCCAGTACCCAGATCGATCCCCAGAAATGCCACTGCTCTCCGGCCTTCCTATAGATTCAGCGCCTTCTGACGATACACCTCGTCAGGGCGATCAGCTATCCGGTCGATCTGCTCCCGCGGTAGGAAAACTGGCCCCCCCAGTGCGGCGGCCCCGGAAAAAATTCTCGCCGCCTTGTCGGCCATCAAGGTGCAGGCGAGAACCGCATCAGCTGTCTTTCCCAGTGCGATAATCCCATGGTTCTCCAGTAGAATGAGACGGGGCGCTTCTCCACGGGAGGCAATGAAACTTCTCGTTTGCTCCCGAATCCCAACTCCGAGTGGTAGTCCGGGATCACAATTCTCTACAAAGACTGATGCTTGCCCGCAGCACACAATTTCATCCGGAAACATCCGGTTCTCCGCAAATTCCCGCGCCCGCGGACTGCACAGAATCTCATTCGCAGCCTCTGAGTGGCAATGCCCCACAACTTCGACACCATCGAGGGTAAGCAACCAGGCATGGAACATGGTCTCAATGCTGGGCTTCTTCGATCCGGGATCAACCCGGCTGGCGTGCAGCGCCTCGTCCACCTCCTCATTGCTGAATGGAGAATCACGCTCCTCCAAGAGGGACAGGACGGTATCAAAGCGGCAGCGGGTGACCTGGTCAGCCCGGAGGTTGGCGAGGCACGAGCCACTCGCTTTGACCAGCAACTCATTATCGTCCACCCGGACCGAGGTATTACCCTCCCCGAGGATTGTAAGCCTGCGGTCTTCCCGGCCAATCTCGTGGGATAGTCGAAGTAGTTCCTTCAGCGGATCCTTACCTGCACTCATCACTGAATCCGAACATGCGGCCCCCAGACACGAACCCAAAGACAATTCATCCCCGGGCCTCCCCCGCCTCTGCAAACTCGGAACGAAGTTCCCTCCAGGCCACCCCGGATTCCCCGCCACCGGGCCGATAAATCCTGATTCAGAGGAGGGGACCACCAAAAATATCCCAATCGGCCGCTCAAAGCGGGCGCCGGGGCTTGGAACCAACCAGAAAATCGACCCGCCGGCGATTTACCCGAAATTCATGGGAGGACTGCAAGTCACAATTGAGGTTGACCGGACGGCCCGAAGATCCTATTACCCGCGCCCCTGCGGCGTACTGCCGCATTCCATCTCACTCTACGACCCCTTCACGGCATGCGCACGAAGAGAAAATTCATGAAGACGCATCTCACGCGTCCTCGCAAGAGCGGGGCCGCGAAGCGCCGCCGCCAGGCCGACCACCGGAAACGTCTGGTGTCTCTGGGTATTTCTCAGGAAAGGGTGGACCAGATGAATCAGAAAGAGGTCCGTGAAATGCTCAAGTACCCGGCCAAGGTTGGCCAGGACTAACGAGTTTCTTCGTCCCGGAAATCTTCACACCTGCGATTCCAAGGAACCCCTGCATCGTCCGCATCAATGATGCGGGCGTTGTTCTTTACGGAAGTCGGTTGCTCACCGGGAGACGAATGAGCTGCTTCGCCCGCCATCTTCTCTGTTTTCTACCTTAACTCCGCCAGCTTCGGCTTGGGCACCACGAAACAGGCGCACAAGAGTCCCACCAGAAAACCCCCAAGATGAGCCCCATAGGCTATGTTCACCTGCGAGTGCTCCATGAGCCGATAGTAATCCACCGAAATGCCAAGTACTGCTAGGATTGCAAGATTGCCAGGAGGAACCGGGCGTGCGATTGGGAAAACATGGGGGTCCGGCAGTCTCCAACGCACCGCCATCCCGAGGTAAAGGCCCTCGAATCCCATCACTACCCCGGAAGCCCCCAGAAGGCGATGAGGCTCGAGGGGATTAAGAAAGATGTGACCAAGCGATCCGGAGAGCGCGGTCACAACAAAGAGCATCAGCATCCAGCGGGTCCCAAGCAACTCAACCGCGAGCGCTGCGAAAATCCAGAGGAAGAGCAAATTGTATACGATATGGGAGGCGTCGGCATGCAGGAAGGCACAGCTTACGAGCGTAGAAAAGGTGGAGATATCATCAATCGTTCCGCCCCCACTGCGAACTGCCTGCCAGCTGTTGGTGATTTCAAGGGGCACCGCCATGAAACGTTCATCCGCACCCTCGGGTCCAAAAATCTGGAATCCATAGATAAGAGACATGAGCAGAATCAGGATTAGTAACATCCACTGCTGCCGGACCAGCCCATGCTCATACCATCTCATCCAAGGAAGATGTAGCCCATTGCCTGCCCTTTGGCGAGAGGTGTAAGAACAATCCAACGCCTCGATAGCAGCTCATCCTGCATTCGGCCGGTAAAAACCCGAGAGGTCCGGCGAGCTTGAAACTCTGCTGCCCGGGGGCATCCTTAACTGCCTATGACGAAACACCTTCTCTGGCCCCTGCTGATCCAGGCCAGCGCGATCCTTTCCGCTGCGCCTCACCCCAACGCGGCCCCCGGTGTAACCAGCCTGACCAATCCGAAGGTGGCCTTCGAAAGCTCAGGAAGAGGATACGCCATTCTCAAACGAGGAAGTGTAACGGCCATAATTGTCGATAACGGGGCTCATGACCTGCCCGGAAAAAGCCTGCCCGGCCACCTCGCCGGCTACAACGGCGTGGCCTCCCTCACCCGTGTGAACGGAACCGGGAACCTGTTCGTCCCCGCCTACGCGGGACTGAATTTCGAGCACATCCATGATGGCACAACCGCTAATCTGAAAAACAAGTTCGAACCGCGCATCTTCCCCATGGAGTTACGCCTCATCGACAGACACACCGTCGAACTCTACCAGCCTCCCACGAATCACTGGAAACTAGAAAGCTGTGGCCGCTATCACCTGCTTGCTGATGGCACCATTGAATACACCTTCGAATGCATTCCCCGCGAGATGGACTATGCCCGCGGCTTCATCGGCCTCTTCTGGGCCAGCTACATCCAGCAGCCTGAGATAAGCTCGATCCACTTCCGTGGACGACGCCGCCACGGGAAACAGTCCTCCTCTCCGGTATGGATCGAAGCGACCTCGTTGGCTCATGGGGATTCCAGCACCCATCCTCCAGCTGCAGGCCAGAAGACTCTTCCCCCCATCGACCCGGATTTCCCGCTCACGCTCGTTAAACATCCCTCGGACTACTGCTACGTGCAGCCATTTTACTTTGGCGTGAGTGGTGGCATGGCCTTCGCTCAGGTCTTTCGCGCGCGGGACCATATCTGGTTTGCCCAGTCGCCCAGTGGAGGAGGTGATGGCAATCCCGCCTGGGACTTTCAGTGGTTCATCCGGGACGCCCGGATCGACACCGCCTACGGCTTCGTCATGCGGGCCTCCTTCCTGCCATACCTGTCCCGGGAACAGGTCAGGAAGGATATGGAACCTCACTTGAGGGCCCTGAACCCCTGATTCCAATTTTTCTAGTCGTCCTGCTCCTCAGAAAGCCATGTGCGCAGTTTCCGGCCATCGCCCGAGAGTTCCCTGCCCCTTTCAAGACCCCGCAGGTGACGGTCAAAAAAAGCAATGCTGTAATCTGCGATCAATCTGGGGTTGCCCTTTCCAAGGGCCTCGGTTGTCGTCCGGCCAACCGAATTGAGATCTGTCCACGCATAGTGCCCAGCCCTTCTCAGGACGAGGTAATACTTAGTCGTCTCGAGCTGGTCGTAGAAGCGCTTCAGGAAGGTAGTGACGCCCAGATCCCAAGTGCCACCCTGTATCATGACCGGAGCAGACACTCCATCCAGAGCCCCGCGTTCAAGGAAAGGCATGACGTAGGGCGAGAGCAGAAGATAGGCCCGCATGCGTTCGTCCTTCCAACTCTCCCAGCCGCCCGCCATCCCCAGCATGGTGTATCCTCCCAGCGAATGTCCCGCCCCACCAATCTTGTCGGCTTCAATTCGCCCGTGGAGAGGTGAGCCCTCGGCGGTATTCTGCTCCAGCAGATAATCGAGAAGGGCGGCCACGTCCTCCCTGCGATCAAAAAACTTATCCCTGTTCCACTGCCCGGCCTTCAGGAAGTTTGGCATCGGCACGCGCTGGCGCTTGAGGGCATGAGTGGCATCCTCGTGATGAAGGGAAGCCACGAGGTAGCCTGCCCGCGCCAGCGCTTCCATCAGAAAGACACTCTGGTCCGCAGCGCCCCAGAACCCGTGCGAAAATACGACAACGGGATGGGGACCCTCTGCCACGGGGGCTCCCGGGGCAATCATACCAATTTGCGCCGCATAGCGGAACCTGACCTCTTGTCCCTCGGTAGGATACCAGAGGAGGACTCGCCGTTTCCGCCCTTCACCCTGCCGGGACTGGTAGCCGAACTGAAGATCCCGTGAGAAGCCTGCACGCCCCTTTACCTTCCGAGCGTCTTCCTGCGCTGCGGAAGGCACAGCCAACGACCCCCACCCCAGAGCGAGGACCATGAGTAGAAGGTTGCACTTCACCTGGCGAAAATTACCACACATCCGTTATCGTGCCCGCGCAAAAGCCATTCTACCGCAAATGGAGCTCCAGTCGCTCCCCCGCCGGAATATTTTCCTTCCAGTGCAGCAACAGAGCTCCAGACCCTAGCCAGGCCAGGTTGTAGACCGATCGATCAGCAACCGCCCCGTTGGCAATTACCTCCGGAAGGCCATTCACCGTGGGCCTCCTGAACTTGATTGCCGGTTGAAATCGTTTCCTCTTCCCCGCTTCCAGGATCACAAGCCGACCACCACTCACAACGTAACACCCTTCACTCTCATTGAATCCATCACCATCCAGATCACCCGCATCATTCTTGAAGATCATACCCTCGGGAACGTGCAGCGCTGCGGGCTCACGATAGTCCAAGATATGGGTTGCCGCACCGCCGGCCTCTTCTTCATGCTCTCCGTGAAGCCGCCGGTGGAAATTCATGGGTTCAGGAGCAACCAGCTCTTCTTTGTCGTCAGCACCAACCAGACTCTCCCGTTTTCCCCGCCGTGCATAGAATTGCCCCGTAGGGTAAATAGTATACTCCGCAAAAGGTTCGGAATCTTCCTCCCCTGACCAGCGAAGTCGAAACCGGGCAGAGGAATCCTCAAGAATCTCGATCCTGCCCCCGGCTATGCCCGTCCCCGGGGAAAAGCCCTCTTTTTCCAAGGGGAGATTCGTTGTCTTGAAGGGATCCTTCTCCAGGGAAAATAAATGAGTGAATAACCTCCCCCCCTCGACCGGTCGATAAAGCCCTTCGAACTCCTGCCAACCAACGCGTAATTCAAAGGAACCCTCGGATTCGATACTCAGGAAGGTGGCATGCCTTCGGGTCTGGAGGCGCCCTTTCCCCGCTCTTTCCAAGATACGCCCTTCCGCAACGGCCTCGGCCATCCGAAACTGACCTTCATCAAGCTGGGGGTCCTCCCGAATACGTTCAAGCAAGGTCACGGCCCAGTCGCGCTCCCCATCCTCCATGTAAATCCACGCAAGGTGCGCCAGCTGATAGGCCCGCAACCCTGCATGTTCAGCAGCCTGCAATTCCGGGAGGCTCTCCGTCAGAAGGGCGATTCCTTCCTTCTTCCGGTCGGCTTGGGACAGTTCCCGCGCTTTCTCTACCCGTTCCCGCACCTGTTCCCGGACCCCAACCTCCTGCCTGGGGTGAACAGCCCCCCGACCGGGTGGCGAGCATATCCCAAAACCGACAGCCCTCTCGTGAAGAGGATTCAGCTCTGCACCACAGGGATAAGTGGTCACCGCACAGGCCAGAATCCACCCGATCTGGCCCCTTATCCTCACGTCCATGCCATACCTCCTTGCTACCTTGAAACTTTCATAATCGGTAACGACCTTCCCCTCAAGGCGCGACTACCTGCCCCCTGCCGGGCCCATCACCTGCCGCAAAAAGGAGGGCGAGGGTCGCCCAGCTCCCTGCCGCCATCGAGACGAACTGATCCTTCTCGTGCGGATAACCGCTCTCGTAGTAGGTCTGAAAAGGCTTGCTACGACTCTTAACGTACCACGACCCATCCTCATACTGGGTCTCCAGCAGGTAGCGAACACCACGCTCATAGGATTTATGATTCGCAGCCATCCCTCCCGCCCGATTCAGGGCATAAAGAACTGTTCCCGTCGCGTAGGGGTCACTCTTCTCGCCTGCTCCAGGCAGCTGTGACCACCCACCGTCGGGCCGCTGTGCGACCTGCAGCTCCCGGACCGCATCCGCGATTTCTTCCTTTCCCGCATTCACCTGCCGGAGCGCCAGGAGGCGAAAGACGCTGTCCTCGGTTTCCTTTCCTTTCGTCCGCTTCAACCACGCCGCCGCCCTCCTCCTTCGCTCCGAAATCCGGTCCTGCTGACCTGCCGTTCCATAGCCATCGAGGCTGCGCAGGGCCAGGAAAGTAGCCGTAAAGTCACTTATCTCAGTGGGCGGACGATTTGCCGTGTTGCGCCAGTGATCGGCCTTCTGGTCGTGCACCAGGTATCCACTCACCACCCCGGTAATATCGTCGGGTTTCCACCCAGCCTCGTCCAGCATCCAGAGGGCATAGCCCGCCCGGATAAAACCCCCACCTTGCCCCCGGCCTTCCAGATAGCGCTCCCGCCCGCGCTTTAGGTCTTCCACCGTGTGGTCCAGTTGATCCCGCAAGCTCGCGACATCAATCAAGAAACCCCGTCGTTGGGCCTCCACCATGGCCAGCACCGGCATCGCATGGCCGTGGCAGGTGAAACAGCCACGATGTTCACTGGTCCCCACCGCCGTTTCCTGGAGAAGCGGAAGCGACTTCTCGATTGCGGCCCGCAATTCCCCGGGAGCGAGCGGGGATGCTCCTGCCGCACTCTCCCCCAGGCTTACAAAGGCGGCAGGCAACAGCCACATGGCACACGATGATCTCATTCTGATTCTGCGGCAAACACCTGCGTAAGGTCCCCGGCACCTCCCGATACCTGCATCAGTCCTGACAGTGGTCGGACCGGGTCTTCGAGCCCCCGGGTGGATCACCGGTAAAAGAACGTTTCGCAGGACACGCATTTCGTTCATCTATCACTCCGTGTCTGCCCCTGAAACCAAAACCTTCACCCTTGCCATGGGGCAGATGCTCGTCGAAGGGGGCAACCATCAGGCCAACCTCGCACGAATTCAGACAGTGATTGAGGAGGCCTGCCACCACGGGGCTGACCTCATCCTTCTCCCCGAAGCAGTCGATTGCGGCTGGTGCGATGAATCAGCCCGCGAACATGCCGGAAAAATCCCGGGGGACACCTTCGATGCGTTCGCCCGGGCTGCCGCGGACTCCGGAGTCTACCTCTGCGCCGGTCTCACCGAACGGTCCGGCGAGAAAATCTACAACTCTGCCGTCCTGATCAGCCCCGACGGCGATTTACTGCTCAAGCACCGCAAGGTGAACGAACTTGCTATCGCCCGGGGCATCTATGCCACCGGCAAGTCCGCCACGGCGGTCTGCGAGACCACACTTGGAACCCTCGGGCTCATGATCTGCGCGGACGGCTTCTTTCCCGGTCAGGCCCTCACCCGTTCCCTTGCAAAAAGCGGAGCCCAGCTCATCCTGTCCCCCTGCGCCTGGGCCGTGGCGCCTGATCACGACCAGGAGCGGGAACCCTACGGTCACCTCTGGCGCGATGTCTACGGTATCGTGGCCCGCGAACACGCGATCTGGATCGCGGGCTGCAGCAACGTCGGGGAGATCAGGCACGGCGCGTGGGCTGGCCACCATTGCATCGGCTCCTCCATGCTGGTCGGCCCCGGCGGAAACATCGTGGCCAGCGGCTCATACGGCAGGACGGCGGAACAGGTGGTGATTGCGAAGGTGACTCCCCGGCCTTGAAATGCCCTCTCACTCTGCTCTCCTGCACCAGTCACATGAAACAAGCTCTCCCCTTTCTCCTCGGTGCCAGCCTCTGGGCGTTCGCCTTCCCCGCCTCCGGCCAGAGGCCCAACATCATCTTCATGTTCTCGGACGACCACGCGTGCAATGCCATCTCGGCATACCCGGGAGGGCTCTTCGACGAGATCGCACCCACTCCCCACATCGACCGCATCGCGCGTGAGGGAATGCTTTTCGAGAATTCCTTCTGTGCCAATTCGATCTGCGGTCCCTCGCGCGCCAGCATCCTGACCGGCAAGCACAGCCACCTGAACGGCTTCCTCGACAACAACTCGTCTCACTTCGATGGCCGGCAGCAGACCTTCCCCCAGCTCCTCCGCGACACCGGTTACGAGGTCGCCATGATAGGAAAGTGGCACCTCCACTCCAACCCCATCGGGTTTGATTTCTGGCGTATTCTCCCGGGGCAGGGCGCCTACTACAACCCGGACTTCATCGAGATGGACGGAAGTCGCAAGCGCTACGAGGGCCATTGCAACGACCTCGTCACCGACTTCGGCCTGAAATGGATCAAGGAGGACCGCAGCAAGGACAAGCCCTTCGTGGCCATGATCCAGTTTAAGGCCCCTCATCGCAACTGGTCCGGAGCCCTGCGGCATCTCGAACTCTTCAAGGGTGTCACCATGCCGGAACCCGACAGCCTCTTTGATAACTACGCCGATCGCAGCAAGGTACTGGCCGAACATGCGATGGGCATCGACAAGCACATGTACTGGGGCCACGACATGAAATTCAACGGGCCCAACCTGTTTCCCGATCACTTCTCGAGTGGCATCGTCAATCGCCAGTACCAGCGCATGACCGAAGCCCAGAAGAAGGCCTGGGATGCCGTCTACGAGCCGGAAAACCAGAAGTTCATCGCGGACATGAAGGCCGGCAAGCTCAGCAAGGAAGACATCGTCCGCTGGAAATACCAACGCTACATCAAGGACTATCTAAAGAGCATCGCCAGCGTGGACGAGGGTGTTGGACGAGTCCTGGAATACCTAGACGAAAGCGGGCTGGCCAGGAACACCATCGTGATCTACTCAAGCGACCAGGGATTCTACCTTGGTGAACATGGGTGGTATGACAAGCGCTGGATGTTTGAGGAGAGCTTCAAGATGCCTTTCGTCATCCGCTGGCCCGGCGTGATCAAGGCCGGTTCCACGACCAGGGCCCTCATCCAGAACATCGACTACGGCCCGACCTTCCTGGACGTCTGCGGCGCCACGACTCCCTCCGACATGCAGGGCCGCAGCATCGTCCCACTCCTGCGGAACGAGGGGAAAAAGCCGACGGACTGGCGCGATGCGGTCTACTATACCTACTATGGCGAGAGCACGCATCGGGTAGCCGCCCACGATGGTGTCCGAACCGAGCGCTACACCCTCTTCTACGTTCCGAAATACAAGGAATGGCAGCTCTTCGACAACGAGAAGGACCCACAGCAGATGAAAAGCGTC